>Ga0233413_10000659_pt1 | contig 16171 bp, 14 predicted proteins | sample Na_anoxic_6_MG_FD_189019 | JGI IMG/M metagenome (GOLD analysis project Ga0233413, IMG submission 189019) | Seawater microbial communities from Saanich Inlet, British Columbia, Canada - Na_anoxic_6_MG | ecosystem: Environmental > Aquatic > Marine > Inlet | place: Canada: British Columbia... | reverse complement strand
ACTCTTAATGATGGAACCGTACATGTCGCTCCCCTTCCTCCAGCATTTGCAGATGTTTATGTAGTCTCTTTTGCTCGCCACCCGGATGCTCTTACCGACCCTGCCTTTGTAAACACTATCCGTATTACTTTATCTGATGGTACTATTTTTGATTTAGACCTTAGCTTTCTTGTAGGAGGAGGAGAAGATCTTGCTGCTACTTTAGTGTTAGGTAATATTACAGGAGGAACTGATATAATTACATCTAATGATGATGTTGTTAGAGCTGCATCAGGAGGAGGGGAACTTAATTTAAGAGTAGGAGGTGATAATATTGTTGAATTAACAACAGACAATGGAGTTTATAATGAGTCATGGGTTTATGCTACACCTACCGCAATGCAAATAGGGTTTGCTAATCCTGGTTATTTTAATGAAGTAACTGCGGGAGGAAGTTTTATTAATGGCATATTTAATCAAAGTTTTGTTTTTTTAAGTAAACAAAGAATAGGAACATTAGACCAATCTCCCGCAAGTTTATTAGCAACACTTGCATCACTTCAAATAGCTAATAATAGTGTAGTTAATGTAGTAGCAGCAGCAGAAGAATTTTCAGCGGTTTTAATAAACTCTGGAGCAGTTAGCAGCCTTACAACTTTTAATTCAGGGGTAAATAATTCTGTTGCCATAGGAGGCGTAGGATTAACAGCAAACACAGACAATACAGCCTACGCAAATCAAGTAAGTTTACAGCAAGCTGGCAATGCATTTAATACATTTGTTACTCATCCTTCATTGGGTGCGACAGCTGATAATACCGCTGAGTTTCAAGATGCTAGTGGTACAATAGCATATCTTTCTGATATACCAGGAGGAAGTGCTAATATGTATAATGTAGATGGTACGTTAACTGCAAATAGAACTTTAGATGGAAATCTTAAGGTAAATAGCTTGTTCTTTATTCAGTTAGGTTCATTTCAAGTAGCTCTTACTGACAATATTCTTCTTTCATCAGATGGAGCTGCAGAACTAACTGGTACTACACTTGCTCTTGGTGGGTCAACATCAGTAGGAATATCAACTCCTAATATAGTAGCAACTTTAGGGAAAATAGGACAGGTTTTAACATTAAGCAATACAGCAGGCATCTGTGATTGGGAAGATAAATATTTTGCTATTGATTTGCATAGTGTTAATCATCCAACTATAGTATCAGTTGTTAATGTTGGCTCTAACTGGACATACACAGTAATACATAATTTAGATAGCCTTGATGTTAAACCTGAAATATTTAGATTGTCTGATGGGAAAAGTGTTGGCGCTGCAATAAGAAGAATAAATGTGAACGAAGTAACAGTGAGAGTTAAATCTACCCTTAGCCCTAATGGGGTTTACAGGATAATAATATAGTAATATGGAAATGCAAGATACGCTTATTGTAGTAAGTCTTACGCAGACAGAAATTAACAATATACCAACTCCAGAAACAGCGGGGATAGTATACAATTCTACAACATCAACTGTGCAGTTTTATGATGGTGCTGCATGGGTAAATGGTAGTGGAGAAAATAATACAGCTAGCAACGTAGGTGCTGGTTCAGAGGTTTTTAAAGCAAAAGTAGGAGATGATTTAGAGTTTAGGTCTCTTATAGGTGGCACAAATGTCACTTTAGTGCCAGGAACAGATGATATAACTATAAATGCAGCCGGTGGGAGTGGTGTTTTTACTCCAACTATTAACAGTACCAATATGGTTGAAGTCAGTCAAGAGTCTGACTTTGGTACTCCTGATGTTAGTGGAAATATTACTTTAGTAACAGGGACAACTTATTTTATTAGAGGTATTGTTTCTTGCCCTAACAGATTAGTAATTGATACTGAAGGTGTTGTTTTATCTGGTTGGGATAGAGATAAAGATGGGTTAAATTATACAGGGTCAGGTGGAGACTTTATAACTGTTACTGATGTTAACTTTGAGATGATTAATCTAAAGCTTTCGTCAGGAAATGCAGTTGCAGGTGAAGTTGTACTAAGGGCATCTAATTTCAATTACGGCACTTTCAATGATGGAAGGTTAAAAGTTTTAACTCTTATAAACTTACAGTTTAGAAATTGCTATGATGTACATCATGTTGAGGGGTTTGATTTAGTAGATATTCAAAATTGTTTGTTTTGGTATATTCAAGCTACTACAATGGGTTGCCACTTCAAGAATGTATCAAAGTTACAGATAACAAGTTGCGAATATGTTAGGTGGTTTAGAGAATCTACAATACCAACACCAGGAGGGTATGCTACTACATCTATGATTACGTTTCTTGCTAATGGTTTAGGCAATGGATTTGGAGCAGTTAATATATCAAGTTCTATAGTACATCCTCAACAGACTCAAAATGGTATAGATATTAGTGCAACAAGCACTACAGGATTTGGAACTATTTCAGGTAACACATTTATTAATGTAGGCTTAACAACTGGAGTTGTAGCACTTCTTGATTATAATATCCAAAATACTTTTATAATACAAGCAAATCAAGGATTAAGCAATGGTAATGCATTGGCAACAATGAATTTAAATAACAATACAGAGTTTTTAGACATAGCAGGTGGGCCAACAAATCCTATTGTTTTTAAAGGGTCAAATACTACTGGGGGATCATTTACAAATCCTATAACTTTTCCTATATCAAATAGAGTAACTACAAATACAGCTGACTGTAGCTTAACTTATAATAGTAAAATTACAGCTAACTTTTTTGTTGCGGTTTCAGCAACAGTGGAAAGGGGTGGTGATGGCTTTATAATAATTAGATTAAGACAGAATGGCGTTGCAATAACCACAACAATAGGCAAGACAGAAATAAGACAAAGTAGAGCAGAGTCATTATCTTTTACAATAATAGGACAGGCAAACTTTGGTGATGTGTTTGATTTGGAAATAGAATGTCAAAACACAAGTGGAGTTATTCAAAATGCTAATGTTTTAGTAAGAGATCTTACAGTAAATGGTTATCAATTTTAAATTATAAACAATGGATTTCACACTATTATTACAAAGGTTTGCAGAACAGTCCCCTCTTATCATGGGGTGTGGCTTGGCTATTTGGCAGTTACTTAAAATGTATAAAGAAGAGAAAGAGCTTTTAAGAATAGAGAGAAAAGAAAGAGGAGAAGAAATTAAAGCTTTAGTAGAAAGTCATACAGCAGAACTTAAAGAACTAAATAACTATACAAGAGAGCGTGACCTAGAAACCCAAGAAGCTTCTATTGCTACAGTAACAGCAGTAGAAAGTATACATCAGCTTATAAATCAAAAACTTAAAATGTTAGATTAAAATCTCCCTATTATGATAAAGCAAGAAGTAGACCACGATAAAGTATTAGAAGATTTTGTAAAAAAGCAGAAAGAAAGAATTAAAAAGCTTAAAGACAAGTGCAACAAAAAAAAGAAATGATATGCTATTTCACAATAAACCAAATCTTACAGGTAATCAAAAAACTAACCTTATAGGTAAGTTTAAAACTAATTTAACAACAAATCAGGGAGGTTCTTCTTCTGCATGCCCTGCAATAGACTTAGTTACAAGTGGACTTGTTTTAAATTTAGAGGGTTCCAATAGTTTATCTTTAGAAGAAGGTAGTAGCACATGGAGTGACCTTACAAGCAATAACTATGATGGCACTATGCTTAATGGTGCTTTATATACAGCAGATAAAGGTGGAGGAGTAGAGTTTGATGGTTTAGATGATACTATTGACTTAGGAAATATATTGAATGGAGTCTTAGCAGGAACAAGTCCTACTTATACAGTCCAAGCTTGGATAAAATTTGATACATTAGTTGATAATACTTTATACTGTTTTTTTACAAAATATGATACTGCTCCTTCGGCTATTGCTCAAAGGCAACTTTTTATAACTGTAAGAAGCTTACCATCTGCTCCTTATAGTTATGGAGGATTCAGAATAGAACATCTTCCTTATACCTCTCCAGGCCTATTTGCAGGATTGCCGCAAACAAGATTTGTAAGGAGTGATGGAGACGTAATAGAACCAAATAAAATACATAATTTAACTGTTTGTTTTGATGGCTCTATAAACACTAACGATGGGTTAGATAGACCAACATTTTATATAGATGGTAAATTGCAAAGTAATGTAATGGTAGCAAGTTATGGACCTTTAACAAATGTATTTCAATCTACAATAAATAAAGTTGCTCTTAATGGATATATAGGAACAGGAACAATTCCATCAGCACCTTTTGCAGGAACTACTTATCAGACATTGGTTTATGACAGGGTTCTTACACAAGAAGAAGTAACACAGAATTTTAACACATTAAACTGTAGATATGGCACATAGTTATGAAAATAGAGAGTCTATCATATTCAATGTTAGTGAACTATCAAAAATAGATTTTTCTCAGGTGTATGAAACAGATGATGTTAGAAGATCTATAGATCAAACTAAAGCATTTGTTAAGTGGAAACATGGTAGCCCACCAGACTTCCTTGATGACCTAACAACAAAAGAAGGTCCATATACACATGAAGAAATGGAAGCAATAATGTTAACAGAAGAATGGAAAGATCCACTTATAGTATAAAATAAAAAACAAAAATTATGAGCTTATTTTCAGGAAAATTTGAATGGTCGAATCTCGTTAAAGTGAAATCTGCTTTAATGAAATCCCCTGGTCTAACAGGAAATGCTGTTACACCTTCAAGCATTACTACACGAAAAGTACAATTGGTAACAGGAGTTATTTGCTGTCCGGTTAAAGATGTATTAATAAATAATGGAGGCGCAACAATGACACACAGGAATAAAGCGGGAGGCGTTACTGATTGTGATTGCACAACGATTTAATGTCTAAGCGCAAGAACATAAAAAAGAATTCTCGACTTAGAGAGATAGAAGGCATTGTAATAGACACCATTACAAACTTAGTACAGGATGGAACAATATCTGTACAAAAACGTATTTATTACGGAAGCCAAATCTCTAAGGATGTTTCTTGCTACGACAAAAAGAAGCAAAAATATAAAAACGTAGAATTGTTTTCTCCTGTTATTTATGATCAGGAACACAGGCTCCCCCCTTACTCAAATAAGTGGGAAGTCTATGATGACCCGGATACAAAGAAAAGGAAAGTTATTGCGGTAAACTATCCTAAAAAATATCTTGACTTTTGGTATGAAGAGAGAAGGAGATGCTTGGAAGGGTATGAAATCGGAGGAGTGTTGCTTCAGGGCACTCATTATTGGTATCTTAATTATTGGAGAATAAAAGCTAAGAAAAGAGGAGCAGGATATATTGCTCCGCATTTTTTAGATTTAGATAAAGAGTTCTTTGACTTAGTAGAACAGGCAAGAGAAGAGGAGCGAAACATAATGATGCTAAAGCGTAGACAGATAGGCTTTAGCGAAAAAGTTGCTGCACTTGTTGCTTATGAGTTTACATTTTTCCCTGCATCAGAATCTCTGATAGTAGCAGGATTAGATGCCTACTCTATGAATACCTCCGCAAAATGCAGAACAGGGTTAGATGCTTTATCACCCAATAAGGCTAACGCCGGGAGGCCTTTCTATAAAAGAAGGTCTGCAGGAAAAGATAAGCCTGAAGAGTTTTGGAGTGGATACAAGGTAGGCATGGGAGTAACAAAAGGTTATGAATCTAAATGCTTTGCCATTACAACTAAAGATAATTCACAGGCGGCATCAGGAAAGTCTCCTACCCTTGTAATTATGGAAGAGGCTGGTATCAATCCTCTGTTGATGAAAGTATATGGTATGATTCGACCTTCCATTGCTGAAAGAGGAAAGAAAGAAGGAAGGATAGTAATATTCATAGGAACAGGTGGAGAGATGTCTAAAGGCGTAGGGCAGATGATGACTATGTTTTATAATCCAGAGCGCTACGATTTACTTTCTGTGGAAAATGTATGGGATGACAACATTACTCCCGGCACTACATGTGCTTGCTTTTTTCCTGCATGGAAGTATTATGTAATGGACAACGATGGGAATAGCTATAAAGAGCAGGGGATGATACTGCTAAAAGAAGAAAGGCTTAAACTTGGAAACAATAAAAAGGATCTGCATGAAGAAAAAACACAGATGCCATTTACTCCTACCGAGGCTTTTAGTGTTTCCGGCTTATCTCCATTTAACACAGAGAAGCTTCTCAGGCAGAGAAAGAAATTGCTTTCAGAAAATTGGGATGAAAAGCAACAGTGGGGAAATATAGAGTTTATCTATGATTCTGAGCGGAAAAGTGATAATGAAAAAGGAAGAAGGAATGTTCTCTTCAGAGACAAAGGTTCTCATATTGTAGGAGTACGTTGGGTGCCTGCTATGGATGGAGAGGTTGGAGATACAGATAGCGATGGAGATTTAAAATACCCCTATCTTATTATAGAGCATCCCGACAGACCAAAAGATAGCAACAATTTTGAGTACATGTTTACTGATGAAATATTTGATAGCCTCTATGGGGCAGGAACGGATAGCTACGATAAACCAAAAGCTCCTACCTCTGATTCTTTAGGAAGCTGTAGTATATTTAAAGGGTATTTAAATCCCGATACTACAAGTAATATGTTTGTAGCAAGGGTAACCTGGAGACCAAGCAAAGTGGAGAAGTTCTATGAATCTACCATGAAGCTGTCTATGTACTACAATATGTGCCAAAATTTGATAGAATGGTCAAATATTAATATCTTTGATTATTATAAGAATATGGGTTTTGAGAATTTACTAAAAGAAAGACCTACAATAACATACGCAGCAACTAAGTATTCTAAAGTTGATAACAAGTATGGTATTGATCCGAATACTAAGCATGTGTGGGAAGAACACTACGCTACATACATTGAGGAGAATTTCTTTAATATGTATGACTTTGAATCCATTACAAGGGCGTTGGCATATAGAAAAACAACATCTAAGGATAAACATAATGATGATGTCACAATAAGCAACATGTTGGCTTTAGAGCATATGTTAGATAACAGGCACTTAGGAATAGAAGTTAATGAATCTAACGAAATGAATGATGAGTTTAACTTTCCTATAAGTGGGTTTATTCAAGGGAAAAACGGGATAGAGTCAGTAGGAAACTATTCTTTTACTTATGATGACCCTGATGGGTTTTACGATAACTAACTATGAATGACAATTACAGAGGAGATTTATCGGTAGTAATGGTTTTACCTAAACCTTTAGAGGATTATTCTGTAGAGGAGCAAGAAAACCTATGCAAAGAAAAGATTCAAAGCTTTATTGATGAGTCTGACTTTAACTTCTCCGCTCCCAAGAATTCTAAGTTAGTAAAGACAGAGAAACAAAAAGATGCCTACTGTAGAATGATATATCAAAACACATCTACATCCTCAGACTTTGATTATTTATACAGGAATTTAGATAAGAAGGTAAAGACACAGTCCGGGGCAATAAAAACCGTTTCTCTAAAGCAGCCTGCAGAAGTTAGGCATATTCCAATAGTATCATCAAAGCTCAGGGCTCTTAAGTCCAGAGAGAAGATGAGGCCATTTAAAATAAATACGTATGCTATAGATAGAGATTCTGTAGAAAGAAAGAGCAAAGAAATGACAGACCAAATAGTTTCGTCATTTAAAGAGCGAGTAGATAATCGAATTATGGCTATGCAGATGCAACAGCAAATGCTAGCTCAGAAGCAAGAACTAATAGCACAACAAGAAGAAATTCCTGGATCAGAAGAGATGATTATGCAGTTAAACATGATGCTAGGGAAGATGCAGGAGGAAATAGCATTAGAGCTTGACTTGTCAGAAGAAGAGAATAAAGATATAGAAAAGTATTATAAATATTCTTACCGTGATATACAGGAATTAATGTCTTTGAAACTTGTAAATGGATATATAGAAAACAATAGATTAAAGACATTATTTAATAAAGCATTCGAAGAAAAGTTAATAACAGATAAGCCTGTATATTATATTGATTGGCTTGATGGGCAAGAACAACCTGCTTTTGAGTTAGTAAGGCCTGAATATTTAGACTATCAGTATAGTGAAGAATGTGACTATATAGAAGACTTAGGGTGGGTTGTAAGACTAAGGTATATGACTTTTCAGCAAATAATAGCAGAATACGGAAAATATTTAACAGAAGCGGATCTTTCTCAGATAAAAGCAGAGATGCCACGCTTACATGCACGGTCTTCCTCTAATTTATCCGTACTGCCTGATGGTCAATATGTTGGCTTTGACGAAAAGTCGGACCACTCTTCTACAAATGAACTCTATCCGGTGTATCAAACATACTGGAAAGAATATGTAGGAATTCCTGCATTAATAAAAAAGAATAAAAAAGAAAGCAAATTTTTCTCTTCTAAGCCTGACTTTATGAGATTTTTGGGTGTTGATGAAGCTAAGAAGATGGTAAATACCGAAGCCAAAAGAAAGAGATTAAAAAAACGTGGAGAAAAAATAGAAGTTCGCCATCGCATAGACCTATGGGAAGGGATTAGAATAGGTATGGAAACGTATATCACTTTAGGAAAGAGAGACGACATACAAAGAGACCATAAAAACAAAAGCGATGTTAAGCTTCCTTTTGTTGGTAAAAACATTCATAGATTCCAACAGGCTCGTAGCCTTGTATGGGAGACCAGAGACATTCAGGAGCTCATTAATATCCTACACTACCAAGAAGAGTTGTTAATTGCATTGGCAGGAGTTCGGGGAATAGTTTACGATTTAGCACAGAAGCCCGATGGCATGTCTCCCGCTGAAGTGAACTATTATATGAGACAGGGGATAATGTATATAAAGACTGTCAAAAAGAATAACAAGAAAATAAATACTTCTTTTAATCAGTTCCAGACTTTTGACCAATCTCTATCCCCTTCGGTATCTTTAATAGATAACATGAAGCAAAGCCTTATAAATCTTGTATCTATGATTACAGGAATTTATAATAACCTTGAGGGACAGGTGGCTAACTCTGATCAGGTGGGTACCATGAAAATGTCAATACAACAATCTTCTGCTTCCGTAGAAACGTATTATCAAGAGCATGAAGACCTAATAGAAAGAGGATTAACAAGACTTGCTAATCTGTTTGAATCTAAAAAAGATGTGCATCACGCAGGAAGTTATACAATGAATAAAGTTGAAAATGAAATGTATAAAGTTCCCGCTGGCTCTCTTAATGGACAGTTTAAAGTATTGGTAAATGCAGGGTTAAAAGAGCAGGAAGCAGTAGATAACGCTAAACAGATAGGCCAAATGAAACTTCAGAGTGGACAAATTCAAGGTTCACAATACCTGACGCTCCTTGATATGGATAATGTTCATGAAATGAGAGAATATTTTGCAGAGCAAGAAGAGAAAATGTATAAAATGTCTCAGCAGTCTCAACAGGCAAACGAACAAGCCAAAGCTCAGGCACAGCAGCAGGCTATCCAAATGAAGGCACAGATGGATATGCAGATGAAACAGATGGATATGCAGATGCAACAACAACTAAAGCAAATGGATTCTGTTTTAAAAGAAAAAGAACTTCAACTTAAAAATATAGAAATAGAAGCAAAAAGAGAAGAGGTAGAGAAAAAGGTAAAAGAACAACGATACAAAACGGATAGCGAAAGAGATATAGAATTAAGATATTTAGATTTCCAAAGACAAGAGTTAGCAATTAATGCACAAACACAGAGAGCACAGATACTGATGCAAGACATCAAAAACAAATTAGAAATTTCATCATCACGTAGCAAAGAAAAAGTAAAAGATTAAATTATGGAAAACAACAACGGAATCGACGACGCAGCAAATCTGGAAGATAGTGCTGTAGAGATTAACACAGAGCAACCGGAAGTACAAATGGTAGATACATCACAGGAAGCATTTTTCTATGATGAAGAATCTGCAGTAAACAACCAACAGAGCAACCAACAGAATATTCCGCAAAATAACCCAATAGAAGAAAATGTAGTTAATCCAGAAGATAGCGATAGTAACTATTCGGGAAATAATCAGTATCTTGATGCCCTGCACCAATGGGCAGATCAAAATTCTGTAAATCTTGAGGAGCTTTATGGAGAGTTTGATGAAGAGAACTTCACACAGGAACATTTAAATTATGTAGTAGGAAGAACTCAGGCATTAAATCACATAGATCAAACTGATCCTGATTTACATAGAATAATTAGCAAAGGTGTAAATTTACAAGAATATATTCAAGAGCGTATGCAATACGAAAACATGATAAATTCTGACGATGCTACTTTATTCAAGGGGCAGATGTATAATTATATCCTTGGCAAAAATACAGAAATGGGTATAGCTACAGCAAATCAAGATGGTAGCTTATCCGAACAATCACATCAGGCAATAATGGACGAAATCGAAAGGCACACCTCTAATATGAGCACAGAGCAATTCCGTGAAAAGGGAAATGCAATTCGACAGAGTCTTTATGAACGCATAAATCAAATACCAGATCACCTTCAACAAAGGCATCAGGCAACACAACAGCAAAGCATAGAAAGGTATCAGTCTGAAAGGGCTGAATACATGGAAAGCTTAAAAGGAGTCATAGATAAATCTAATAATATCGTCGTTGGATTTGCTGATCAGTCGGCAAAAGATGATTTTACACAGTTTATTGACGAACAAACAAGACTATCAGAAATAGAAGTTAATGGTCAAAAACAGACGGTCGTTCCACTGTTTCATCAACTTCAAAATGATAGTGAGTTCCTTCTTCAAACACTTAGGCTACAACAAATGCTTAGGAATGGCTATTTCACAGACACCACCAATAAAGCACGAAATAATGCTTTTAGGGAACTTGGCATAATGCCAACAGGTAAAGGGAAGAGCGGGAGAAGATCTAATGCACAAACGCATAAAGGTGTTAACATTGCCAATACCAGTACGAAGGATTTTTATAATTCTTAACTTAAAAATTATCAATCATGAGTGGAAACTTTCAATTGAACGATCCAACGGCGATACCTAACAGAATCTCACCGGGTATGCCCGACGAATTATTAAACCAACCAATGAACATGTACAACGATCTTCGTAATGTACTAATGTTCAAGCCTCACATTTTAGATGCAGTTGGTAAACACTTTACTGAAGGCACAGGTCTTGTATCTGAACTTCTTTATCATACAAAATCAAACTCTACAACGGTTCTTGGTGACGATGGTCAGAAATATACAGCTGGCAATGACAGAATCGCTAAGAACATTGAGATTATCGGAAACCATGAGTTCGCATGGAGAATCGCTGCACCCCGTAACTGGCTATATCGCATTCAGGAAACTGTTGCGCTTGGCCTTGATGGTCGCATTGGTACAGGTGGTATTCCTTTTTATCTTACTCTTTCTAAGCAATTAGGAGATCAGGATGATGTAATTATGCTTGCCGATGGTAATACACAGGTAATTGTTGATGCTCCTCCGGTAATGCTTACAGGTGGCAATATGCGTGTACGTGTAAAGCTACTTGTTAAAAAGGGTGGACAAAATGCACACATCCCTCAGTACTTAGTAACTGCCGGAGCAGAGTGTAAGACAATTTACAACATGAAACCTGAGGCATCAGAACACGGTAGCAAAACCCGTATCCCTTTTGGAGACTGGGCGAAAAACTACATGACTACTCAGCGTTGGGAATGGAACCTTACAGGTCTTGCTGCACATTCAAAGGTAGACCCTTCTGCAGTTAAGCAACTTGCTTACTTTAATGGCAAAAAGAATCAGCTTGAAAAGTATTGGATTCCTGTTCTTGACTACGAAATGATGCGACAGTCTTATATGCAGATTGACAATCAGCTCTTCTGGGGTAAGAAAAACATCAATCCTGATGGAAGCTTCCGTAAAGATCAAAAAGGAAGAATCTATTTCTCAGGTGATGGCATCTACCATCAGATTAACAGAAGGCTCAAGCGCCAGTACAACCGTATGACAAGTTTCAGAATGTTTGATGACATGCTTCGTTCTCTAAGATACGATAGCTCATCTACCACTCACAGAAAGCCTGTACTTATGGTAATCGCTGGTTCTGAGTTCCGCATGCAGTTTGACAGATTAATCCGCAATGAATTTAAGCTTTCTCCTGAAGTATTATTCTTCGATGGAAAAGGCGGTTTTCAGTCTGGCCCTGCTAAGAAATATGGCGATGTCCGTGGTATTCGCAGTAACTTTAACTACTACGAAACTCCAAACGGTATTTTCCTTGTTTCTCAGTGTCACTACTTTGACTCTCGTCAGCTTCCTACTCTTTATGATACAGGAGGAATTCCAGAGCAGTCTTACAGAGGTATCATTGTAAACATTACTCCTACAATTGGTGGGCAAGATGTTATGTCTTTAGTATCTTTGGCAGGTCGTCAAAATGTAATTGGTACTGTAAACGGTATGTCTAACCCCGGTAACGGTGGTGTTCTTTCGAGCACAGCTGATGTTGAAGGTAAGCATATGCTTAACATGTGTGGTGTAGGTGTTCACAATCCTAACTGCATTGGTGAGTTTAGAAAAGTACGTAGAAGATAGAAACACAACCAGTCCTTATTTATTTTATAATTAACAAAGAAAACAAAATGGATATTTTAGCAAAACCATCAGCAAGAAGTTTGTACCCTGATGAAATTTATGATTTACTTTACAAAGCTAACCTCATTGGAGAGGGAGAAGTAATCATTAAGGGGCATTTTTCATTAACAAAAGCACCAAGAAAGGGAGAAGATGGCGTATGGAGAGATGTAAAAGTCGTAGACCAAGACACTACCATGGACCATATGACATTAGTTCCTATTCAAGATGTTAACGGAAGAATCTTAGGAGATTGGTCACAAGGGATGACATCCGAAGATATTAAAAAGATTCATGAGGAAGCGAGAGTTCCTATGTATTATGCTAACCATGAAAAGCATGGAGACAGCTATGTAAAGGTTTCTCACAATCAAGTATTGAATCTAAGTGATCCCGTGCATATGTCTATCTTTAGAATCATCTATCCTAATCAGGCAATAGCTTTAAAAAAGGAAGATTTAACTGAAGATCAGGATTACTATTTCTTCTCTCCCGTTGAAGACAAGAAGAAGAAAACTGAAGCGTTTAACGTTAAGCAAGCTGCAGTAGACTTAGTAAAAGGCTTAGCACAAGATGCGAAGTTTGAAATTATAGAACTTCTAAAACATGAAAGTGGATTAATTGTTCCGGAAAATGCTAACGAAGAAGATAAAATTATTCTTTTTCAGGAGCAATGCTGGAACAACCCTAAAGAGGTTTTACGGGTATTTAAATATAAGCACAAGAAAAAGCGTCTTATGTTGTATGTCCTTGTAAATCATAATGTTTTAGTGTCTCCAAACTTCAATCACACAGGACCATTTTATCGCCCATCAGTTACTCCGGGACAAGACTTTGGAGAGCTAATTGGAGATTCTGTAGAAAATGCTGTGATGAGTCTTGGCAAAACAAACAACTCTGACCTGAAAAGATCGTATGATAAAATATTGGATGGCTCTTATCGTAAGAAAGATCCTTTAGAAGATATCATCAACAAAAGTTCAGCAGATATAGATAAGCTTGTAGAGCAATTGTCAGACAGGCCTGCATATGAGCTACCAGAGAAGATCAATAAAACCTGGCTATTGAAAACAATTAAGCCCGGTCTAATGGCCTACTTAACAAAAGAAGGTGTTTCCTTTAAAGAGGACATGACAAATAAAGCTTTAAGGGAGATGGCTATTAAGCATTTTGAGAAATGAATGGACAAGAAGTATACGAAGCATTTTTACATGAGCTAAAGCAAGAGAATACTACCTCTGCTACTCCTACGGAATTCAACTATCATATTTGGAGGGGGGAGCTTGAGTGGGTAACTACTCGCTATTGGGCATTTGATCAGCATCAGAAGGCTATTGATGATTTAGACGTTATCACTATAGAAACTAATGGAATCGCTGGCATGCCCTCTGCTCTTGTGAATGCAGGCGCTAATACTTCCGGTCAGGAATATTTTGTTATTCCCGAGGATTTGCTTATATTATTAAATGTAGCGATAAGCTCTGAGGTTTACGGTGACCCTTGTATTACAGATGGTACACTAAAAACTTTCACAGCAGCAAAGCCTTTGTCAGCAGATAGAGAGAAAGTTGTCAGTGAAAGCTATTACTCTAAGCCTTCACACGAATATCCTACATTGTATTACAAAATTAGAAATGGTAATATTTTACCAAAAATTGGGGATAGTATAGCGCAAGAGTGCGTTATTACTTATTTGAAATACCCGGATAAAATCGAAGTGGACCCCGTAACAGGGGCAAGTGTCACAGGATCTCCGTTTGGAGATAGTCAGACTTTGGAAATTGTTCGCATGGCAGTACTCTCGTATATTGAGACTATTGAAAGCAACAGGACACAGAGCATGGCATTCATAGAATCTAGAAAGTTTATACAAAATCCACTTCCTAACACTTTTATAAATCGTTAATAACTATTAATTATGGACTTAAAACCATTAGCAGTATTTCTGCACGACCCTTCAGCTGCCTCTATTCAAGCTGGTCTTGAAGTAGGAGAATTTTCTATTGGAGGTGTGTTGCCATTTGTTGGCGCACAAATTACATCCTGTGACATTGCCTGCGCTACACCTTGTTTAACTCAAAGCTGGAGCATAACATTTGCAGATGTAGATTTTGGAACATGTAATGATTGTGGACTTTCTGTTGCTTTTAACATCAGACTTCGCAGACAGAGCAATTTTGACATTGAAGATTATTTGCATTTAACTTCTGACCTTGGCTTTACTTATGAACCAGACCAAGTACCATCAGGAGTTGTAACAGCAGCAACACAAAGCGCTTATTTTTTAGACTTTTTAAATAATGGCGCATATGATGATGAGCATGATTTCTTTGGCATCACAGCAGTTGCGGGTGCAGCAGGAGAAATTATCCTTACAGTTCCTTGTCCTATTCAGGTTGATATTTTTCAATCACAAGATTCTGAGCCTTTAGCTATTGCTGAGACAGTTGGTCAGACAGCTTCTTTAACCAGAGCTCAACTCATGAAAGAGTATCCTCTTATGATTGGATATGTGCCTGGTCAAAATGTTGATGACACATTTACTCAATGTGAGGATATTTGTGTAATTCACATTTCAGGTTGCATTCCCGGATGTGTAGCTGATGCTCAGAATTTACTGACAACAGTTAATGCTGTACATCTGCATGATGTTGGAACTAAGTTTTCTTACAAGTTATTTGTAAACAGTTCAGGGGCTCAATATCCAGCATTTATTGATGCGCTTAATGCAGCGGTTGCTGCTTGTAATGCTGTACCATTAACAGCTGCAGTAGGTTCTCAAGTTCCTTTTGCTACAGCAGCAGCACCAGGATTAGTAGATTTAGTTGATGCAGGAGCTACAGCCGCAGGAGATTTTGCCGGATCTACAACAGTAACTGGCTCGTTCTCTAACGGTGTAACAACTATTTACTTTACTACTACAGCAGCAGTACCGCCTGCAGCAGTAAATGTATCTGACATCCTTCTTGACTTGTTAGCAGCAGGTGGAGCAGGTACTTTTGTAGCATCTGGTACTTCGGCAATTGATGTTAATGCACCATTTGATACAGGAATCTTAACTATTAAAATAGATTCTATTGTATAATGATTAATCTATTTGTAGCATTTATATGTTTAAGTGTGTTTATCAGCGCATTGACATTAGGGTTGCGTATCATCTCCGGAGAGGGGATGGTGCTCTACCCTTTGCGCAAATGGTTATTCTCTTTTGGAAAAGGTAAGCAGAAAGTTATAGCATCTGCAATACATAGAAAGGAGCTAAAGATTAAAAGCATTCAGCATAAAACTTATACTGACCAGGCAGAGGTACAAGTGAATATGTTGAATGATGAGATTGAAGAGCTAAAATGGAAGTCTTTCGTTGTAGATGCATGGCATAAGCCTTTGCTAACTTGCGCTCCATGTATGTGTAGTGTTCACGGAATAACAAGTACATTGTATTTTTATTACTTTGTAGGTTGGCAGATACTAATAGTAGCACCTTTTAGCATATTTTTTTCAGTATTAATAAACTCTATTCTTTGGAATAACCTTAAACTATAATCATGGCCTTCGATAGCTTACATGCAATATCTTCTAGAATATGGGAAGAGATTCA
>Ga0233413_10000658_pt1 | contig 16172 bp, 20 predicted proteins | sample Na_anoxic_6_MG_FD_189019 | JGI IMG/M metagenome (GOLD analysis project Ga0233413, IMG submission 189019) | Seawater microbial communities from Saanich Inlet, British Columbia, Canada - Na_anoxic_6_MG | ecosystem: Environmental > Aquatic > Marine > Inlet | place: Canada: British Columbia... | reverse complement strand
AAATATTTAACATAGGAGATATACCAGAATATTTAAACTATGCAGGATATGTATTAGATTGGGATAAGGTATTAAATTTGTATGGTGAAGGTGTTTACCAATTTGTTGTATTTGATTCTGTTAATCCTTTGTTATCATATCCATTTAGATTAAAAACATCTAATTGTCATAGTATGAATGGAACATCTAAAATAGAGGTTATACAAAGGGGTTTGTATGCTAATTACAACTATAAAAAACAAGAAGGTAATATTAAAACATTTGATGTACAAGCAATTGATTGGTTTGATTCAGTACGATTAAATGCTAAAATAGTACCTACAACATTAACGCAAGAAATAGAGTCAATTAAATACGCAAATGATCGTGAAGAAACATTTTTTAATCAAGGATTCCAAGAATATGATTTTAATGTATTTGAATGTGATTATGAACTATTTAAACGATTTTTGCATTTTGGAACAAAGGGAAAAGATATTAGAATAAGTAATTATAATTTAGATGCTGAAACAGAATTAATTGGTATTAATGCTGTGGCAACTGGAGAAAGTAAAAGTACTAAATTCCCTAAAAACAAATTGCTTTATGAAGTATCTATTAAATTCAAGGATGAATTTTTAGATAAATATAGAGCATGTTAATTAAATAAGTAATTTAACGTTAAATTTTAAATAAATACAATTATGGCAGTAAAAACATGTCAATGTCCTTTGGACGCAGCAATTAGTGATTTGGTTGATTTAGATTGTCCAACAAAATTTGGACAAATTGGTAAAATTGCTTTTCAACAAGTTGGTCAAACATTTACAGACATTACAGATCAAGCAGAATGGACTACATATTTAGCTGCAACAGATGCAACTAAAGTACAAGTTACACCAATTTTACATGGTCAAGAATCAACACCAGCAGAACCGGTAACAGTAGGTGGTGCAGGATCAAACGAAGTGTTTAATGGAACAATTGAGATTGTAAGTGAAGGAATTTATCAAATCAATTTTAATTTACGTAATCCATCACCTGCTGTATTGAATGCTTTAAAAGATTATGAATGTGAAGTATCAAGATTAGGGATTTATTTAGGTGGTAGAGATTTTATTATCTCTAAATCAGATTCATCTGCAATTCCTGTTAGTTCTTTATATGTTCAATCTTCACCATCTTTAAATGGTAATACAGATGCTAACATTGCACAAATTCAAATGGTTTTAGATGCTGGTTGGTTTGCTGATTCTTTAGTATCTAATATTGCTTTTGATTTTACATCTTTAGTAAATGGGTAAGTTTACAAAAGTAAAACTAATAACCGTAGATGGTAGAACATTTACGGTTACCTTAGAACACGCTGAAAAGATATTAAAAAGTAAAAATAACAAACAAACAAATATTAAATTAGCATCTGATACATTTGAACTAACAGAAAATGGACTTAGCAAAAGAAGAACTAAAAAAGATACTACAAAATCCCCTGAACAGGAGTAAATTAAGTGCTGCATGTTTCCATGAACAAAGGTTACAAATGCACTTAGATACATCTATTACAAAACCTTCTGATAACATAGCTTTTCAAGGGTGGCTAAAATATATTGCAGATATAGCACAAAATGACGAAAAGTTTGAGTTATTCCAGCAGCTTATTAAGTATCCGTTAGTTAGTACATCTTTAACTAATAACATTTACAGACGATTTAAAAAAGTGTTTCATGGTGCTGATAGTCGTAAAGATTTTGTTTTTAAAAATGATAATAACAAAGCTGATTTTTTAGCATACATTACCAAATACAAAAGATATTTTAGCGAAGAAGGGTTTAAATATTTTAAACTTTGTCCTAATGGTTTTGTAGGTATTGATTATCCAAGTGAACAAATAGGAAATTTACCAGATCCATATATCAATTTTATAGACATAAAAGATGTATTTGATGCTAGTGTAAATGCAGATGCTACTGTAAATTATATATTGATTGATATAGGTGGTGAAAAGTATAAATTAATTGATAGTGTTAAATTTGCTATTGTTGATCATAGAGGTAATTTTATATTAAATGATGAAGGTGAAGAAAAAGTACTTTATCATGATTTAGGTTATACACCTGTTAGACAGTTTTGGACTTCTAATATAAATAATAAAAATCCATTTTGTAAAGATGTACCATTAAATAGTTCATTAGGAGAGTTAGATTTTTTACTTTCTGCTGATGTTGGAAAAGAGAATGTAGATTTATATGCAAAGTTTCCATTTTTATCTGTATTAGAAGATGATGAAACGTATGAAGATTTTGAACAAACTGAAAATGTAGATACCAATTTAACAGGTAATTCAGAAGCAGGATATAATTATAGAGGTGTAAATGTTGGTACAAATAATAATTATGTTACTACTGGTGCAGATGGTTACAACTATAATGGTTTACAAGCTAATTACTTCAATAGAGCGTATCAAAATAAGGATAAGAAAAATTTTAGATTAGCAGGTAACATTGTTAGTCGCAGACCACCAAGAGAGGGAGAAGCAGATATACCAACACCTTTAGAAATTATTACACCAGAAACATCAATATTAGAACATCTAACAAAAGATATTGAGTACAGAGAAGCAAAGGTATTTAAAAATACAGTTGGATCACCTCAACAAGTCGAAGGAAATGATAGTGCTAAAAATGAAAAGCAAATTGACAGCCAATATGAGGGTCAATTAGATGTAATTTTAGATATTAAGAAAAACTTTGAATCGTTAGAAGAATGGGTTTATAAAACTATTGCGTTAATGCGTTATGATGGTGAAGATGTAATTATTAATATCAATTATGGTACTCGTTTTTTCATTAAATCAGTAGATGCATTAGAGCAAGAGTTACAAAATGCTAAAAATATTGGTAGTAGTGAAGGATTTATATTATCTTTGATAGAAGAAATAATAGATACTAAATATAAAAACAGTCCACAAGAAGCAAAGAAACAAAAGATACTATTGGCATTAGATCCATTTCCAAGCATGAGCATTAAGGATATAGGCGAACTAATAAAAATAGGTGTACCAATTAATAAAAAAGATTTAGTTTTAAAAGCTAATTTTGGTAGTCTAATTGGTGAACTTGAAAGATTGCGAGGTGTTGAATTAGAAAACGAACTATTCGAGGTTAATAATGTTAATAAATTAAGAGAACAAATAAATAATTTAGCACAAACAAAGTTAGATGAAAATGGAGGACAACAAACAGAACAAAGTACAACCGAGTAAAACAAAACGTAAAAGACGTACAAAGGCAGAGATGTTAAAAGCTAAACAAACAGCTAATTTAGTTCCTGCAAACGTTGAAGATTCTTTTATGATTTCTGAAACACAGCGTGAAGATTGTTATGTATATGCAGTTAAACGTGTAAAATTTGATCCTATTTTAGGTACAGCAGAAGAAAGTAAAGTACAGTTGATTAGTTATAGATTAGATCAAGTACATAAAGCTGCTATTTGGGATAAACAAGGAGAAATTTTAGTAAATACAAGACATGAGCAACTAAAAGTAACTTTTGGTATTAATAATGTTGTTTTAGTAAATGATCCTTACGAATACGAATAAAAAAGAAAAACAATAAACAAACAATTAACTATAATTACGTTAGATTATGGCAGAGGAAAAAAAAGGCATAGAGGAGTTATTACAAGATAGTGAGAACTTACAAAAAGCTATTAACATCATTAAGGATAAAGATTATGTAGTCAATACAAAAGAAGATTATTCTAAAATGGATGAAACTATTAGAAAAGAGATAGGCAGTCATTTTGGCAGTAAATTAAATTCTATTGATCAAGCATTATCTCAACATTTAGGAATAGAAAAAGAAGGAAACGAAGGTACAGATGCATTTATTACTCGTGTAGTACCAGCATTAAAAAAGGAATTAGATACTTTAAAATCACAACGTGATGAAGGTCTAACAGGTGCAGAAGGTTTAAAAGCTGAAAATGTATCTTTATTAGAAAAGCTAAATTTAGCACAAAAGGAAAAAGAAGATTTAGAAACAAATTTTAAAACTACTTTAGTAAATAAAGATAAAGAGTATTTAGTAAATAAGGCTTTATCTAAATTAGATTTTAAAGAAGGTATCGAAACAATATTAAATCCTGCAAAAGAATCTTTTATAAAATCTGTTTTAGAATCATCTACATTAGAAGATAATAAATTAGTATTTAAAGATAGTGAAGGAGTAACAAAAAGAAATGATAAAAATGAACCTGTAACAGTATTTGAATTAGCTAATAAACAATTTGAAAGTGTATTATCTAATGTAAATAAAAAACAAGGTTTTGACAACAAGCCAAATGGCACAAGTTCAAGTTTGTTACAGTTTGCAGCATCAAGAAAACCAACTAACTTTGGAGAAGCAGATGCAACATTAAAAGCATACTATGAGCAAAAAGGCGAAAGATTAATAAATGGTAGTAAAGAATATTTAAAAGGAATAAAGGAACTAAAAAACACTTATAATTTCTAAATCAATTTACAAACATATATATAAAATGGTACGTTAGCCATAAATCATAATTGTAAGATAGCAATTATTTAAAATAAAATTTTAACAATTTATTAAATACATACAAAATGGCTAATACAGCAACTAATATCAATCAACTAATCGCTAATTATAGTGATGGTTTTAATGACAAAGAATTACTAAGATTATCTAATGATGGTGCATACCGTTTATTTTTAGATGATGCTGCACGTATTCCACGTGGAGGTGGTATTATTTCACCTGCTGATTTAAGTAATGTTATTGAGGGTGCATATTCACCAAATGGTGTTGGTATTCCAATCCTTAAAAATGCAGGAATTACTGTTAATTCTACTGGTACAACTACATGTGAAGTTACATCTATTACAGGAGATACTGTAAAATTAAATGTAACATACCAAGATATTTCTTTTGGTGTTAAGTCTTATTATTCTTATGGAAACTACAACTATGTAGCAAGAGAACAAGATATTATGCGTCAATTGAAAGAAGCAGTAAAAATTGTACGTACTACATTTGCAACAGCTTGTGAAGGTGCATTAGATACAAATAAGAATCAACAACAAGTAAATCCATATTTATTTGGTTACTTTACTGATTCTGGTGCTAATGAATTTCAAATTGATCCTGCTAAACAAGATTTTATGTATAATAAGATTGTTGGACAGTTTGACCGTATGGATTTTTCTGATATTCAAAAAAATGTATTAGGTAATCCAGAAAGTGCAGCAGTTGCGAGAGAATTATATGCACAAGGTGGAGCAAATGACGAAAATACTCAATTCCAATTTAGAGGAAACCAACCACCAGAATATTTAGCAGAAGAAGGATTCAATTCTGACATGATGTTTTACAGAGATAATGTAATTACAAATGGTACAGGAGTTGAACAAACTTATTATGTTATGCCTGTTGGTTCTACTGCTATTGTACACGCAAATGACGTACAAAAGTATGATCAAGGTGTTATTCCAAATGGTACACAATACACAACACAAATTTTACCAGGTTTACCTGAATGTGTTTGGGGATTGCGTCGTACTTATGGATGTGATGATAACGATTTAGATTTTGAACAATGGCAATTTGAAAGTCGTTACGCTATCTTTACACCTTATGTAGAAGATTTATCTACTGATGTAACAGGGATTAATAAATACATTGTAAAACCTTAATGATTTGTTTGTTGTTTTCTTACTTTGCCCATCTTCTAGGTGGGCTTAGTTTTTAAATATAATTTTAATTTACTATGATTGATTATAATATTATTACACCTTGTTTATTTAATACATTAAGTTGGAAAAACACATTAGATACTTGTGAAAAAACATTAGATACAAGTGTATTTAACCCTGTATCAGATACAGGAATGTATTATAATCTAAATAGTGAGTTACTTAATTTGGCTAATTTACAAGCTATTGCACCAAATAGTGATTTATTTACTTATGATGCTTATGATGTAGCCACGACTTACAATACAGGCAAAATAGTTAGATTTGATAAGCTATTATATAAAAGTTTAACAGATGCTAATATTGGTAATGATCCTGCAACTGATACTGTAAATTGGGTATTGTTATATCCATTTAGCGAGTGGTTGTATGATTTTACAAATACTACTATTTTACGTTTTGCTCAATCTATTGTGAATTTAAAAAAGAACAGTAAACAGAGCAAACAATTAATGATAGATACACCTGTTTATAATGGTACAGGTAATTTAGCAAATGTAAGTAATTACATAACTAATCAAAATAAATTTGTAGGGTGGGAACTAAACACCATACCAAATAGAGATGTAGATTTAAGGATTAAAAAAATAGGTTTACATTTTGTTGATGTACAAACAGATTTACCTATATATGTTTTTAACTCATCACAGTTAGAACCTTTACAAATTATAAATGTTAGTACTACAAGTGCAAAAAGTTTTGTATGGTTTGATATAGATGATATACTATTAAATTATACAGATGATTATGCAAGTGGTGGAGAGTTTTATATTGGGTATTATCAAGAAGATGTAACAGGTATAGGGTCAATTAATAATGATAAATTTAACTTTAATGCTCCTTGTCTATCGTGTAACAGAACAGGCAGGAAATATTGGGATGCTTTTAACAAGTTTGTTAATGTTAGCTCGTTTAGTGTAGCAGATGGCAATTATACAAAAGGGGAACTTTGGGATAATGAATTAAATCAATATGGTTCTAATACTTTTGGTTTAAATATTAGTTTTACAGCAGAATGTACATTAAATAACTTTATTTGTGAAAATAGTCAGATGTTTGCAAAAGGTTTATTACGTCAAGCTGAACTTTTATTGTGTGAATATGCTATTAATACTAATAGAACAAACGAACTAGCAGAACGATTAGCAAATATTGCAGGAATTAATTTAGATGCAGATGGTTTAATTAACTTACAACAACAAGTAGATGAAGAAATACAAGCATCTAATTTTGATTTGAGTGATTTAAACAGTCCATGTGCAACTAAACAAAAAACTAAAAGATCAATGTTTAGAAGTATTTAGATAATAAGATTATGACAGCATTTGATGAACTTATTGATAAACTAAAAAACATAGAAAGTGATTTAATTATTACTTTATCTGATGTTATAAATGATAATAGTGATAAATTAGAAGATGCTCAAAAAAATCAAATGTCTTTAGGTAAAAACATTGATGATAAAAATATTGGTAGGCTAAAAAATCAAGGCTATGCAAAAAGAAAAAAGGCAGCAGGAGGTAAAGCACCTTTAAACATAGCAGATTTAAAAAACAAAGGCGACTTTTACAGAGGTATAAAAGCATCTGCAAATAAAGATACTTTTACACTAACAAGTACTGATGATAAAAAGCCATTTTTAATTAAAAGATATAGTGATAAGATTTTTGGGTATAGTGACAAAACATTTAAAAAAGTAAAAGATGTTGTGTTAGTTCCTGGAATGATTACAGATATTAAAAAACAGTTAAAACTATGAATTTAAAATGTGCATTTGATAATGTAACTGTACCAACTGTTTTAGCTGGTATTGATGAAGTAATAGCAAATATCAATGATGGTATAAGCAACTGTAACACCTTATCTTTTTTAAATTATAACTTTCCAAAGGCAGAAAGAAAAAGAACATTAGATGGTGAAAATATAACACCATATTATAAACCACAAATCTACTTAAAAAGTAAAGAGTGGTTTAATCTAATGCCAGATGATAGTGTGAGTGCATTCTCATTTTTTTACACTAATTCACCTAAAACAAATTTTAGTGATGATAATTATAGCTTTTCACAATCTGTTAATTTAATTGTGTGGGCTAACTTAAATGCTATTGATCCAACACAAGACAGTATATTTAAAGAAAATTTAATACAGCAGTTTTTAAATGTGTTGATTGAAAATAGATACTTTGACCAAATAGAGGGAGTAACAAATATATTTGATGGTATAGATCAAACATGGACAGATTTTGATTTAGTAGATGATGATTCTGCAAGATTTATAAAAGGAAACACAGCAACATTTAGAATAGAATTTAATGTAAGATATACAGTAGATTCTTGTTTATGTTAATTATAAAATAGATAGATATGAGTTTAATAAAATTAAGTGCTGGTAATGATGATTTTTGGTTACTAAATGACATACCAAAACAGCGTGGAGAGTTTGATATATCTGCTAAAATTGGTGAAGATGTTGTAGAGTTATATAGTTTAACTACTTTAAAAAGTTTAGCTAGGGGGGATTTTGATCAGTTTTCACCAGATGGTGTAACACCTTATGGTAGTACTCAATTATTAGTAGATGATTTAAAGACATTCTTTTTTGCTACTGCTGGTAGTGGTGGGGGAGGTGGTACAGGTGTACAAAGTGTAACAGGTGATGGAGTTGGAGGAACTGCAACAGATGTTGTATTATCTTTTCCTAATGCTGATGATATAAGTGATACGACAACCACAAACAAATTTGTAACAGATGAACAAAAAAGTAAATTAGATAGAATAGGTAATGTAAATAGTCAAGCAACTGCAACTGTTTTAACACCTGCTATTGATACGGTTGAAATTGAAGATATAACAGCATTAGCATCTGATTTAACTATTAATGCACCTACTGCAACACTAACAGATGGTTTAAAATTAATTGTTAGAATTTTAGATAATGGTACAAGTCGTAATTTAACATGGGATTCTTTTTATAGAGAAATTGGTGTAACATTACCAGCAGCTACAACAATAGATAAACTTTTGTATGTTGGTTGTATTTATAATGCTGATAATAATACATTTGATGTTGTAGCAGTAAAAACACAAGCATAATGGCAGTAGTTATAGGAAATAAAACACAGATTAACCAAACACCAGCAGCTAATTTTTACCAATTTAATCATAACCAAAATACAGGTAGTGATGGTTTATTAGTGTTTAGTGTTGCAATGACTAGTACAGTTAGTATAACTAATGCAACTTATGGAGGTGTAGCAATGACACAGGTTTTTGTTCGTAATTTTGGTGGAATTTCACAAACTACAAAACTTTTTGTATTAGAGAATCCACCAACAGGAGGGAATACATTAAGAGTAAATTTTACAGGTAGCCAATTTAACCCAGTATCATTTTACGCTTTAAGTTGTACAGGTGCGCAAGCAGGAGGAAACATTATTAATTTAGCAGGTACATCATCACCAAAAACAGCAAATATAACTGTATCTGATGGATCATATATTTATTCTTATGGTATTTCTACATCTGCTATTACAAGTATTCAAATTCCACAAGGTAATCCAAGACCTGCTGAATTTACACATAATACAAATAGACAAGTTAGGGGTGGTTTGAGTGCATCAAGTTTTGTGGCAGGTACTTATAATATTAGACATGTTACAACTTTTACAAGTGTTACAATGCAAACTTATGAGATAAAGGAAAAAGGGGGTACACCTCCTGTAACAGATACTGATGGTGATTTCTTTTTAATGATGTAAATACAAAAATATGAGTTTAATAAAAATACAAGCAGGAGATGATCAGTTTTGGTTGTTAAATGACATACCACATCAAAGAGGGCAGTTTGATATTAGTGCAACTTTAGGAGGAGAATTAGTTGAAATATATTCACTAAATACACTAAAAAGATTAGCAAAAGGAAATTTTAACGAGTTTTCACCAGATGGTGTAACACCATACGCTAGTTTAGTAGCTTTGATAGATGATTTAAAAACATTCTTTTTTAAAACAATAGGAACAGGAGGAAATACAATGGATGGTATAGGCTTTATAGATTACAATGATTCTAGTGGTAGTTTTACAATATCTGCTAACACATGGACAGACTTACCAAATGATGGTTTAGGTTCTTTTACTAATAAAACTTATGCACCTGATGGAGTAACAGAGTTGATGGATTCAAGTACAGGATATATTGATCCAACACAAACAACTTTAGGTGATGTATTATTAGTTAGAAATGATTTTACTGTAAATCCAAATACTAACAATGCTTTACTAGAATTTAGATATTCTTTGGGTGGTGGTGCAAATGCTTATACATTACCAACAATTATTGGACGTTTAGATAGTGGAAGTGGCCAAGATTATAGATTTACTTTAAGAGCAGATAAAATATATATGGGTGATGATAATACAAGATTAAACCCTGTAAAATTACAAGTTAGATTGTCATCTGATGCAACCGTTACAAATTCTGGTACAGTTATTACATTAATTTAATTATATAAAAATGGCTATAAAAATAATAAGAAATGAAGAGGCTAACTGTATTACTTTTAGGGGTACGTCAGTTCCTGCATATTTCAACGCTTGTTTAAGTGGGGTTGTTTCTAATGATGATCCAGACTTAATAAATGTTAGAAATGATATTAGGAGTCAAAGCCAAGTTGATGACTTTTTTGAGTTCTCAAATATCCATTATTCAGAATTTGAAGATAAAGATGGTAATCCTTTTGCATCTGCTTTAGATGTTGCAAACTATGTAACAGAGCAAGGGAATGTATTAGGTTTAAATAATGCAGGTGAAGATCTAACAAACATAACAGTTAATTTTAAATTAGATCAAACGAGTACATCTATTGTATTAGATAATGGTTATAGTTTTGGTGTAAATACAATTAAAGCAGTTCCAAATGGTGGATTAATTAAAATAAATTCTATTGCAGAGGGTGTGCCAAATGAAAATAATACACCTAGTACTAGGGTACATTTTGAAAAACTTGATCATACTTTAGTAACTGTAAATGGTAATCCTGTTGCTGGTGGTTTAAATGATGTAATTAATACATTAAATGAATTATTCACAGTAGGTGCATTTGAAGCAGTTGTAATTGCTGATCCATATTCAACAATGGTTGCTGATGTATCTGGAGTTGATACGAGTGTTGGTTATGTTGGTTATGGTGTTGATCCTTTAGGTGATGATGTTTATGGTTCAACAAATAGTAATAGTCAAAATGGATTAAAAACAACCGAAACAATTAATCAAGCAGGTGAATATTTTACTTTTGATATTAGAGTAGAGGGGACGATAGGTTTTGGTCTGATTCATAGTCAAGATAGTTATGATGATGGTTATTGGAGTGGTAATGTAAATTATGCAGATCCAACAAGATTTGGTATAGATAATTCAGCACATTACGGTTTTCAGTTCTCACATTGGTTTCATCCTACACCTAATGGTAGTTGGACAAATTACGGTGCTAACACATCTTATTCAATGAGAGCAGGTTGGAGTAATTGGGATCAAGAACAAGATTGGTTAAATGGTAATCCTGTTAAAATTAGAGTTGGTATTGATACAAATAGTTATATATCAATAGAAAGTTTACAAAATGATGGTAGTTGGGTTGTGCATTCGAGAACAACTTACCCTGTTGTACAAGGTTCTGAATTTCATTTAGGAATCAAAACAAATGATACAGGCGCGAGAGTTTACACATTACCAAAAGTACATTTATTAGAAGAAGCAGCTCCAACAATGTATTTTAGATATATTGAGTCGCCAGATGGTGTATTTAATTATCCATTATTTACTACACAAGAAGAAGCAGAATATTATGATGAAATAGTAAATGGTTTAGCAGCAGGTACAGGAAGCAGTCATACTCATACTTATGTAGATGATCCAACTAATACAACATGGTACATGCCAGAAGCTACACATGATGCTAGTACATATCAACATAGTTCAGCACCTAATGGAACAGAAACATTTAGTAACAATCCTGTAACATATACAGAGATAACAAGTTTAACAAATGCAGATTTAACACCTACTGCTTTTACTTCTGCTGATATTACACAAGAGGAAGGAACTAATGTAAATATCCAAGTTACACCTGCTGGTGCTACGTGGTCAAGTTCTGTTACTATTACACCTAGTGGAAGTGGTTTGGTTTATGATGGTTATTCATTGATACAAGGAACTTTAGCAGATGTTGGAAGTGATACAACATATACAGTAGAAGTAACAAGAGCAAATGCTTATGGCAGTTCTATTGGTACGATGACTGTAACAGCTACTGATGTAGCACCTGTAAACACAAATGATACACCTTGGACTAAGGCATTAGATTTTAGTGGAGGTGCTGAACACACTAAACAAGTTAGTAATAGTATGTACACACAGCCAATGCAAATGGCAGGAATTGCCGACATAAAAGCTGGAAATTCTACACCTGGTTATACTTCCGATGTTAGTTTAGCATTGCCTTGGGCAACATCTTGTGTATTTAAAGCAGATAGACACAATAGCACTCAAGTTATATGGAATCAAGGAGAAGGCTCTTCAAATGGAGATGATAATATATCGTTGGTTTTAGATAGTAATGGAGACCTTAGTTTAACATGGGGTCGTCAAGGTACAGGAGTTAATAAGTGTAGAATTGCTCAAAATATATCGTCTTCTGTTTGGTATGGAGTTTATATTGCTCATAGTGGTGAAAGATTAAGTGGTAATAATGCATCTGCTTCTAACCTAGCAAATTGTTTTGACATTCGTTTGATGAGTAGTGCAGATTCTTTTGCTTCAATAAGTAGTAACTTATGTACTTCAAGTAATTGGATTTCTACAGGTCAAAGAATGGACAGGACTTTTGCAGGAGATTTCACAGTTGGTGGAAGAGGAAGTAGTAGCTATTTAAGTTATTACGGAAAAGTTGCTAGTATGTTAGTTACTACTCTAAAGCAAAATCAAGCTTTCCCTACTAATGCTGAAATTGAGTTAATGATTACTGACCCTATCAAGTGGGTTGATGATTATAAAGTAGGTCAGAATTATCGTGGCACTATGAATAATGGAACTACGAGCAACTTCCAAAGAGACCATTACCTCGCATATAGGAGTACTATGTTATGGTTAATGGGGGATAGTGCTAATGACAGCTATTCAAACGGTGTTAGAAACGATTTGTATTCTATTGATCAGAACTGGACTAAGATGCAGTTAAATAGTATGGTATCTAATGACTTTGAAACTGTAAATATACCTGGATTAACATAATATAATAAAACAAATTAAGGGGGGTGTATTTTACATCTCTCTTTTTTTTTAAATATAAAAACATGATAAAACTAAAATTTATTAGGGGTAAAAAATGGCAGGTAGTGGAATCAATTACATATAGATTACATGATAATAATACTATAACAATTCCACAAGGTTTTATTACAGATTTATCAAGTGTACCAAAATTTTTGTGGTCTATTTTCCCTCCATTTGGTGATTTTTTATTAGCTGCTTTAGTGCATGATTATTTGTATGTAATAAAATACAAAAGTAATAGAAGATTTTGTGATGAAGAAATGTTATATTTAAGTAATAATTTAAACAAAAACAAAGTAGATAATTATATTAGATATTTTGCAGTTAGAATATTTGGATGGTATTATTGGGATCATGTTAATATGCAAAATGAACTAAAATAATAGAATAAAACTTATAAAAAAGAACAACAACAAACAACAAAATGATAGTTTTAGCAAATACAATTTTTATTTATGTATCAATTCCTTTTTTATCTATTTACATTAGATTGTGTTTAGAAAAATGGGAAGTTATTGATACATGGAGTAACTCAAAATTTAAACCACTTGATAATTTAGCAAATTGTGCATTATGTTATTACACATGGAGTAATTTATTATTAACATCTGTATATAGTTTGTACATTAGTGATCCAATTTATATTGGCTTTTTTCCTGTTTTTACAATTATATCTTTAATTATTCATTTTAAAAATTTTGAAGTTTGATTATGAGCAAAAACACATATACAACAGATATAAATGAATTAAAAGTAAAAGACTTTTTTGTACTTCAAAAAGCATTGCTAACATTAACGATTGGTGAAAACTTTAACGATTTAGAAAACATAATAATTAAATCTTTGTCCTTATTGGCTAAAAATAAAGTAGCAGATGCACATCATGAATTAGTATCTATACTAACTGTAATAGATAATATTAAAAATAGTGAAAGTAGTGTTGTTGATGGATTAAATGCATTATTAAAAAATGGTGATATATCAAATACAAGTTATAAAGATTTATTAAAAGAGTTTGAAGAAGTAAAAAAAAAATCTTTGATCAATTAGAGGTATATTTTCCAAATGTTTTTGGAGATAAACAAAGTACATTAATTGAAGATGTAAAGATAAGAGCGTTAAAAATTGCTGATGAAATAATAAATAAAAATGATAATCAAAATGACATTGATTTTTATGAAAATAACATTATAAAAGCAACACAAAGAGCAGATTTTAAAAACATTGTAAACTTTGATAAATCTTGTAATACTTTAGTAAATAGTGTTAGTGCAGAAATAAATACAAATCCTTTTGATATATCAGTAATGCAATTTTACCAATTGTTAGAAGACTTGAAAAAAAGAAATAGTAAATTAAAAACAAATAAATAATAATTAAAATGCCTGGTAAAATGAAATACGGTAAAAATGGAAGTAAAAAAAAGAATGCATCTAAAAAATGTGATAGAACAGGAAGACCAGAAAAAAACAAGAAAAAAAGAAAATTGCGAAAACCACGTATTAAGACATCTGCAAAAAAATAGTAAATGGGTAATTGTTGCAATTATATTTGATTTAATACAATATAATATTTATCCTTTATTTGATGAATATTTACACTTGTATATCTATGATTCTTGTCAATCAGTTGCTTTTTTATTTTACATTTACGCTATTTATAGACTAATACCAGAAGATTTAACAACCATGCACTTAATTTTAAATGCGTGGTTGTGGTTTTCTATTGGTGATGTGATAAATGTTGTCTATGATTATAATTCTATTCAAAAATTTAATTTTGATAATTTATTTTTGATGTTTAGTGTTTTACAACTTTCTTATAAGTTTAAAAATAATTTACATCTTAATTTAGAGTTTTTAAGATTTAATTTGAAAATACAAAGATATGAGCAAGTATATATCTAGTTTAAAAAAAATGTTTAAATTTGAATCAGTTTCATTAGTTCATTTCATAATGGGTTTATTAATGTTTGGTGCATCTGTTGTACAAATAGATGATCCAGCAAATAAATGTGATCCTGCTGTGGAGTATCCAACAATTGTTGTTTTTGCATGTACTATAATTGGTTTAACAACATTTTTGTTATCCCCCTTAAAAGATTGGTTTATAATGCGTAATTTTTTGAGTGGATGCTCTTTTTTTATGTCTATCTATGTAATTTTAGACATAAGGGAACGTGTACTAATGGAAGCTAACGGTGTTTGGATTGTAGCAACTTTTATTTTTAGCTTTTTGTTTATTAGAAGTTATTTTGATTTATATACACATAAAAAAGAATATTAATGTTTTTCTTACAAATTTTATTGGAGTGGACAAACTTATTTACAAGTGCAGACGATTTTAAAAATATAATTGGTGCTGTTGCTGGTTTTTTTGGTTTGTCAAAAATTTGGGATGTATGGAGGGCGAGAAATGATAATAGTACAAAAGTTAAAGAAGCAGAGATAAAAGCAAATGCAGAAAAGAATAACGCAATTATGTTATTAAAACAACAAGAAAACACAGAGTTAAAAAAGAAATTAAAAGAATATCAAAAAAGGAATGTTGAATTGATAATAATAAATGAAGGAAAAGATAAAAAAATTAATCAATTACATGAACGCTTAATTGACTGTGAAAAACGAAAAAACCCATGACAAATTATCATGGGTTTTTATTTTACATGTTGTCCAATATATTATTTAATTCTGCTATTTGATTATTTAACTCTTTTTTATCATTCATTATTTTTATTAATCTTTCGCCACATTTAATTAATTCATCTTGTTTTTTAATCATGTTATCTATTGCAATTCTATTTTTAGTTTGACGTTCAACTATTTCTGCAAATTCTTTTAGTTCTGTAATACTCATAATATTTTTTTTTTAATTGTTATAATTACTTTCTGTTATTGCTAACGATACAAAAGTATAAAAGGTTTATTAATAAACCAAATTAATAAATAAATATTATGTAACTGCTTGATTATCAATGTAAAACTTTTTATAAATTATTTATGTTTTAAATCATACTAATAAAAATAAAATTATGGAATTAAAGGTTTATAGATATTCTTCACAATCACAAACAACTTTAGGAGCATTACA
>Ga0233413_10000657_pt1 | contig 16198 bp, 11 predicted proteins | sample Na_anoxic_6_MG_FD_189019 | JGI IMG/M metagenome (GOLD analysis project Ga0233413, IMG submission 189019) | Seawater microbial communities from Saanich Inlet, British Columbia, Canada - Na_anoxic_6_MG | ecosystem: Environmental > Aquatic > Marine > Inlet | place: Canada: British Columbia... | reverse complement strand
GAACTCGCATGCTAGTGGTGTCCGCAGAAAACGAGTCTGAGTGGTACCAAAGCGGCGAATTCATCGCCGCACTCCAAAGCGCTGCGCGCAAGCAGTTCATCTTCAGCAACTAACATCTTTTTGAAATTTTAATTAGAATAGATTAATTTATGGATAGGAGGAGTTTATGCGCGCAGTGTTGATTGCTACAGGTTATCAAGAGCTAATGAAGCCACTTTTGAATCAACGGCCAACTCCGTTACTTCGAATTGCGGACAAACCAATTCTCTTTCATATCATTGAGTTTCTTGCGCATCATGACATTCGAAAGATTGATTTAGTCTTACATTATTATCCGGAATTGATTGAAGAGAAGATAGGTGACGGAAGTCGTTGGGGAGTTGAAATTGCGTATCATCTAACTCGAACCGAATCTCATCCCTATTCCCTTCTTCGTACGATTTCTCATAACTGGGAAGATGACCTAGTATTAATTGGCCAAGCCGATTGTTTACCCAATATTGACTCCAAATTCTTGGACTTACAAAAGGAACAAAAGCCAAAAATTCTGCAATATTCTTCCGGAAGATGGACTGGATGGGCTTTGGCGCCTGCTTCTTCATTTGCCGATATCTCCCAAGAAACAACTACTGAAAATTTCGTTTCTCAATTTCCCAATTTCCAACTTGTTCCTACATTGTCGTATTTATCAACACAAAGCCTGGAAGATCTTAAAGAAACAAACGAAACTTTTTTGAAACTAAATAAAACTCAGAGCTTATTTCCTTCAACAGCGTCTATGGCGCAACCCGGCATTTGGATTTCACGGGCTGTTTCGATGCATCCAAGCGTAACCATCACGCCCCCTATTTTCATTGGAGAGAACTGCCAGATCCATCAAGGAGCTCATTTGGGGCCCAATACGGTTATTGAAAAAGAGTGTATCGTGGATCGTCATTCTAAAATCAGCAATTCTGTCATATGTCATCACAGCTATGTAGGTGAGTGTCTTGAACTCGATAATAGCATTGTGGATCGAAATCTTCTTCTAAACCTCTCACTGAATACCCAGGTGCATGTTCAAGATGACTTTATTCTCGGTGAATTAAAACTCCCTTCATTGACTGATACGTTTGTGAAATTCATCGGCCGGCTCCTCGCCATCATTCTACTCGTTTACTTGTCACCACTCTATTTATTTCTACGGATGAAGTATAAATTATTGAGAGAAAAAAAGGTTCTTATTCCCACAAATGAGCATTGTATTTCTTGGAAGACCTTCCAACTACTTTCCTTCGATATCCGGAAAGAGCAGTGGGGATATTCAATAAGATCGCTTCCGCAAATCATCAATATCATCAAAGGCGAAATGCGCTGGATCGGTCTTGAACCAAGATCCAGCGAAGAGATAGAAGCTCTTTCTCCCGACTGGCAGAAGCTGTATTTGAAGGGAAAAACCGGATTTATCACATTTGTCCAGGTGATACATGGTGATCATCCCTCGCAAGACGATCTCTATACATCCGAAAGCTACTATGTCGTTGAGATGGGATGGATCATCGATATAAAAATCTTCCTCAAATGGGTCCGGCAAAAACTGGAGTCACTATGGAAGTAAAAGAAAAAAATCACTTTCTTCTAGGGGTTCCTCTTTCAAATTTCACCAAAAAAACAATGATCCAAAAAATACTGGATAAAATAGAAGGGTTTAAAAAGGATCATCAATCAAGATATATCAGTACGGTCAATTCAGATTTCTACGCAAATCTCCACGGATGGTTGCCGGGCACAATCAGACACGAAGAACTCCTGCGCATTCTTCGGAATTCCTCTCTTCTAACAGCTGACGGGATGCCTCTCTTATGGCTCTGTCGTCTTTTGGGGTGTCCTTTGAAAGAGAGAATTACAGGAATTGATCTGTTGCATCCTCTCCTCGCTCTCATGGCAAAACAAAACGGCAAAATTTTTCTCCTCGGACCAGAGCCCGCCACCACAATCGCAGCTAAAAAGATCATCCTCAAAAAATATCAAGGTCTTGAGATCACAGGCAGTTGTTGCCCCAAAATATTTATCGAGGGAGAAGAGTTGGTTCATGCCTTCGAACAAGATGAGTTAATTCTAGAACAGATTCACAAGAGTCAACCGGACCTCTTATTGATTAGTCTTGGAAACCCCAAACAAGAAATCTGGTTTGAACGGGTCCAAAATCGGCTACAAGTTCCAATTTCTATTGGAATTGGTGGTTCACTCTCATTCATCGCCGGCACCATCCCCCGCGCACCAACATGGATACAAAATTTAGGCCTCGAATGGCTTTACCGACTAATACAGGAACCTTCACGACTTTTTACACGTTACCTCTATGATTTCGCCAAAATGATCACTCTTTCCGTTCCGCTCCTCCTCTATCATTGGGGAAATCTGGGATTCATCAAATTTTTTCGAAAAAAACAGCTACAAGATCTTCATACAACAAAAAGCCTCTTATTTCTTTCTGAAAAAAAATCCCTTGCCATGGTATCCCTTCCGGCCTTAATCACGCAAAAGACCTATGAAACAATCAAGCACCAAATTAATGAATCAATAAGTCATGACGTCCTGATTTTTGACTTTCATCGCGTGCAACACATAGACCTACACGGAATCGAACTTCTCTATTCCACTTGGAAAATCGCCAAACAACGAAATCACCCTCTTTATGCTCTAGGAATCTCCAAGAGAATCGAGGTCTTACTAAAACTACACAAAGCTTGGGATTTTCTCTGTCACAATGTCTGCCAAAACCCTTCAGACATCCTCAACCGTTTATGCGGAAAGAAACAAGCGCTCTATGACTCAATTCAACAAAAGGGAAATACTGTAATTCTAACTTTCCTAGGCGAACTGGATCATCGTCATGATTTTAAAATGCATCTGCAAAAACTTACTCCGATGCTTATGGGAAAAAAGTGTATTATTGACCTTACCTATTGCACATACATCGATAACAGTGGATTTCAATTTCTCCTGATCTTAAGAGATTTAGTTCTTCAGAGTCATAATTCAATCTATTTATACGATCTTAGTCCGAAAGTGAAAAGAATGTTCAAGATCGCCAAAGTAAACCATCTATTCCCAGAAGTGGATCATTACTAACCCAAACTTGCCGATAACGTCTTCATTTGCTACTCTTTTCAAGAGATGAAAAAGGACGCATAAAGATGAACGTTGAATACATACATTTTTCCAATCGTGAAATAAGAGCGCAGTATATCGCTGATCGATTCAAAAAACTTTTTGAAGGAAAGAAAGTATTGGATGTTGGGTGTGATGAGGCGAGACTCAAAACCTTAATTCCTCACAAAGAATACGTTGGCATTGATATTGGCGGAAAGCCCGACATTGAAATCAACTTAGAACAAATCGATCGCCTCCCCTTTGATGATGACGCTTTTGACTGTGTGATCTGCTCAGATGTCTTAGAGCATATTAATAACTTACACCAAATCTTTGGAGAACTTGTGAGAGTCAGTCGTGGGGAGATAATTATCTCTTTACCAAACAACTGGTGTTGTGCAAGACGTCCAATCGAAAAAGGGCACGGATCATTTGCTCATTATGGACTTCCTATCGACCCTGTTGTGGATCGTCACAAATGGTTTTTTTGCTTAAGCGATGCAAAAAAATTTATGGAAGGTCAAACTGAAAAGTATCCCATCCAAATTCAAGAGATGTATGCAACCGAAAAGCCCCGTTCTTCTATTCTAAAATCACTAAGAAAGCTCTACTTCGGTGCGCAAGAAAATTATTTAAATCGATATTCAAACACGTTGTGGACCGTATTCGAAAAGAAGAAATGTAGAAGCTAGAGCAAAGGGAGTCAAAATGTCATCCGTCGGTGTTGCTGTCATCACCCACTCCGCAAAGCATCATCTTCCTCATTGCCTGCCCCCGATCCTGCAATCTTCACTCAAACCTCGAACACTTGTGGTAAACTCCTCTTCAAATGACGGAACAGTCGAACTCGCACAGGAACTAGGTGCGGAAACCCATATCATCCCCCGCGCCGATTTCAACCATGGGGCCACAAGAGAAGCCGCACGAAAACTCTTAGGGACAGAATATATCGTGATGATCACCCCCGATGCATACGCACTCGACTCCTCTTTCCTGGAAACTCTTGTGAATCCTCTTCTACATCATGAAGCAAGCATTGCCTATGCACGACAAATCCCTCACAACGGGGCAAATTTTTTTGAAAAATTTTCAAGAGACTATAACTATCCCAATGAAAGTCATATTCGCAGCATTCATGACCTAAGCCACTACGGAGTCTATACTTTTTTCTGTTCCAATTCCTGCGCTGCTTACCGAAACAGCGCTCTGGATGAAGTCGGGGGATTTCCAACAGGCCTTTTCGGGGAGGACACCGTTGCTGTTGCAAAGATGCTGCATAAGGGTCATAAAATCGCCTATGTTGCCGATGCAGTTGTAAAACATTCCCATCGTTACTCACTCCAACAAGAATTCAAACGACATTTTGACATTGGTTTTTCCAGAAAAGACTACGAAGATTTAATCTCGGCAAAAGAGGGCGACAAAAACAGAGGCAAAGATTATGTGAAGACGATGATGAAGCAGCTGATGCAAAAAGAGCCTCATAAAGTTCCTTATGCCTGCGTACAGACTCTAGTCAAATACTTGGGGTATCAAATGGGACGTCGAAGCACAAATGCTCCTCTTTGGTTAAAGAAGCGTTGTAGTAGCCAGGATTTTTACTGGACATCGAATCACTACAGAGATAGTGAACACTAAAACCCGCGAGAGATTCCCCTCCAATTAACCGCGAAGGACGCGAAGGTCGCGAAGGAACGCGAAGATTATAATAATGTAATAGACTTGTTCCCTACCCCTCTTTAACCGTGAAAGACCCACGAAGGTTTTTTTTCAAAAATAATTGGTGGTTGATACGTAGTAATTTCAATTTATTTGTCATTTGAAAAATTTGGTCAAAAGCAAAATGAAAACCTTCGCGTTCCTTCGCGTCCTTCGCGTCCTTCGCGGTAAAATTTTGGAGTGCTCTTCGCTTAGAGTGCTCTTCGCCTTCTTCGCGTCCTTCGCGTTTAACAAGAGAGGAGGTAAACGATCACAAAAATCCCCTTCACATTTAAAGTGTCTAACGGGTAAGATCCTAAGTTAAAACAATTGAGATCCCCAATGAAACTGTTCATTCAATGCCTCCTTCTCCTTTGCTGTCTAACTTCGTGCTCCCGGTACAGATGTGATTACTGCGTAGTGGGTCCGGATGAATTTGTAATCGATTCCTACAGAATCCGGGAAGGAAAAGTTGCGATTCTAGAAATGACAGGAGAATATCTACCCGATCTCCCCTATGAAGCAATGTTAGAGTATCAGGATGTGATTGCTGAAGATGACATTCTCAACATCGCTCTCTATCACCCTACACGAACAGATCTTGTTGAAATCATTGAAAAAATCAATAGTAACATGGGTGGCTTCCATGTAACGAACGGGGAAGTCAATTTTCCGGAAATCCCACCTGTAAGAGTTGAAGGCCTCACCATTGAACAAGCTCGCCAGAAAGTTCAGGATCGATTTCTGGAAAATTATGCAGATGTTGAGATTTTCATTTTTTACAGAGACCGGCTACGTAAACGGGTAGAACTCTCCGGAAACGTAGGTGTCAGTGACATTCCGGTCGATGGGAAAATGCGTTTGTACGAAGTACTTTCAAAGGCTAGGATGCTTCCGAATGCAAATCTATTTATGAGCTATGTATTGCGAGATGGGCAACAACTTCCGATCGATCTGCATCAACTAATGAATGAAGGTGATATGAGCCAAAACATTGTCATGCGGGGAGGAGATAGAGTCTTTGTTGCAAATCCCTCCGATGCTGTTGTGATGATGATGGGTGAGGTAGGTTTGCCAATGGCTGTCAATGTACCTTATGGATATATATCTCTCCCTGAAGCTCTTGTGTCTGCTCATGGAATTCCATATACCGGAGATCGCCGTCATATCCAAATTATCCGGGGAGACTTACAGAATCCAAAAATTTACACTATCTCTTGGGAACACATTGTCCATTTACCCAACAATAGCATGCTACTCATCCCGGGAGATACGGTGTACGTTTCAGAAAAGCCAATTACACAATGGAACCGATTTATCAGCCAACTTACACCTAGCTTAGCAGGGCTTCAAGCAGCTCAAGCCACGTACACTATTTTGAGATAAAGGAGAATCTTAGAATCTATGAGTCAATCATCACCTGAAGAAGAGGAAACTCTCATTTCTCTCAGCGACTTCTCTCGTTTGATCTACAAGGCACGGAAACAGATTGCCATCGGATCTCTTGTTTGCGCATTCATCGGCGGATCCTACACCCTAACACGAGCATCGGTCTACGAAGCCGAAGGATCATTTCGTGAAAAAGAACATGGTCGATCCGGTGTTGACAGCTTTTCAATCGGCTCTTTTTTACTTCATGGACCAAGTCCAAGTGCTAACTACGAAGCTGTTACGACCATGCACTCTCGCTTCATCTTAGAAAAACTGATCCGTAGTCAAGGTCTACAAGGTACAATCCAAAAGAAAGGTGATAAGAAGTCTCTTTTGGGAACAATCAAAGACAATCTTGTCGTTGAATACTATCACCTACTTAAAAAGAAAACCCCTTCTCTAAAAGACCCTCAGCCTTCTCTTTCTCTTAATGAGATCTATTATGATGGCGAAGTTCCGATTTCTTACGAAATCCTTTTCCATTCAGATGGCGAATATACAATTGTAGGGCTAAATGAAACAGGCGTTGTGAATAAACCGATTACGACTCAAGATGCCACTTTCACGATTACTAAAAACAAAGAAGATCCACTAAAAAACACAAGGCATACAGTTACGATTTCACCCTTATCCTACTTAGCAACAGAGCTAAGAAATAGCATCGAGATCGAAACCGATAAAGAAGATAAGAATCTTCTGACATTGAAAACCCTGCATCCGGATCGTCATACAGCTGCAAAGATGCTGAATCAATTGATGTTCCTCTATCAGGATCACCTATATGTACAGCAAGAGAGAATTGCAAGATTGCAATTGGACTATCTTATCGATCGTGAAGCAAAAATATCTGAAAAGTTGCTGAAAAAACTAGAAAACTACGCTGAAAATATCTCTTCCTATTTCTCCAGCAATGGCTTTACGAATATAGAAAAAGCAATGGAATTTCTTGCAAACATTCAGCAAAGATACCAAGAAAAACTTTTCACAATCGACTTGGCGATCAATCGCCAAAAGAGTGTACTTGATTTTGGTGTGGCCTATATTCCAATCGACTCGGAAGAGAAGTCGAATAACATCATCAATCACATTCTGACCAATATACGTCAACTGCAACAACAGAAAGACTCAATACAGCTTGCTCTTCACAACTCCCCATCGAGCAGTCCAGAAATCGTTCAAAACACCTTCGAGAAGCAAATTCAGGAGCTGGATGAGGTTCATCAATGCTGTGAAGAAGCAGAGGAACTACTAGCTAGCCTGGAAGAGAATCGTCCTCTTCCACAAAGTGAATCCCTCTTGGAAAACCCTAAGTACATGGCTCGAATTTGGGCGGAAAAACTAGTCGAGGGTCAAGTCAATTGGGAAAACGCCTCTTCAACAGAAAGAAAATCGCTTAAAAATGAGTGGATCCATAATCGCGACAGTTTCATTGCATATCTATCAAATCTCATTCACTATTTTCACGTATACGAAAAAACTCTCAAAGAAAACCTAACCCATCAGCAAAAGACTGTCTCAGAATTCCAGGGGATCAATCTTGACACCGCACAGGAATTATATATCACACACAGCAAGCAGTTGAGTGAAACAGAGTCTGAAACGGCTCAAAAGGCTTTTCTACTCACACAAATTCAAGATCCTGATTTTGAACTCACTTCCCTGAGTTCATCCATCAAAGATCCGGTCATTGAAAAAACCATTGGATTAGCCGGTAATTTAATTCTACGATTAAAAGATGAACAAAATCGTAGCGAAAAAGAACAAACACGCATAAAAAACGAACTCGCTATCCACAAGAGATTCATTGAACAACACCTGAAACAGACACACCAACTCCTCACACTGCGTCAAGGAATACTAAAAAGTAAAATTGACTCACTTCTGGGAACTATGCTAGGCCTAGTTCAACAGCAAACCTCTATACTTGAAGAACATCTGTCAGATACGATCGAAAATCAAATCCAAAACCTCGAACAGGAGAAAGAGATCATCTCCCAACACAAGGAGTCTCTCCAATTAGAAATGGCAAAGCTGCCAAAGGAATGGATAGAGGAGAAGTTGATCAATCAACAACTAAAGATGAATGAACACATGATGGAAGAAATCACCAAACTTGTGGAATCAAAGAATATTGCTCATCATTTGGAAGTCATACAATCAGCCCCGGTAGATTTTGCGATCCCAAATATCCATCCAAGATCTCCACGGCTATTTCTATTTATGATCTTAGGGGCAATACTCGGAGCTTTTCTTTCATCAATCACAATCCTTAGTCGCGCAATTCTACAAGGGATCCCTGTTTCTAAAGAGAATCTTGTCTTGAAAAACGCCCATGTCTCAGGGTATCTAACAGGGGATTCAACAGAAACTCTCTCCGACGAGGACTTAAGTACTTTACGACGTCTCGCAACATTCATCAAAAAGTGCGAAGTAAAATCAATCTTAATGATTGAAACGGAGACCATCAAGGCGTCCATAAAAATGGCAAAATTGTTCCATATGGAGGGGAAAAAAGTCCTAATTCTCCCTATCTCCTTTGATAAGGTTGCTTCTGAAAATGAGCTTCCGGGTCTTCTCCAAATTCTACAAGAAAAAATCGATGACCCAAAAATTAATCAAAACGGTGATTATGACTGGATTTCTCAAGGTGGAATCAGTCGTTTTTCCAATGAACTACTCGGAAATCCTCGGTTTGATCAGCTACTGAGAAGGCTAGAAAAGGATTATGATCTCATTATTGCCGTGAGCCATGCATCTCCATGCAGTGCCGAGGGAGAAAGCCAACTCTCTCACTTCCAACATGCTGCAATCTGTGTAAATGATGAAAAGCTGCATAACTTACATTTCTATACGAACGAAAATCAAAACAAAAAAATCACCTTTCTTTTGGAACAATGAGAAAATTCCTCTTCATTCTAATTCTCTTAACGAATCTATCCCTAGAAGCCTCAGGACCGGTTGCACATGTCTACCTCGCAAAACGTTTTTTCCGTCACTTCCCCTCTCGATTCAGCGAAACGGAACAAACGGATTTCCTTATAGGAACCCTATTTCCGGATATCCGCTACACAAGCAAATTAGATCGGCATGAAACGCATTATGAAAAAATGACTCTAGAAGAAGTTCTGACAGCTGATTCACCTTTTGTGGCAGGGGTTAAATTCCATTCCTATGTCGATCTAGTACGAGATCAATACATTCGAAAACATCGACCTGCTGTCCACAAAGCTGAACTGGAGACAGATCATTTCTCCACCTACATCAAGCTCTTAGAAGACGAAGTCCTCTTTTACGCCGGAAACTGGAGTGAGTGCGCTGACAGTCTTAAATATATCCATCCGGAGGAATCCAAATGGGAGATTGATCAATCCGCCCTAAAAAAATGGCACAGCCTCCTATCACTCTGTTTGCAGCATCCTCCAAGCAAAGTCCTTTTGCTTTTAAGCATCTCAAACTCAAGCTTTTTCGGGGCTTCTCCGGAATTAATTACTGAATGGCGAAGATTGATCCCTCCAACCGCCAAAACCGAGGAGATGAAATATCACGTTGAATCCATGATAGATCACTTCGAAAAAGAAATGGGAAAACTTAGCGGCGACGCAGTTTAATCGCGTCCGAAAAGAATTCACCTCAGAGACACAGTGACGTAGAGAGGTTCGTTGCGATTTAACTTTATTTTACAGGATATACAGGATAGGGCAAGCTAGAAATAGACAAGAGAGACATGTAACGGGATCGGACTGGATTGCAACAGGATGTGTCTTAGAATGATTTTACTGCATACATCTATTATATAAATTGTTATTTCAAGAATATTATGAAAAAGTTTGTCTCAGGATTCATTTGCGCCCTTTCTCTTTTCTATTTTTTGAGCTTTGAATGGTTTCCTGATTTTCCTCTTCCTAAATTCGTTCTCAATGAAAAAAAGTGTCCTTTCTGTACCACCGAAGTCATTGCAAATCAAACAGTCTTTTCCGGGGAACATGTACGGGTGCTTTATAATTTCAAACCGATGCTAGAGGGGCATGTATTGTTGACTCCTATCCGACATGTAGAGAGATTTGAAGATCTTTCTTCTGATGAATTAGGAGAAATTGGGATTTTATCCAAAAAGGTACATAAAGCATTTGTGAAAGCCTATGGAAAGGAAGACTATGTTCTTGTATTACAGAACGGTTATCTTGGAGGACAAACTGTCCCCCATACTCATTTTCACATGATTCCCCGAGGAAAAAAAGATAGTACAATCAAAACAAAAGCCCTTTTCTGGAATACTGTGTTCTCGGAAATCATCGGCACTCGAAATCCACTGTCCAATGAGGAAATACAAATAGAAATTCAGAAGCTGCGGCATTGAAAAAATGTGGGCAAGCACACCTCTTTTGTTCATTTTTTTATTGCATTGCTCTACACAAGATCCTAGTATCTGCATAAGATGTCGGAACTCAAACGCGCAATTACATTACCGTTTCTTACCTGCTATGGTCTCGGGACGATTCTTGGAGCCGGAATCTATGTCCTGATCGGAAAGGTTGCAGGCCTTGCCGGAATGCACACTCCCTTTGCATTCCTTTTGGCTGCAATCATCGCCGGGTTCACCGCTGTTTCATATGCTGAACTCTCTGCAAGACTTCCCAAAAGTGCCGGAGAAGCGGTTTATGTATACGAAGCAACACGAAAGAGATGGCTAGCAATAATTGTTGGCTGGATGATTATCTTTACCGGAGTTGTCTCCGCTGCAACCATTGCAAATGGATTTGTCGGATATCTCCACCTCTTCATCCCTATCCAACCCTGGATTGCGATCACATTGCTCGTGCTGAGTCTAGGAATTTTAGCCCTATGGGGAATCACAGAATCCATTGCAGTAGCTACAGCAATCACTCTCATTGAAGTCTTCGGTCTCTTCATCGTTCTATGGGCTGCCGGAGATAGCTTATGGACTCTCCCGGAACGGTACCATGAAATCACACCTTCTCTTGATATGAGTTCAACTGTTGGAATTGGACTTGGTGGATTTCTTGCCTTTTATGCTTACATTGGATTTGAAGACATGGTCAATATTGCGGAAGAGGTCAAACAGCCGGAGGTAAATCTTCCTCGAAGTATTTTTATCGCATTAGGAATCTCTTCTTTTCTTTATGTATTGATCGCACTCGTCGCAGTTCTTGCGATTCCCATAGAAGATCTCGTTCATAGTGAAGCTCCTTTAGCTTTGATCGTTTCCCAAAAAGGAGGAATCTCTCCAACAACTATTGGACTCATCAGCCTTTTTGCCGTAGTAAACGGTGCATTGGTACAAATCATCATGGCTTCCCGTGTCGCCTATGGAATGGCTCGTCAGGGTTTAGCACACCACCGTCTGGGAAAAGTTCACGATCACACTCAAACACCTGTCTTCGCTACAATTTTGGTCACTTCTATTACTCTTATCCTCGCATTAGGCTTTCCGCTGGTCACTTTGGCAAAGACAACGAGTTTTGTCATTCTCATCATTTTCGCTCTGGTCAATAGTTCACTTATCTTCTTAAAGATCCGTGAACCCCGTAACGATCTCCCATCATATCCTTTATGGTTTCCGGTAATGGGTTGCTTTCTATGTATTGGATTACTCTGCCTTCAGACCCTCTCTCTATTTGTCTAATCCCCTTGAATTTCACGCCATTTATGAGCCACCTGTGCTGCAAGTGGTGCAGCATCCTTTCCCCAGGCTCCATAGCGCAAATATACGATGACCACCAACTCCGGATTCCCATACCGATCTCGAAATACATACCGATTCTCAGGCTCGAAAGTGATTCCTCCAAACCACAAATGACAATAGGTATTCCTTCCTGTATCTAAATCTAAATCACAGCTCTCTACTGACTCGGCAGTACTCGATTTTCCGATCATTGACTCCTTCATATCAATCAAATCACTGATTGCTTCAGGATGTTTCTCATACATCTTGGATAAACTTGGCAACCCACTTTCAGTAATTCGATCCATCACTCGTTGCATCCCATTGGTCAACACAGAATGAATCTCCGGTGAAATATCAATCTCATACTTCACATCCGTAGGATTACTTCGCACCAAATGCTGATCTCCTCGGGAATCCAACGCCGAAAAGGGTTGAAAATCTAGCCCTACCATCTGCAGAGGTTCCTGATAGGGAAATCGCACCTCTTTTCCCGCTGAACGTTCTCTAGGTTTTCCTACGGAATGTTTCACGATTTTGGGACGTATCACTTTTCCCTTCGTAGCCATCGCAGACATCATCACAGCGCTTTGTAATGGGGTCACTACAAGAGAATGTTGCCCGATAGCCATGGAGTAGAGTCCGGTAAGATTAAAATCTAAATCATTCGGGACACTCCCGGGATATTCTCCAAGAAGGTCGATTCCTGTTTTACTCCCGAACGAGAAGGCTCTTGCAGCATTTGCAAGATCTTCCGGATCTTCCAGAAACTCAGACGCCAGAAGGGAAAAATAAGGGTTGCTCGATGTTTCAATTGCTCGAGGCAGGTCCACTTCTCCAATATTATTCGTATGGCTTTTCGGAAGTCGCCCCCCTTTATACAATTGCGGAATTTCTTTTCCACTCTGTGTGTACCCGACAAAGCTCGCATTCCCCTTTCGATAATACTGATCCACCATTACCATCGGATTCAAATCCAAACTGGAGTGTCTCTCAATATGCTGCCGAAGCGCTTCATAGGCCGTCACAAGCTTAAACAGAGACCCTTGAGTTGACGCCTGACGATAGGCATGGGATCGTGCATATCCAAAACCATGTTTTGGATAATACCCCATTGCAAGATGCTTCTCTGTTTGCTGTCCTCGCGTGCCTCGCAAGCTCAGATATGACCCATATAAAGGGCGATGCAAATCGGAAAAACTGCGCAATGTCATGAGATATGCAATCAAGTCATTTCTCTGAAAACCTTCAAGATGCCTCTGACATACTGTAAAGGCCTCTCTCCACCAGACTGAGGCATGTGCACCTTGAGCAAGTTCTTTATGCCATAGAGAAAAATGCTCGATATAGGGGCTCTGATAAGTTTGATCTCTAATCAAAAACGCCAGAACAAAATCCCATCGATATCGATCCCAAAATTGCTGAAACAACTCCTGTTCTTTTTGATCCAGAAGATCGATATAAGGTTTCGCATATCGATTTTCTAAAACTTCCTCCTCTCGCTTTTCTTTAAGAAAGTCCTTTTCGTTTTCCTCTCTCCATTTCTTAAAATCAAGATCATGAAAAAGCTCCTTTGTCATTTCACGAACGACATTCAAAACGAGATTCACATTCGAAGAAATTTCACGATATTCCAGAATCGATTGATCCCCCACCTCCTTCAAAAGAGCATCTGAAAAGCGATTCGCATCAACAGCCAATCGACATAAATCCATGAGAAGTACTTTGTCGTAATTATGCTCAATATCAGCAAAGAATCGATCCAACCTCTTCTTTAGATTTCGAATCTCTTTCTCATTTTTCTCAAAACTCTCCAGCAACCGCTCTTTCTCTAAAGCAGGGAGAGGATCCCCATAATGTCCTGTAGGATATAATTCATTTACAACGCCATACACCTTTCGACTGTTACTTAATTTTAACAACTTTTCAAAATCACGCTGGAGGGTAATAGCATTCCGTACGGTTTTTATCCTCTCAATCCCTTTCCTGGCCTGATTTTGAGAAGGTAAAATAAAATCGATATATTTTTCCCAGGTAAGGCTCACCACTTCCTCGCCCCCTTCTCTCTCCCTCTCAAGATCTCTCCTCCGATCCCAAACATCTCCCAAATAAGATTCCGTTTCAAACCAGCGGTGAATATTCTTTTGCTTTTGCTTATGAGTTTCCCGGTCGCCTGAAGCGATGAAGTCATTCGGATCAAACCTCGGATGAGCCGCAAGTGCAATGACTTCTCCAGTATTAGGATCCATTGCCACAATAGCTCCTCCTTTTATCCAAGGTTGCCGCAATGCTAATATCTCCTGGGTCGCGGCACTGACTCCGGAAACTCGAATGGGTCGAACCGATTCATTCTGTATCAATAAATTCTCAGCAAACCTCTGCAACTCAAGAGATATCGACAACAAAAGTCTCTGCCCCGACAAAGACTCTACCGACCCCGGCAACTCCCGCAAATAATTCCCTCTTGCATCGGAATAATAACTGCGCTTCCCATAGAACCCCCGTAGATCTTCCTCGAATCGACCCTCTATTCCGGACTTTCCTACATAATCATTGATCGTATATGCATGCTCCTGCAGCTCCTTCAATCGATCCCACGCCTCAGCAGGTGTTAAAAATCCAGGTGGCAACTCCGGATCCAATCCCTCTTCTCTCTCTTGTACATACCTCTGTATCGTGTTCAGCTCCTGCATCAATTGATCATATTCTTCCCTGCTAATCGCCCCCATATACCCAAGAATATCAGAAGCAATTTCTCCATTAGGATAATATCTCTTAGGAATTGGCTGTACATGAACTCCCAACCAATCTTTTTCAAGCATCTTCAATCGATAATACTGCTGCTCTGAAATGTCTTCCTTTAAAACAAAAGGAACCTGATTGTACAGCGAAGCCTTTGCATGAATGAGATCTTCTACCCTCTCCCAATCCATACCCAATTCATCCGCCAACATCTTCGACAACTGAGTTATATACTCCCTACGCTGATACGACTTTACCCGAACGCCATCCTTTTTCTCCCAATGGATCGAAGGAATCTGCCGAATCTGTGAATATACCACCGCTGCATTGTATTGAATCTTATTGATTGCAAGTGGAAGATTAAACCGATCGCGAATCGTCCCCCTCTTCGCAGGCTCCACCACAACTTTTCGCTGTGGACGACGAGCTAACTCAAGACGATCCTCATACTGAATTACCGTTAAATGCCAAACTCTTAAAACAATCAAAACCAAAGCGATTAAAATAATGTTTAAAACACGATTCGCCTTAGTAGGGATGTCGAGAGAAGGAAAATTTCGACTGTTTCGTCTACGCTTCATTCATTCTCTCTGAATACAAATTATTCCAACTCCTGAAGCATCTGCACAGAAAACTCAAATGCAACTTGTGCCTCTTGCACAATCTCATCCATCTGTGGAGCCGTTAGTGACACTCGGTTCAAAACATCTTTATAACTTCTTGCATACTCAAATGTCGACCTAAACTGATTCTCTTCCAGCAATTGACTGAAATCATAAAACTGAACAGCTTCTTCCCATTTTTCAGCCACCATACGCTTCATCATCTGCCCTCCAAACATGATCGCAAGATACTGAACATAAGAATGTGCGATTAACAAATGAGGTTTATCACTTCCGATCCGTCGAATATGCTCCACATACTGCTGCGCGGCTGTACCGACTTCCAATACTCCCTCATCTAACACCTCTAAATCATTTGCAATTAGATCTTTTCGAAACAAAAGAGGGATATTCAAACTTTCAAGTAACTTATCGGGAGAACCTAATTTAGCCTCCAATTCCCCAAAAACAACAGAAAGATCGGTTAGATACTGACAATAACTTTTTTTATTTATCTCTCCTTGCAATAGATTTTGCATGAAAGGAGTGGTTTCCGCTGTTTTATGAACATCAGTTGTACGTTCTTTCATGCGGTCTGTAAGAGTTTTCACCGATGAATCTCCTGTTTTAGAATATAGCGGATTAAGTGCGACAACACTAGCCATGGGAACCTCCTGTCTGTTGAGGCATCATAAAGAAAATCTTTCTTTCTTGCAAAAAATAACGACATATCACATAATCTTTAACTTCTGGCGCGCCTGTAGTTCAATGGTAGAACAGTAGCCTTCCAAGCTACGAGTGTCAGTTCGATTCTGATCAGGCGCTTTTTTTAAAAAAAAATTGAGGTAGAATTGAATAAAAAAGATGATATTGAAATAACTCTAAAAGAGCTTTTAGAAGCAGGAGC
>Ga0233413_10000652_pt1 | contig 16238 bp, 9 predicted proteins | sample Na_anoxic_6_MG_FD_189019 | JGI IMG/M metagenome (GOLD analysis project Ga0233413, IMG submission 189019) | Seawater microbial communities from Saanich Inlet, British Columbia, Canada - Na_anoxic_6_MG | ecosystem: Environmental > Aquatic > Marine > Inlet | place: Canada: British Columbia... | reverse complement strand
TTGCCCTGGAAAGAAAGAGAGATTGGCTTACGAGAAATCTCACATGAGGAAACAAACAAACTTTGATCGATATCTTGATGAACAGTTGAAGGACCCCACCTTTGCAGCGCGGTTTAAAGAGGCTGGTGATGCCTGGGACGTGGCTATGCAACTTTCTGCACTGCGTAAGGAATCCGGTTTGTCTCAAAAAGAACTTGCTCAACGCGCGGGAACTTCTCAGCAGCAGATAAGCCGCCTGGAGTCTCCGGGTTATAAAGGCCATTCCCTGAGCATGCTCCGCAGGGTGGCTGAAGTGCTGGGAGGCTCGGTACGAGTCCAAATTCAACGGGGTAAACGGGCAAGACCATCAAGGGTTGCCGAGGATACGGAAACTTACAAAACCAGGCCGAGCTGATATGGAGCTTTAGCCGATCAAAAAAGAACAACAGTCAAACAAAGATTTGACCAGTTGACAATGAAGTTGGGGGAACGGATTACCAGATAAAAACATAAGGAAAGAATTTATGCTTTTAGATAATGAAAATCAAAATTTCAAAGTTCATGAATGGATTGCGAAGTATACAGAAGAGGGCAACCTGAATATTGTAACCGGATATTTTACTGTTGGTGCGCTGGCCTATCTCTCAAAAACTGTTAATAAAAAGATCAAAGATTATCGTTTTGTTCTCGGCGATATAGTAAACGTAGATGCTGTCAAAGACAGAACACTTGATTTAATCAACGAAAATATAACTGTCGAAGCAGCTTTAAGGCTTGACAAATTGGCTCAAGAAGCTGTGGAATTCCTTAAACAGGATAATGTTAATGCCAGGACTTTGGAGCCAAACTTTTGCCATGCTAAGGCGTACCTTTTTAAACCTTCCGCTAATGATGACAGAAATAATTATTTTATTTCCGGAAGTTCAAACTTAACAGAAGCCGGAATTGGGTTAAAAGAAACAAACAACATAGAATTGAATATTGCTGAGACAGGCAATAATAACCAGTATAAAGAATTAGCTGACTGGTTTGACGGTTTGTGGATGTGCAAACAGGCCCACAAAGACAAAACTCTAATTGATGAAACCGGTAAAAAATACACAAAGCCATTTAAAGAATATTTAATTGAAGAAATTGAAAAAATATTTATTAAATACTCTCCCAAAGAGCTCTATTACAAAGTTCTTTTTGAGTTATTTGGCAGCCAAATAGACAGCACCCACGATAATCCGGATTTTAACCGTCAGATTGGAAGGCTTGAAAATACAGTTGTATATAATGCTCTGTATGACTTTCAACGGAAAGGGGTTTTAAGTTTAATAAAAATGCTCCAGAAATATAATGGAGCCATTCTTGCCGATGCAGTTGGTCTGGGAAAAACATGGAGTGCTCTTGCCGTTATGAAGTTTTTTCAGCTTCAGGGAAGAGAGATTATTTTAACCTGTCCCAAAAAACTTAACAACAACTGGCACCGTTACCTTCGACATCAAAACTCCAAATTTGAAAAAGATCAGTTTGACTATTTCATCAGATTTCACACAGACATGCAGATTGAACGGATGGAAAAATACACCGACCGGGCGGATAAACTTTTTGCGAATGACAAACCAAAACTGATTGTCATTGATGAAAGTCACAATCTAAGAAATGACAAATCCCAACGGTATAAATTTTTTGTCGATGAAATATTGAAACGCAATGAAGATATCAAGGTCTTGATGCTTTCTGCAACACCAATAAACAACTCGTTGAACGACATCAGGAATCAATTTAAACTGATGGTTCAAGGTAATGTGAGTGGATTTAATGAATCTTTAGGAATCAGGAATATTGATTACACATTTCGCACAGCCCAGAAGGCCTTCAATGAATGGCGTGAAGAACGCAATCCAAAGATTGGCGACTTCATTAAAAAATTACCCGCAAACTTTTTTACTCTTACGGATTCCTTAACTGTTGCTCGCACCCGAAAGATGATTGAAGGACAACAGGCCGGACTTGATTTTCCGGTCAAGGAAAAACCAGATAATATTTTTGTGACTCCTCGCCAGATGGGTAATTTCGAGAGTTTCGAGGAATTATTTGATCATTTTCCGCCGATGCTTTCCGGCTACCAACCCGCATTCTATGTTGAAGTTGATGAATCAGAAGATAAAGATATCCTTCATGATGAAAGGTTACGAGACCGTTTTCTTGTAAAAATGATGTACATATTGATGGTGAAAAGGTTGGAGTCTTCCTGGTTCTCATTCTATTCAACTGTCGAAAAAATAATGAATCATCACCAGAACGCACTGGATAAAATCAAATATTATCAGGAAGCAAAAAACGAGAGTACCGTGGAGAATGGTTCGGAAATATCATTATTTGAGGATGATGATTTAGAAGATGAGATAACCGAACTGACCCTCGGCAAGAAACGTAAAATAAATATTTCAGAGATTGATGCTGCCGGCAAATTAAACAAATACAAAAAAGACCTGAAAGAAGATATTGATGCGCTTAATGACCTTTTCACGAACATGCAACGCTTTGAAAAGGAATTGGGAAAGGAAACCATAAGCCCGAATAATTTCAAAAGTGCTGATGATAAGCTGGAAGTGCTCATCGAGAAGATAAACAAAAAGCGAAGGTCAGGCGCCAACCAAAACAATCAAAAGGTCGTGATTTTTACTGTCTACAGGGATACCGCACAATATCTTTTCGACCAGCTTAAAGCACGGGGTTTTAGCAAAATAGCTCTTGTAAGTGGAAGTGGCTCCAGAACTGACGACTCGGATATTGAAACAAAGAATTTTGAACCAATCCTGGAACGATTTACTCCTTTTACCAAATTATTTAAAGAAAAAGAGTGGGACTTTGAACCGAGCTCTACAGATATTTCTGAGAATGAAGCTTTTGAAGAGTGGATAAATTGGATTTACCAAAATGATGAGAAAACCTATAAGCAAATCCAAAAACCTATCGATATTTTGATTGCTACCGATGTTTTAAGTGAAGGACAAAACTTGCAGGATGCCGATATGGTTATTAACTACGACATACATTGGAATCCTGTAAGAGTTATCCAGAGAATGGGGCGTATTGACAGGCTTGGCTCCCCAAACAGCAAAATATTCGGGATCAATTTCTGGCCGTCAAATAACATAAACTCTTATTTGAATTTGCAGGGAAGAATTGAACATCGTATGGCAGTCATGAAACTGGCAGGTTCGGAAGTCAATCTGGAATTCTCTGATACGTTTGCCGAAATGGCAAGGGACGAGAATCTTGAAAACAAGATGAAAGCAAGAATGATGGAGCAAATGCAAACATCATGGGAAGACATTGAAATAAGCGAACATGGTCTGGGATTTGATGACCTGTCGTTGGAACGGTACAGGCAGGATTTGCTGGAGGAACTAAAAGCGGATCAAAAAAAATATGAACAAATGCCCAGAGGCGTGTACACAGGCTTCAAAGGTGAAAAAAATGTTTGTCCTGATGATGGAATAATTGCGTTATTAGGCTATCCTGCAAGATCATCCAAAGCAACAGAGCATCATTACCAGACGTATGATTTAATTTATATTGATATGAACGGGAACCCTGTTTTGCTGAATCAAAAGGAAGTGCTGGATGCCCTGACTATACATAAAGAAAAGAGCAGATATGTGCCAGAAGCCGTGGAAAAGGGTGAAGAACAGGCCATTGAAGAACTTGTAAATTCGGTAAATAACTGGTTGCGAAGTCAGGCCGTTGAAGATGAGCAACAGGAAGACGGCACAGTAAAAACCCGCATGGGCAGCAAAGCAAAAGACCTGCTCTCAAAAATTAAAAGCGGAGACAATTCCGCGATAAAAAGGTTAAAACAAAATGTAAAGGTAGATGATAAATACAAACCGGATAATTTTGACCTCATAACATGGTTTCTGGTGAGTAAAAGCGAGGGCTAATATGCACCTGGACTACTTTGAAAATGTTAATAATTTCTACCCGGCTTTAAAATCATTATTTGAAGATCTGAATATCCCTGTAAATTATATAGCAGAAGAACCCGCAAGGCCGCGGGACATTCTCACAAATACATTTAAGGAAGCCAATCCGGCATTTAAGTTGATGGAAGATGTTTATTTCCTCGGGATGGTTGATGATGCCGCTTTTGAAGGAAACAAAAGCATAAGCGCTGATAAAATAAAAACCGATTATGATGGTCTTTTACTTTTTGGTGTCACCCTAAAAGAACGGGGAAACGGCTTGCTTCCTACCAGATCACAGCTTGCCGAAATTACCCGCGCGTTCAACAGGGAATTTCACTACACGCCTGTCGTGGTTGTTTTCCGATACAATCAATATATTGCCTTTGCGAACACGGAAAGACAGAAATACAAACAGGAATGGCGCGAAGGTGAAAAGTCGGGAAAGGTATCTTTGCTCAGGGATATTGATCTTGATAATCCCCACTCCGGCCATCTGCGTATTCTCTCGGAACTTGCAATCAGCCGGTCAGGGAAAAAGGCAATAAACTCTTTTGTAGATCTCTATACATACTGGCAGGATGTCTTTAGTGTCTCCTTACTAAACAAAAAATTCTATAATGAACTCTCCAAATGGTATTTCTGGGCAGTGAAAGAAGTTACTTTCCCCTCAGAGCCTACAGTGGTTGATGAACACTTGAAAAACATTGATCTTGCCACGCTCAAACAAGAACATAATGCCAAAAATGTGATTCGCTTGCTCACACGATTTTTGTTTGTATGGTTTGTAAAAGAAAAAAGCCTTATTCCCGAAGAACTTTTTGATATTGACTATTTAAAAGACGAATTGCTGAAAGATTTAAGCCCTGTTCGTGATGAAGGGCTGTTTAAAGAAGCAAATATTGAAAGTGTTTATTATAAAGCCATCCTGCAAAACCTTTTCTTTGCTTCCTTGAACTGTCCCATAAAGCCTATGGAAAAAGGAGATAACAGGGAAAGAGGATTTCGCTTAAGAGACAATTTTGGTCAGCACAGAGATGCCAATTATTTAATGCGCTACAAAAATCAGCTTAAAAACCCTGAAAAGTTTTTAAAGTTGATCAATGATGTTGTGCCCTTTTTAAACGGCGGTTTGTTTGAGTGTCTGGATAATAAAACAGATAAAATCTATATTGACGGGTTTTCGGATAATCTGGTGAAACCGCATCGACTGATTGTGCCGGATTACCTGTTTTTCGGATTTGATCAAGAGGTTGATTTAAGTGGCGTTATTGGAATCAAGACCAAAGAATATGAAAAAGCCCATGTTAAAGGGCTAATTTCTATTCTTGAATCCTACAAGTTTACCATTGCCGAAAACACCCCCATTGAAGAAGATGTGGCCCTTGACCCTGAACTTTTGGGAAAGGTGTTTGAAAATCTTCTTGCCAGTTACAACCCTGAAACCAAAACAACCGCCCGCAAGCAGACAGGCTCTTTCTATACACCCAGAGAGATTGTCAATTACATGGTTGATGAAAGCCTGATTGCTTATCTTAAAAATAGCGTAACAGATTGGAATATTGAAGCGGATGAATTGGACAAACAGCTCCATGGCCTGCTTTCTTATGATAATATAAATCCGTTTGCTGAAAATGATGACTTGCAGAAACAAATCATCTATTCCCTGGACAATTGCAAAGTTCTTGACCCTGCCTGCGGTTCTGGAGCGTTTCCTATGGGGATATTGCAGAAGATGGTGCATGTCCTGCAAAAAGTTGATCCTGAAAATAAATACTGGCAGGAGCTACAGCTAAATAAGGCGGTGAAAGAAACAGAAGGTGCTTTTACCATCACTGATAAAAAAGAGCGTGAACAGAAATTAATCGAAATCAATGATGCCTTTGATGAAAAAATTAACGATCCGGATTATGCCAGAAAGCTGTTTTTAGTCGAAAACTGCATTTATGGTGTGGATATCCAGGAGATTGCCGCACAAATTTCCAAACTGCGGTTTTTCATTTCACTGATAGTTGACCAGAAAGTGGATAAATCCAAGGAAAACTTTGGTATCAGAGCCTTACCCAATCTGGAAACTAAGTTTGTGGCCGCCAATACATTGATCGGCATTGATAAACCAGAGGCACAGGGGAACTTGTTTGAATCTACGGAGGTAAAAGATTTAGAACAAGAATTAAAAAATGTAAGACACCGGCTATTTTCGGCAAAATCTCCCGCTACAAAAAGAAGCTTGAGAGATAAAGATAAAGAAATACGTGAAAAAATGGGAGAACTGCTTGTTGAAAATGGCTGGGCTAATGAAACAGCCAAACAACTGGCAAGCTGGGATCCTTATGACCAGAATGCTTCATCTCCTTTCTTTGACCCGAAGTGGATGTTTGATATCGGAGATGGATTTGATATTGTGATTGGTAATCCGCCGTATGTACAGATAAAACAAATCCCTTGGGAAGATAGAAAAACATTTAATAAAATATACAAATCTGCAGTAGGCCGTTTCAACCTATTCTATTTTTTCTTAGAAATATCAAAAAAGTTATTGAATCCTAACGGCTTTTCAAATTACATTGTGCCAGATAGATTATTGCTTAATACTCAATGTGAGCAATTAAGAAAATGGTTATTAAAAGAGCAGACAATTATCGAAATAGATTCTTTTTGTGAAAGTGTTTTTGATGCAATTGTTGATTCAATCATTATTTTATATCAAAACACTACAAGTCGTAACGAATATGTAAAAGTTAAAAATAAAACAACTCCACCACTTTTGGGACAGGATCCCATAACAAATATTCCAAAATCTCACTTTTTGAATTCACTTAATAATCAATTTGATTTGTCTTATAATCCTAATAATACACATACACAAGAGGCTATATTGTCGAGAACAGTTCCCCTTGAAAAAATTGCGGAGATTAGAGATGGCATTATTCAGGGAAAAGTGGCTGATAAGTTGTTTTTAGACAGACCAATAGATAATAACTCAAAACCAATTTTGTATGGAGAAAATATAAAAAGATATTCGATAAATCATAGCAATAATTGGGTCAATTACAAACCTGATGAAATGATGAGATTAGAAGTTGAGCGTAGAGGTGCTGGTATACGGCATGGGTTATGGATGAGAAATCCAGATATTTTTGAAAGAGACAAGATTTTAACTCGACAGACGGCTGATGAGATTATTGCAGTTTATGATAAAAATAAATACTACTATGCAAATACGTTGCATGGAACCACTATATTTAATGATGCTTTTTCACCCTATTATGTACTTAGTATATTAAATAGCAAATTAATGACTTGGTATTACAGAAGTATCACAGCAGAAGAAGGTAAGGTTTTTCCTCAGATTAAAATAAAGCTACTAAGAATTTTACCAATAAAAGAAATTTCTCAATTATTACAGCTACCTTTCATATCCATAGTTGCTTTAGTGCTATTTACCGTCGACAATACCTTGAAAAATAAAACAGAGACCTTTACATCAGTTATAGATGCCTTGGTTTACGAACTCTACTTCCCCGACCACATGAAAGAAAAAGAGATCGATATCCTGAAATTTGTTGAGCAGGATTTAAAAGAGACATTGGGCGAGGTCGATTTTGAGCAGTTGCCGGACGAGCAAAAAGAAAATGTAATTGAAAAACTCCACAAACTCTGGTCAAACCCTGACAGCGAAATTGTAAAACGAATGAACAGCTTTGCAGAAAAAAGCCCGGATATTCTAAAACCGATACTGGAGAGCAAATAAAAGAAGTGTGGATCACATCTTAAATATTAAATAATGGTATTATGGTTGTTTAGTTTATAATAGTGAATATTTAAGACGCGACTCCAACAAACCACAAGGGGCGGGAAACATAACCCTTCCTACATTTAAAAAGGCGGATATCATTACAAAGGTGATGATATCCATATCCGCTCAATGACTTGTTGGATATAAAGAGATATGGAAATAAGCGAGTTCACATTTAAACTTTTATTATTATTCTTCCCTGGAATTTTATGTGCATATATAGTTGATTATCTTACCATTCACAGACCCAGGCAAGCTTTCTTTTTTCTTCTGCAGTCTTTTGTTTTTGGTCTTGTCTCATATTTTACATATTGGTTTGGTATCAGAATTATTCAACATTTTTGGCCGCTGAAGATTAATCCAGATATTGCTTTCCTACGGTCACTAATAAATTCAGATATTATATTTTCATTTCGTGAAATTGCTATCGTTGCTGGAGTTGCAATTATTATAGCTTGCATTTTTACAGTTATATCACGCTTTAAATTTTTCAATCGATTTGCTCGATTTATCGGCCTGACTAAAAAATTTGGGGAATTAGATGTATGGGGCTATTTGATGAATATGAAGGAAGTGGTATGGGTGACAGTACGTGATCATAAAAATGACCTCATTTACGATGGGTGGGTACAAGCGTTTTCAGATGATTCAAAGGACGCAGAAATTTTACTTAGGGATGTTTCTTTATACAAAAATTCAACTGGCGATAAATTATACCAAGCAGGCGCTGTTTATATCTCAAGAAATAGAGAAGATATATCAATCGAATGTAGGACTTTGCCTATTGATGAAAGAGTGAAATGGAAGGAGGATGAAAATGGCCAAGGACAGTGATTCGAAAGGTAGACAAATACCATTAAGCCCAGAAAATATCCGGGAAGGAAGTGTGAAAAAAGGAGGGGTGAATAAACCACCTATTGAACCGCCACCTCCTCCTCCGAAGAAACAGGGCGGAGAAAAGAAATAGAGGACTATCCAACAAGTCAGTTCACCAGACCGGTGTTCCGCTGACGCTCCACACCGCCCGGTGACTTCTGCGTTAAAAACAGAAGAGAATTCCTCTCGCAAAGCCGCAAAGGGCGCAGAGGAGAAGCGACATTGAGAGACAGGAAACTTGCCCTCTTTTTCTCAAAAGCGTATGCTGGCTTTCAATTGATGAGACGGATCAAAAACTAACCCATTTTAACAAATCGCTGCACGGTATCACCGCATCCGCGTCGAACCGTGAGCGTAACGTTGGTATAGAGAAAATGAAAACAGACCATAAAGCCTCATACGATATTCTGTACGGGATATACCAAACCCATCGACGGAAATATCCTGAGAACTCCCTCGATTCTCGGCAGATGTGTCTCATGTGGTCCACCGATGATCCACCCGACATTATTGAGGACACTCCTCCATTTGATGACATCGCTGATGCCTTCGGCATTGCGATAGATTGGGAAGATGCACTGGAACTTTACGATATGCGTCTGAATGAGGCCACGACTCGACTCATTGAAATACAACAAAGGCAATGCCAACAACCACCTGAACGCGACAAGTGAAAGGCCGCGCTTCGCTTGCCTTTCCCTTGCGTGTTAGGTGAAGCGTTATGCCCATCAAAAGATTAATGGAATCATCTGAAAAAAGGTAGGAATAATTCATACATGAGATCAGTTGCTTTAAATTACTTACAAACTGCGCTTGACAATCCTCAAGCAAACTTTAGGGATGGTCAATGGGATAGTATTGAACGTCTTTTAGATCATAGAAGAATGCTTGTCGTCCAGCGTACTGGCTGGGGGAAAAGTATGGTTTATTTTTTAGCGACAAAGCTTATTAGAGAGTCTGGTTCAGGGCCAACCTTATTAATTTCTCCACTATTATCGTTAATGCGAAATCAGCTTGAAGCGGCTAGTCGAATTGGTATTACAGCGAGGACGATAAACAGTACCAATACCGATGAATGGAATCGAATTCAGAATGAGCTGGTTGCTGATAGTGTAGATGTATTACTGATTTCCCCTGAACGCCTTGCAAATGATTCCTTCCGGCAGGATGTTCTTTCTGCTATTGCAGAAAGAATTGGGCTTTTTGTGATTGATGAGGCGCACTGTATCTCAGACTGGGGACATGATTTTAGGCCAGATTACAGACGTATCGTTCGTGTGCTTCAGGCTATTCCTCCCAATGTTCCAGTTTTAGCAACAACGGCAACAGCCAATAATAGGGTTGTAAATGATGTTATGTTGCAACTGGGTAATGATATTGAATTGATCAGGGGATCTTTGGTCAGAGAAAGCCTCAAGCTTCAAAATATAAACATGCCTAGCCCCGCAGCAAGAATGGCTTGGCTGGCACAGACTATTCCGAATCTTCCAGGTAGTGGAATAATCTATACCCTGACTCAGCGTGATGCGGAGCGACTCACCGAATGGCTCCAAGTTAACGAAATTAATGCAAAAGCCTACCACGCTGGCATTCCAAACTATGAGGACGGCACTTCAGTTAAAGAGGAATTAGAACAACAGCTACTTAATAATGAAATAAAAGTTCTAGTTGCTACCGTTGCTTTGGGAATGGGGTTTGATAAGCCTGATTTGGGATTTGTAATTCATTTTCAAAGACCTGCTTCTGTGGTTCATTACTATCAACAGGTTGGTCGCGCTGGTCGTGCCGTTGAAGAAGCATACGGAATTCTGCTTTGTGGTGAGGAGGATGATCATATTGCAGACTTCTTTATCCGTAGTGCCTTCCCCCCTCAACAGCATATCACCGCTATTCTTGAGGTACTTGATAACGCGGATGATGGTTTATCTGTACCATCAATGCAGCGTACTATAAATATTAGAAAGTCACAAATTGACAAAACAATCAAATACCTGACCGTAGAGTCTCCCTCTCCAATTGCAAAAGTTGGTTCCAAATGGCATGTGACAGCCTCAGCAGCTAACTACGAAATCGATCAAGAGTATGTGAATGAAATCACCCAGATTCGGAGACAAGAACAGAGGCAGATGCAAGAATATATGGAATATCAGGGGTGCTTGATGGCATTCCTTCAAAATGCGTTGGATGATCCAAGCTCACAAAACTGCGGTAAATGTAAAAACTGTAATCCTGATCTCCTTCTGCCTGAGCAATACGACGACAAATTAGCAAATCGAGCAGCACTTTTTCTTCGAAGGAGTTATCAACCAATCGAACCTCGTAAGCAATGGCCTGTAAAGGATATGTTCAAATATCATCAATTTGAAAAAAGGAATATCCCCATGGAATTGCAAGCATTTGAAGGTCGCGCACTAAGTTTGTGGCGTGATGCGGGTTGGGGACAACTTGTTGCTTCAGGTAAATATCATACTAACCGTTTTTCAGATGAGCTTGTAACGGCGTGTGTTGAAATGCTTACAGGATGGAAACCCGTCCCTACGCCTGAATGGGTAACCTGCATCCCGTCACTTAACCATCCTGAGTTAGTTCCTGATTTTGCACAACGATTAGCGATAGCTCTTAACCTGCCATTCTTTTCTTGCGTGGAAAAAGTAAGGCAAAATAGTCAACAGAAAACTATGGAAAATAGCTTTCAGCAGGCACAAAATTTAGATGGTGTTTTCAGAATTAATCTTGATCATAAAGAGTATAGTCCATGCCTGTTAATTGATGACATGGTTGATTCGCGGTGGACTTTTACTGTTGCATCTGCCTTGTTACGTCAAGTAGGATGCACGGCAGTTTATCCTTTAGCACTAGCACTTAATTCGCCTAGGATGGATTGATAGATGAGTAACTTTTTAACTAATGACACGAAAGCGATAATTTTGCTCTGCGGAATATTAGGGAAAGATCGCACTGTAAAACCACTCATGCAAGCAGAATATAACGCTTTAGTCCGTTGGTTAATCAGAGAGAAAATGCGGCCAGAAGATCTACTTCAGCATGAAAAATTAGATTTGGCAGCAGTAGGCTCTGGAATTGAGAGGGAACGTTTGAAGTCACTACTTGGTAGAGGCGTACAACTTGGATTTGTTGTGGAGGAGTGGCAGAGAAATGGCATTTGGATCATAAGCCGGAGTGATAGTGATTATCCCGCACGCTATAAGAAACATCTGAAAGACAAAGCACCTCCGCTCCTTTTCGGAGTGGGTGACCGATCTCTATTGAGAGGTGGCGGTGTTGCAATTGTTGGCTCACGAAATGTGGATAGCGATGGTGAGGCTTTTACCCGTAAAACAGCCGAGACATGTGCCTACAACAATATACCAGTTATTTCTGGAGGGGCTCGTGGAGTCGATCAGATTGCTATGACTGTCGCGCTGGATTCTGGTGGTATTACAATAGGCGTTCTTGCTGAGAACCTCCTCAAGAAAAGTCTTGAACGCAATGCGCGAAAAGCAATATCCGATGACCAATTACTTTTAATATCTCCTTATCACCCTAATGCCCGCTTTACAGTCGGAACCGCAATGGGGCGAAATAAATTAATTTATGCCATGGCTGATTATGGCTTAGTTGTTAGTGCTGAACATAAAAAAGGTGGCACATGGGCTGGAGCAACGGAGGAACTGAAACGAGACAATGCCCTGCCTATTTTTATACGATCAGGTAAAAATATTCCCGAAGGTAATAAAAAATTGTTGGAGTTAGGTGCTATTGAATGGCAAGAAGTAATAAGTCGAGATAATCTCAGCCAACAGCTTTCTGATTCGGCTAAAAGTGTAAAGAGTAACAAACAAGAGAATTTAAGCCTCTTTGATCTTCAAGAGCAGAATATCTCACAGGCCGATAATTCAAAAACAGATGACAAACAGGAGGCTGTTTCCACTGAGACAATAATAAAAGATAGTCACATGATAACATCAGAATCTACCATTTACGAAGCCGTATTACCGATCATTATTAATCAGCTAGGATCACCAACTGCGGTCGATGAATTAACAACAATCTTGGATGTGTCTAAAACACAGTTAAACAGCTGGATAAAAAAGGCATTGAATGAAGGAAGAATCAAAAAACTATTACGGCCAGTACGATATGAAAAAATAACTCCAGATAAAATGAATAACATGAGTAGTATTTCTAGCAAGGCATAACGAATAAGGTTACATTGTGTGAGGAACGAACCACAATCTGAACCGTTTGTTGGACAGGCCCGGATTATCTTATAGAAAATATCTTTTTGGAAATATGCCTGGATAAAGCAAAGAAGTTGGCGGATGCCGGATGAATTAAGCGGATTTATTTAAAAAGAGCTGATTTTGAGTCCGCAACGGTTTTTTTAAAGAAAAACCGGTTGATTTTTTGCGCAACTATCCATTGCCGAAGAAATCAGTTCTTTTTTTACTGCCATTATTTTAGGTTGAGTATCACATAACAAAAAAGCCTCCTTTGATTTATGTGGGATGAGTTGCCTGTTGTATCAGGGCAGCCGGTATCATTGTGCGAATAATTTCCATTTTTGCTCCACAAAACTTACATGTCATTTTCGCTCTTTGTTTGAGCTGCTTGACCATCATGATTGGATTAAATCGCAGGATAAGCTGTAATAATTTGATGAGCTTCTTGCTGCATGGATGCAGGAACCCGTAACACCTTACTCTGCGAAAGCCTTTGGGGAGCACATGCTGCATCAACAACCAGAGGAAATATTCTCCAGTAACAGTTCTATTCTGATATTTGTTGGTTTTGGAATGTAAATATCTGAAAGTGACCATTCCATTTTCACATTTCAAAATATCCTTCTCTTGAATAACGCCTTTGTATAGATATTTGCCCAGATAAATTAATGCCTTATCTCCATTGCCGACGTTTTTGCAATTAACAACCCATTTTTTAGGGCAATCTTTTGGTACTCGTAGATTATGATCAACAATTGCTTTGAGTAATTTGGCTCTAAAAACTTTTGCTAAAGCCTTGTAGTAAAATAAATATTTACCGGATTTTACTCGCCATAACCTGGAATTTTTATTGATGCTGCCGCCAACCATTACAACATGAATATGAGGATGAAATCCGAGTTCTCTTGAATGAGTATGCATAACTGTTGTAAATCCTGCCATTCCTTGCAGATTTTTGTCATTTTGGGTAAATGTTTTCAAAAGTTCCTGTACACATTGAAACATCAGGGAATAAATCAGTTTTTGATTCCTCCAGGCAAGCTTTCGCAGCTGTCTCGGGAGTGTAAACGTGAACAGATAGTATTGGGCCGGCAGCTGTTTGTTGAGTTGATTTTCAATCCATTGCTGACTTTCATGATTCTGGCAATGGGGACAATTTCTATGACCGCAGGAATGGGGTATATAGCTATGTCTTCGACAATTCTCATTGGTGCATTGAGCCAGCATATGCGGACCAGATTCTTTTCGGCATTGTTTCATGGCTCGTAGTGCTTTTTTATGACTGGGCAAGACGGCGGTCTTATATTTGTTGAAAAACTTTTCTTCAAACTTTTCTATAATTGAGGAAAGTAAAATCATTTTACCCCTCCCCAGCCGATATCAAAGCCGTTTATTATCTTGTTTATTGTATGGTAGGAATTGTTTTGCGTTGCAGCAGTGAGATGGGTATATCTGGCAGTTGTTAATAAACTGACATGGCCCAGGATTTTTTGCAGCTCAATCAGATCAACCCCTGCTTCTAATAAATGGGTTGCATAACTGTGGCGCAAGGAATGACAGGATATTTTTTTTGAATCCTATTTGCCGGGTGACCATTTTCATTGCAGTTTGAATTCCACCTCTCTCCAGAGGGGAATCTACCAGATGAGCATTTTTGAGCCCTCTTTTCCGGTTTGGAAAAATGAATAATGGGTGTTTATGAACCCGCCAAAAATTTCTCAAAATATGCAGGGTGTTTTCTGGAAGCGGCACAAATCGGTCTTTATTGCCCTTGGCGTCACGAATATGCACCCGCATATGATCGGCATCAATATCTCCGACTTTAAGTTTGATGCCTTCTCCAAGCCGTAATCCCAAGCTGTAGATGGTGAAGAAAAAGACTTTATAGCTTAATTTTCTGGTTGCCGCGAATAATTGATTTGCCTGTTCAATTGTCACAATATCAGGAATTCTGGTTGTTTTGGGCGGCTTTATCAGGGGGATATCTTCCCATGTTTTTTTTAATATATTGGTGTAAAAGAATTTCAGCCCATATAAATCAAGTTTAACTGCACTCCATGAATGAGAGTCTAAAAGCTCATGGAAATAATCAAGTAATTGATCCTGGCTAAGTCTATCCAGTTGGCCATCGAAATAGTTGCCGATACGTCTTAAGGCTCTTGCGTATGCCTCAATGGTCTTTGGCTGCAGACCTTTGATCTTTAAATATTTACAATGCTTTGTATAATACTTGTTGAATTGTGGATCTTCTGGTAATCTGATGTCCATTGTAACCTCCTGTTTTTTGAATTGATAATAAGAATTACTTTATGGTTTATCACTCATAAATTTAGAGGTTGCAATGATTTAATCTATGGCGTTGCTTGCCGCGTAGCGGCTTCGTCCAACAACAAAATCGAGTCGGATGCAAAGGGTAGCGCGGCCAAAGCATCTGCGCTATTTTGAACTTTCATAGCCTTTGCCTGTGCCTTGTTATCCTTTGCACCGCTCATTTTGGGCGTTATATCTGAGCCAAAACAAGAGGAAAGCATGACCACAAAAAGAAAACAAACACAAAAGCAATCAATTATTGCTCCTTCTCTTCCACCAGCACAGGCAGTTCAACTGTTAACTAAACAACGTGAAAAGGGTCAGCATTTGCTGGAAAACCGCCCAATAACCTCTGCTGCTCGAATTCGGGGGACACAATACTAAATTATGTGGACATTGAATTGCCCCCTTTCCAAGAAGTACGATGGAAACATAGGACCAGCGAATAATTAAGTATCATGTCCCCGGAACTATCGTTTTAATGGCTCTGTTTTTGAACGCCCAAGGCCGTGCTAAGTTCCCTGTACAAATTCTTGGCCTCCTGATGAATAGGAGAGCCTTTCAAACCTTTGATGTTGGCTGTGCGGGTGAAAAAGGACTCCAAGACCTGGCGAGCGGCTTCCAGATGATTGGCCATACGGTAAAGAAGAGCTAAGCCGTAATAGGCGTTTGGGACATCCTGGAGCTTGATCGCCTTTTTGAAAAGGATCTCAGCTTTCTGAAATTCCTCCTTCTCCATCATCAGGCCCGCATAGTTGGTCATGACCATGGCATCTTCTGGATAGTGCTCAAGGCATTTCTCGTAATAGAAGGCCGCCACATCCAGGTTGTTTTCGTTGCGCGCATAGATGTTGCCCAACATGACGCAGCTCCAAGCGTCCTTCGTAGGGATATTGGGGGACGTTCTTCACAATCACACTTTTAGCCAAAACGATAGTTATTTTCCTTTACAAGCCTCTCACCCCGCTCCACGGATTGTGTCACGGCTGCGGGTGATAGACTGAGTGGGTCATGCGGGACGGTCTTTACTATTTAGATTAAAGGTATTATAGGATATTGAAAGTGAAGAAGTAAAGAACGTCCCATATTACCGTC
>Ga0233413_10000651_pt1 | contig 16242 bp, 11 predicted proteins | sample Na_anoxic_6_MG_FD_189019 | JGI IMG/M metagenome (GOLD analysis project Ga0233413, IMG submission 189019) | Seawater microbial communities from Saanich Inlet, British Columbia, Canada - Na_anoxic_6_MG | ecosystem: Environmental > Aquatic > Marine > Inlet | place: Canada: British Columbia... | reverse complement strand
GCTTATGATCTCCACAATGCTTTCAGCGATGCATGCTGCATCAATCTCAACCATACGACACTCTCGGTCATCCTCAATGGTTTCTTCGATCTGTGCAATGCGACCAATGATCAGGGGTCGGCGGCAACACATAACTTCCAGCACAGAATTTGGGAAGCCTTCTGTTCTTGCCATCGACACAACCACATCACTCGCATTGTAATAGTCAGCGATTTGGTTAAATTCTACTTCACCGATAAATTTCACCTTGTCAGTCAGACCGGCATTGCGAACCTGGTTGTCAATTCGGGATCGGTAATCCGGCGCCTCTCTGCCAATCATGACGAGCAGCACATCAGGTATCTTGCCAACAACAATCGATATCGCAGCGATAATCGCATCGATGTTATATAACGGCGACAGCGTCCGCGGACTCAGCACAATGGACCGATCGGCAGGTAACCCAATGGAGCGCCTGGCTGCCATCTGATCACCGGGTGTGAACTGTTGCGTATCAGCCCCCCAGTAATTCACCGCTATTGGTGACTTTACGCCCAAATCACGACACTGTCGCTCGAGATACGGAGACTTGGCACTGATGTATGCCATACGCCGCAATCCCATTCGAATTAACAAGCGCGACAAGCCTGGCACTCTTGTATCACCACGTTCATACAAGACATCACTGCCCATGACGATGCCGGCAACCGGACAACTCCCATAAGCAATTGCACCGAAGAAATGTGGCCCGGAACAGAAGTGACAAATAATCAGATCAGGCTGAATTTCATGCAGTAACTGCTGCAGATTCAGTAACGACAGGCGAAAATCTGCAGGCCCATAGTATTTGATACCGGCCAGTCTCAGCTTTTCTGCATCAGCCTTGCCACTGACGTCTACAAAACAAACGTCATTAAATATCCCGGAAAATGCAAGGGTTCTGGGCACGGCATGCGGTACGCCGGATGACAAAACACAAATCTTCATCGAGACAAAAATACCGGGCGCATAGGTCTTTTCTTACTTTCGCAATCAGCAGTCCAGATCATTCCCGGTAGCCACGAGCATCTGAATTTACCCCTCCACATATCAATGTCCGGCCCGACCGCTGACGTACCGGTACAGCTCCAAGGCTGCGAGCGCATGGCCAGTCGGATTCCAGTGACCATCGATACGAAAATAAAGTTGCTCCGCATCATTGACAACGGCCTGGCGAAATACCGGCAGCAGGTCGATAAATTCAATTCCTGACTCATTGAGAAGCTCAAGCAGTGTTCGATAACGGATGTCTTCGACTGTACGACGCGAGTCTTCCAGATAGTATGATTGGTAGACAAGCTCCTTGGTTGGAATGACAAAAACAATGGGCCGTGCTCCCGATGACTGTCCCGTTCGCACAATCTGTCTCAGGGCACGACGAACGAGTTTAATCTGACGCTCCTGATTGCGGCCCATGCTGGTTACTATTTGCCGGGAATCAAGCACCAAATCGAGCTTGTCGGTATTAATTTCGAGGAGATTATCCTGCAACACATGGTCACTGGTTAAACCAAAATTAATACGGTCGACTAAAAACCGCCACAGAACGCTGCGGTCGTAGGCTGATCGGCGCACACGCAAAGACCATGAATTATTGATGACACCCCGAATCTGACGCGTGCGCCACTCAGGATAGGAAACCTGGCTACCGCTCAGTAACCACTCATCAAAATTCAGGCTGTCGCCGAAATCATTGCCAAGAAATAATCCAAAAAAGGCATACTCTGCAGGCAACTCAGCTACATAATTTTTAAACAGACGCCAGTATTGAGTCGGTGAAGTAAATGCCGTCATGCCAAGATTGACTGCATCCTTTCCGGACAGCGCTTCAAACTGCTCTGAAATACTGTCGTCAATCTCAACACCATAGCCCCAGACAAATGAATCGCCGAAGAACATGCTGTGTACTGGATTCTGACGCCCATCATCACGGAACCCCCGGCCATCGTCGAATCCAAGCGACACGATTTTTACATCATAAATCCCATCCGGCCCGTCTATTGTTTCGTGATCACCGGGAATCATACGATACCCGACATACTCGTCATTATTGTTCAACAGACGCTCGTAGGGATTCCCGGATCCGTAGCCCGCCAGACGCAACCCCAATTCACCAATAACGAGCGCAACAACGAGGCTGACGATGATCAGAATCATATTCTGTAGCAAGGATTTCATATTTAAAATAAGCTCGGGGTTAAAGTAATCACCACAGAAATTAAAACCTTACTGATAAACTGGTACAGCTAAGAACTTCGATCAGCCAATATCTGCCTATATACAGTGACGAGTGTATCAACCAGCTCCTGTTCACCGCCACGAGCCTGCGCACATTTTCGCCCGCCAAGGCTCAAAGTATCAGCCAGCCGGTCGTCGGCAAACAGCCGCTCAAGCTGTCGGGCCAGGGCGGGGGCATCACCTGCCGGATATAACAACCCACTGACTCCGTCGGTGACAAGAGATGGCGTACCACCTGCATCTGTAGCAATGGTTGGTGCGCCGACAAGCTGTGCTTCGGCCACGCTGTTTGGACTATTCTCTATATATGAACCGAGGACAAATGCATGCGCCGCCTTCAACTCGGCGATAATGTCATCCGCCTCGACAAACCCAAGCAGTTTGACGTGATCGGCCAGATCAAGGGTCTGGATTCTCTGTCGCAGGAATGCACCGTATCCTCGCTCGGGAAAATGGCCGCCAATATGCAAACTGATATCAGGATGTGCTTTACGCAGCAGCGCCACAGCATCCAGCAGCGTATCCGTACCTTTGTAAGGTCGCGATGTTGCCGTCGTGTATAACCGCTTGCGCGTAATATTGCGCAATGCCCACTCGGGCCCATAAAACTCCTTACGTAGCAACCGTGCACCATCCGAGTAATACCGGGCAGCTGGATTAATACCGGCGAGCATGCGGCGATCCCAGTCGGTTCGACCCGTAAAATACTGGGCCTGCCGAATGATCCTATTCTCACGTTTTGCGTTACGTCGCATCTGCCAGTGCAATAACATCTCCAACAGAAACTGCGGCCTGCGCCATGTGGGTATCGACCCCCAATACGCGTCAGCAACAGCATGCAATATTCCCTGCAAAGAGATAACCACCTTCATCTGCGTTCGCCCGGCCAGCAATCCATAGCACCCCTCGGTACCGTGTATGTGTACGAGATCCGGGTTGTAACGATTGATAATCCCGGCCATTTCCTGCAGTGGGCCTCTGGCAGACTGACGAAAAAAATATGTCAGCACCTGCCAGACTTTGCGCCGTCGCGGGGTGCGCCGCAACCGGTTACTAATCGATTCGAGCCTGCCGCCGGCAGGAACACAAAAATAAGTAATCCCATCCACTTCAAATTCAGCCGACTCTGCGACAAGCGGCGATGCCCAGACAATACCCAGCTCCATATCACCACGTGCAGACAAAGCGGCGGCCGTAGCGGTAACCCAAACATTGCGATTGCCGAGGTCCATTACATTTAGTCGTTCCCGGACGATCGGCATTGCACCGGCTGCAAACCAGAGAACTTTCATGGTGAAACATCACTCTTGCGACTGCTTCCTGCCAATCGACAAATCATACTAACCAAGCGACGACGCAAAGCTAAAATAATATGCGCAATGAACCTGAAACCCGGCAAACGAAACAAATCTGACCATAGCGTCAGCAAATTACCTGCCAATCGATACCCCGGACGTGCTAGTAGCGCTTCGATATCATCGTGTTGACGCCTGTCGGCGTCTACACGCCCTGCTTCTATATCGGCCCACATCACCTGAATCTGCTCGGGTGTGGCACCGTCATGACGCCGCAGCCAACTGATGGTCGTGTAAACGTTATGCACACGAAACGGGTGCCCAAGTTTGAAATAACAATCATTTGCCCAGCGCACAATCTGTGGAGCATGTGCCTGAGCTCGATCCTCGCCAGGATCATTGTAGTAAGCACACTTGTTGCGAACCTGCTGCGGCAATAAAAGGGAATAATGATATAGAAGCACCCCCATGCGTTCCGTATCGCGCGCAGACAACCATCGCTTGTCTCTGACATCGACACCTTTGGCATTGACCACGGTGGGTGGTCGGTGTGTCGTGTATCGATACCCCGGCCCCCATCGAAACAAGCGATGGTATTCGCTGGTATTTTCCGCGCGCAGGTTATAGCTATCGAACCAGTAACCCGGACCACCAAAGAATGGGCGCTGACGGAACGAGACTGCTGTCACATCAGAATTTGCATGCAGGAACTGCTTTATCTTCTCCATATCGCCATGCGTATAGAATTCGTCAACATCAATCTGCCAGAGCCAATTCCCGGTGGCAACCTTCGCATAGGCTTGGCTCTGCTCATCTTTTTCTGACCAGAAGCCCTCGCGTGTGATAACAATCAACTTATCGTCTGGATCCTCGTCACGCTTGAATCCTTGCAAAACTTCAAGCGTGCCATCAGTTGAATGGCCATCAGGCGCAAATGACGCAGCCTTGCGGGAACCACCCTCCACGACAATGATCTGGTGCGCATGCGGATACAGTTGACGCAGACAATAGCGCATGAATGGCTCACCGTTCAGAACTATAATTCCGAACGTAATCCGAGGATCGGCATCCACTATGTCAGGTGACGATGTCATCGATCGTAAATGATGGTTTTTCACGGCAACCCTGCTCGATGAATACCAGGTGCCAGAGCTGAAACATCAAGGCACCCCAGATAACAGCGTGAAAATCTCGACGTCCTTCTATATGCGGCTCCAGGTAACGCTGTGCAAAATTTGGTGCAAAGTAGCCTTGCGCAGCCAGCCGCTCCGGACTGAGCAGAAATCGGGCAACCGATTTAAGCCGCGTACGCAACCACATTCCGATCGGAATCGTAAAGCCTTTTTTTCGCGCTTGCAGCAAAGGCTTCGGTAACAAATCCGACATCGAATGCTTCAGCAGAAATTTCATTTCCGCCGCAGTGGAACGCAGCATCGGGTCAACAGTAAACACGGATTCGACAAACTCGTGATCGAGGAACGGCACACGTGCCTCCAGCGAATGCGCCATCGAGAAGCGATCCGTCATATGCAGGAACTCCTCGGCTAACTGCGTACGGAAATCCACAGCAGCAAGACCGTTGCGTACATGGGCCGCGCCAGACTGATCGTATAAACTCTGCATCAGGGCTCCAGTATCTTCGAGCTCCGCAACCGGCATTGCAAATAGTGCCGTGCATTTATCGTAGTCAGAGAAAAGTTTGTATTGGTTTGGATACACTCCGCCAAACGGATACTGTTTCTGTTGAGCATAAATTGCACGCAGCCGGGCCAGCCACTCTTCCATGCCACCGGGATTCTTGCGGGCCAGCCAACGCGCCATAATGACAAGACGCCGCGGTCCGCTGACTTCCCAGAATTTTGGCTTGTGATAATTGCCGAACAATTCATCGCCACCGGAACCCGTCATTGCTACCTTCACATCTATGGCCATCATTTTGAAGACATACCAGGATGGCAGGCCGCCGCCATAGGGCTCATCAAGAGACCAAACCATGTCGATCAGTTCATCGAGCAAGCCTTCCGGAGACAATTTGATCTCTTGGTGGTCGGTATCCCATTTTTGTGCCACCAGCCGCGCGAGCCGGGTTTCATCGTAGTCGCCTTCATCCGCACCGTCGAAACCCAGCGTATAAGTCTTGATATGACTCTGACCGGATTCAGCAAGCAACCCGACGATGGAGGCTGAGTCCAGGCCACCGGACAGCGAACACGCGATCGGCACATCCGACAACGTCCAGCGTCCGACAGCTTCACGTGCACCCTGACGCACAAAATCCATGGCCTCTTGCGGGCTCCGCTGCACAATATCAAAGCGCGGTGCCCAGTAGCGTTCCAGCGTAAAGGTATCCGCCTCGATGTCATAGACAAAAAAGTGGCCCGGCGGTACGCGTTTGATGCCTTCCAGGATTGAATCTGCATCGGGTACGTACAATAGCGTCGTGTAGTGAAACAAGCTCTGTCGGTTTACAGTCGGCTCGAAACTATCGAGCCCGAGCAAACTTTTTAGCTCAGATGCCAATGCCAATGCACCGGGCTTAAGATGATAATAAAGAGGCTTGATGCCGACACGGTCACGAGCACCAAAAATGATGTTGCGCTTGCGGTCGTACAGACAAAAACCAAACATTCCATTCAACGCCTGCAGACAATCTGTGCCGTACTCCTCGTAAAGGTGCACGATTGTCTCAACATCAGAATTTTGGGTACGAAAACAATGCCCTTTCGCCTCAAGCTCCTCGCGCAAATGCGGTGAATTGAAGATTTCGCCATTGCAGACCAGCACAATATCTTCTTCCTCGTTGAGGATTGGCTGAAACCCGGATTCGACATCGATGATACTCAGGCGACGCATTGCCAACCCAACCTTACCGTCAGCACTTATGTAATGGCCTGCGGAGTCGGGCCCACGATGAATCAAGGAGCTATTCATGGCATCCAGACGATCCGGATCCACGCGCCCAGCCATTGCAACTATTCCACACATACGTAAATCTGAGTTTTACCCTTTCGTTACCAAAATTATTCTAGCCGCCTCATCACCGATTAATCAGTTCGACGGGCAAGCTTACCCCAACATGGCTCAAACTTCCGTGCTTGCTTCAAATAGCTGATGATAGTGATCAGATACTTCATGGTGCCGGATGGTAGAATATTTTAATTATCCTGCATTTTTTGTAAGGTACTGGAATGGTGGTGGAACAGCATTGTTTTAATGTGTGGTTTTCGCGGCTAAAGCCGCACCTTTTATTATCGAAGTTTGTGAGGTTGAAGTGCCTGTTTTTTATTCATCTGTCCATTGTGTGTAAATACAAAGCATTAATCTACATATCATGGCGCGATGCAGCGGTGGAAAACCAATCTATCAAGCCCAGCTAATAGCCCCCACGCGTGACTCGTATGCCTCTGTCCAATACTCCATCACAAGCAAAAGCATTAATAGATTATTGTGATTGTATTGACCAGCCTCCTGTTGCTTTAGCAATACCCCCACTCCAGCCGGGTTAATAACTCCAGCCTCACGAAGCCTGCCTCCTAGTATCGAATCTCCGACTCGCCCCAGAAATTTACCAGTTAACCATGACTTGACGGGTACGTTAAATCCCTGCTTCTTTCGATAGATAATGTCTTCGGGCAGGTGCGACTCCATGGTTCTTTTCAGGATATATTTAGTGATCGATTCATTATTCTGCTGCCGTAGCTTCATGTGAGAAGGTAGCCCGTAGGCAAACTCAACGACCTTATGGTCAAGCAATGGAACCCGGGCCTCCAATGAGTGCGCCATCGTCATACGGTCAACCTTCATCAGCATCTCATCAACCAGCCGTGTTTTGTATTCAGCAAAGAGCTTACGACGTAACCTGTCCTCACTACCCAAGGAATCATAGTAATGCGCTACCATATTTTTAGGCCATGCAGATATTGCCGGGTAGAAAAAATCTGGCGCAAATGCAGCACTACTACCTAGAAAACTATTTTGTGCTACTTGGTGACTGTATCGCAAACCTTCGCTGCCAATGCGCTTTCCAAGCCCATTCAAAATACGTAACAACGCAGGACTACGCGAACGGCTCGAACACATCATTGAAAGCAATATATGGTAAGACGTTGTAATCGGTAATACGCCGGCGACACTGCCCATATAATGATTATTTGTATAGCCCAAATAACCGGCAAATAATTCATCACCACCGTCACCGGTCAAAACAACCTTAGTCTTCTTTGCTGCATGCTTGGCAAGGTAGTAAGTTGCAAAGGCTGAACTAATTGCAAAAGGTTCATCCAGATGCCAGGCCATCGAGCCGAGGTCATCCATGAAGCTCTCATTAATCGTATGCATGTGGCAGTCGACTTGATTGAGTTCGGCAACCTTACGTGCATATGAGCTCTCATCATATTTTCCCTGCCCGGGAAACCCGATCGAGAACGTATCAAATTGCTGGGTCGGTGATTGCTGTCGCATCAAGGTAACAACAGCACTGGAATCAAGCCCCCCGCTCAGGAAAGCAGACACGGGAACATCGGCAACCATATGGTACCGGACACTCTCGAGTAACGATTCATCCATCGCCGCAATCCACTCATCCTCGCTGCACGATTCGTCCAACGGCGTAGTGACATCCGGCTCCCAGTAAACATCTTCACGAACACTGCCGTCGGTACGCACCAACAATGTTCGTCCGGGTTGCAACTTGTAGATATCATCAAAAATTGAGTCTGGTTGCGGCACCACCAGGAACCGCATTAACCCGGTCAGAGCCGTACGACTCACACGCAGATCCGAACAACCGGATGCAGCCACTGCCTTGATCTCTGAGGCAAATACGAAGACCTCACCCTTACGCAGATAATAAAGAGGTTTGATACCAACCCGGTCACGAGCAATAAATAAATGCTGTTCGGCTTCATCCCAGATCGCAAATGCAAACATGCCCCGAAACTGTGTGACACAGGTCGGGCCAAATACCTTGTACATATTCAGGATAACTTCGGTATCGGATGTCGTACGGCACTGCACTCCATTGTCGGCCAATACCTGTGTCAGCTCCTGATAGTTGTAAATCTCACCATTAAAGACGATAACCAGCTGCTTGTCATCGCTGAGCATGGGTTGATTAGCATGAGACGAAAGATCGATGATCGACAGACGCCGATGACCCAGCCCCACAGGCCCGCTACACCACTGACCTTCACCATCGGGGCCACGATGGGCGATGATATCAGTCATTCGCTTGAGCAGGTCCTGCTCAACAGACTGACCATCAAACCTCAATATCCCCGCAATGCCACACATCTCTAATTAGATTCCTTAAAACAAGCAGCTACAAAAGTACCCGTAACCGGGTACGAGACTATAAAAGGAAAAACTAAATGGGCCAATTGGTAATGTGTGCGAGATAATGCGTCGATCAGACAGCGCCTACGCCAGGCTGCGATAATGGTGCGGCACCCAGCAGCCCCATTTTACGTCGGTCTTCCAGTACATTCTTTACCAACCTGACATCGATTATTTTACGGCCTGCAGAAAAACCATAAACCAGCGCCAAATCACAGATTGTATTAATCACCCTCGGCACCCCACCGCTGGCCTCTGCAATCATGGACTTTGCTTTCGGGCTAAAGATACTCTCTGTAGCACCCGCCACCTGGAGACGGTAATCAATGTACTCACGAGCTTCTTTAACCGATAACGGTTCCAGGTGATAGGCAGCGGATACCCGCTGTGCCAGCTGCCGCAACCCTTGTTGCTGCAACATCTCACGCAGCTCCGGCTGACCCACCAGGATCAGGTGCAGCAGATACTCTTTGCTCGCATTCACATTGGACAACATGCGCACATTTTCCAGACCACTGGCCTGCATGTTCTGCGCCTCATCAATAATCAATATGGTTCGCCGGCCCTGTGCATATTCCCTGATCAGGAAATTAATAAAATCATCATAGAGCTCTGCTTTGGACTTGCCGCGATACTCAAGGCCGAAAGCCATCAGGACCCACTCGCCGAGTTCACTCGAATCCTGATGAGTAAATGAAATAACACCAACAGTGATGTCATCTTCCATCTCACCAAGAATCTGGTTAACCAGTGTAGTCTTGCCGGAACCAACTTCGCCCGTCACGACACTGAATGCCTGTCGGCTCATGATGCTGTAGCGAAGTAAAGTCAGGGCTGCGCTGTGGCCCTTGGACATATACAGGAATGAAGGATCGGGCAGCAATGCGAAAGGCTTCTCCCGAATTCCATAAAAGTTCTCGTACATGGTTAGCTGCCTTAGTTTCGCTCTGCTCCGGCGAAGCTTTACTTTATTTTATAAGAACTGTCTGAGAGTGCAGAATATGATTTATTCAGTACTGTCCCCAGTAATGGGGTGCCTTTCAGTATCTCGAGAGATTTCTGCAAATCCTCTTTCTTTGTTCCACCATCTTCAGCCACCAGCAATATTGAGTCGGTGTAGGGCTTAAATGCAATCGCATCATCGACCGCCAGTATCGGCGGCAAATCGAACAACACCAGTCTATCGTCATAACGGCTTTTCAGCTCCGCTACTAATTGCTCCATTTTGGGCGATCTGAGCGTCTCAGACGAGTTATGAATACTTTCACGTCCAGGCAGGATGACCAGACGATCAATCGAAGGCGTGAATAAAATTTCATCTAACGGGACATTATTATAGAGGTAGTCGTTCAGCCCATATTCGGGCTCGTAGCCAAAATACTCATGGATACTGGGGCAACGCAGGTCAAAGTCTGCCAGCAATACGGTACGATTTACCTCACGAGCCAGATTTATGGCCAGGTTAATCGAAGTCAACGTCTTGCCCGAACCAGTCGCAGGACTAGTGACTGCCAGTGAGTTCCAGTGATTTGTGTTCATGGCCTGCAAAATGCGAGTCCTGAGCACTCGGTAGACATCAGTTAATTCATGCTGCGGCAGTGCTGATACGATTCGATTCTGCTCAAGAACAGCCGGATCAACTGCAACAACCTTGGTACGAGAGGTACCCTTTTTGCTCGCAGACACTGATGGTACAGCTGTCTCAACCGGATCGGGCTTAACCTGATCTGTTGTGACAGGGGCCGGAGCTGGAGATTCTTTTTGCAGCTTTGAGCGATCCTGCTCAGCTTGCTCCAGCGCATGTCGTATTCTTTCCATGAGTCGTTCTTTCCCTGGTACTTACACTTAAAGCCCTACTAAATTCCAAGTTTTCTGAGCACGACGAACCAGATGACGTCTAGCGGTCGCATGGCATAGTGGATTGTGACTGCAAGTAACGCCAATGCGACAGGAGCTCCGGCCACGGTAAAAATCCTGACACGACGAGTATGCCGTTTTTCAGCCTGCGTCAGAATAATAGGGATTTCAGCAATCGCCGGGGTGCCCTGCACTGAATCCAACATTTTGGCTCCCCAGATTGATTTGTCCATCATGCGCCGCAAAATCACGTAACCAACACCGGCGGCAGGTGAAAGAAAGAGTAGCAATATCAGCAAGGCAGGTCGGTTTGGGCTAGCCGGCTCAAGCGGCAGGTTTGCGGGCTCGACCAGTACGAAACGTTCCCCCTTACTCTGAGTTTCGAGCGCTTCACCCATCTCGGCGGCAAACTGGCGATCACGCATGGCGTAGTAACGGCCTGTGGAACTCTGCAACTCGCGTTGCATGGCAACCAGTTGTTGCTCGACAGCTGGTGCCTTTAGCATTCTATCTTCATATTCACTTAACTGGGCGAACAACTCTTTCTGCTGAGATAGAAAAGCACGCTCCTGCGCATCAATGGAATCCTTCTGGGCAACCAGCTGAATATAAACAGGATTGTCCGGCTCGATCAGAGAATCAGCATCTTTTCTCTGAGTTTTAACAGACTCTACAAGACTGTCTACAAGCCGCTCCAGGCGGACCACTTCAGGGTGATCACTACCATAATTTTCTCTGGCCTTTGCAAGGTCGGTCCGGGCATTATTCAACAGCCCAGTCACTTCCGTGAGGTCGGACGTGAGTCCCGTTTCTGCCTGTAGTGCCACAATCTCCCGCTTGGTTCGACTGATATCAGGGTGATCTGCGCCATACATACCCTTTAATCGTGCCAGTTTTGTCTGCATAGACTTTAACTGGTCTGTCGCTGACATGGCTGCAGATCCGTCAGGCAAGATCAACGGTCTGGTTGGCTCGGTCTGTGCCAACTGTGAATCAATGATGATCCGGGATTCATCCAGACCATCAATTCGATTACTTAGATCCATCAACTGACGATCGATCCGTTCAATGTTAGTCATATTGATTCGTGTCATCTCAGGAAGGTTGGTGTCATTCTCTTCCTTGAAGCGCGCCATTTGCTCTTCTAATTCTTTGACTTTCCGATCCAGAATGTTGACCTCTTCACCCAAAAATTCTCGTGTCTCTACAGTCTGGACAGTTCGTGAGCGGACATTCTCTACCATATAGAGTGACACCACTTCATTGGTAACACGCTGCGCGGTTTCAGGATCCTCATCTTTGAACCCAACTACGAAGGCCAGCGCCTTCATCATTGGCATGCCGCGATTCGGATCTGTCATCTCGACGTTGATCAAATCCAGCAACATATTTTCGCGAACTATGTCGGTCAACAACAGGGTTGGCGTGTACCGGCGTTTCTCCTTGTACAGGTCAAATTTCTCGATGATGCCGGCAAGGTTGGTCCGCGTCATGACACGCTGATTAATGTATTGGATCTGTTCGGCGGCAAACGTTGTTACGGTTGTTTGCATCAGTGTGCGCGGAACTTCAGGCTCTTCCAGCAGGATAGTCGCAGTAGATTGGTAAGTTGTGGGCCACGCAAGAATAATGACAACACCGACAGCAAAAACTGCCGTTGTCGTCAGGGAAATGAACACCCTGCGACGCCACAGTCCACGCAGCAGTTCACCCAGGTCCAGCCCGTCGTCCTCAAAATATTCTTGTTGATCAACCATGAAAAGTACTTGCTTTATATAAAGTTATTACACATTGGCGAAGATACAGTATAAGACCAGCCATTTAACATTTGTGTGACCAATAACCCAGAATACAGCTACATAAGTCATGAACTACAGAGGCCATTGACCGGCTCCGGCGACACCTGCAATCAGCGGTAATAACACCCAATAAAAAAACAGCCAACTAGTTATTTTACATAACTAGCTGGCTGACATGCGCTCAAGCGCAATTGGAGGATATTCTTTATGATTCAGCCATATACTGCAATGTTTCTGCTGTGGCGCAATAGGCATCTAGCTTCTGCCGACCACGATACGATGCACACGATTTCGCCAATCTGAAACAATAAATCATCCTAGCTGGATGCCTTCAGCAGCGTCTCAAGTTGCTCTGCAAAATCATGAATTGTGTCGGTTAACGAAATACCTGACGTCTGATTCTCCAGCGCCTGCTTCTCAATACTGACCTGTACGGTTGCATTACCGAATCGCTCATAACGCTGATCTGCATCACCGTTACCGTTTAATTCAACCTCTTTTATATGTGTGTTGCTGTAGCCGTTAGCACCCTCTTCAGCTGTCAGCGCCTCGACATTCAGCAATGTGCCGATCTGAATCTGACCGCGATCCACGCCACAAACCTGCTCCGGCGTCAACCTGGACATGGCAGCAGTCAGCTTTTCCGGAGATACGGCCGGCAGGAAAGTCTTTAATTGTTTACACAGCCGAATCCGGCGCACTTCAACCTCAAATGCACGTTCATTAGTCAGGCGCACAAGTCGGCGTAACTCCGAGGCTGTCACTTCAGTGAGGAAATTGCGAACAGATATCAGGCTTGGAAACTCGAGTTTCATGATGGTTCGCAAACGTGGAATCACACGAAGTGCGTCCAGATCTCGTTGCGAATAGCGGGCGCCCCGGCCCCGGTGTGATGGCCCTGCCAACAATCCCCTGGATACGTAATCGGAAATGGTACGCCGCGACAACGCTGACATCTCTTCTAATTCGGATAAGTCGTAACTGCGCATATAAAATCTTCAACCTCCATTTACGTTTTATATCGCTGAATTTAAGAATTTTTCCCCTCAGTCGAATTCTTGAACTCATGCTTTTTCTAGTTTTATCAGCAGATTTTCATGTTGAGATCTGCTTATTTTTATAATCGGCGGATCCTTAACTTCTTATTTTAGATAGCTTTATTTGTCAATTTTTGATCATATAAAATGAACCAAAAATTTTGTGTTGATTGTCGGAGGAAATCCCGCCGGGTTGATCGCCTGGATGGCTCTCAGACCCGACGGGTCCCGATGACGCGTAGGTAAAGTTACGCTGTAAGTTCACGTTTGTCAACGTTTGAAATATGTAAAATACTACTTATGAAAACAAAAGCCCGAATGAAATTAATTCAATCTGAACTAATCAGCTGAGACACTGATGGCAAGGGAGGTTGAGAGCGCTGCAAGCAACGATGACGACGCCCGATGCATTCGCGAAAAGATTTGATTGAAGAAAATTACTTCAGAATGAACGACCAATCTGCGACATGGTTCACGATTAATGCAGCCTGGTTTCTTTTTTAACGGTGAAAAACCCCATTGGCTGCTGCCGACAGATTGAAGATTTTCTGTTATCTTTCCCGCCCCGCCCCGCGGCTACAGACGCAGATGCAGTTGCAGACGCAGCATGACCTGAGCAAGGACTCTTAAAAAAATGACAACAGCGACAGCCGACTACAAAGCCATCGATGCAGTGGTAAACATCTGGACTGAAGAAGCATTACGCCACCGGCCGGGCTGGGGCGATGATTTCTTCACCGCGAAGATGAACGCAACAGACAACCTGATGGCGCCGCTAAGCCTCGATAAACTTATTGAAACGCTGGATGAAGCCGGCATCGACAAGGCCTTCCTGATCGCTGCACACAGTGGCCGCCCCGGCCTGCCAGGCTGCTACCACATGCCCTATGAGGTGGTTGCCCGTGCCTGCGAGCAATATCCCGATCGCTTTTATGGACTGGCCGGCATCGACCCGTTCGATGGCATGAATGGCGTCAAGGCATTCGAGGACGCCATCACCAATATGGGCTTCATTGGCGCCCATCTATATCCGCACTGGTTCAACCTTGCACCGGATCACCGCAAGTACTACCCGTTTTATGCCAAGTGTTGGGAATTGGGTGTGCCGATCCAGATGCAGGTTGGCCAATCAATGATCTATGCGAAAGACTTCCCCTGCGAAAGCGTCGGCCGGCCGATTGCGCTCGACCCGATTGCCTGTGATTTCCCCGAACTAAAGCTGATCGGCATTCATGTCGGAATTCCGTGGGTTGAGGAAATGATTGCAATGGCCTGGAAACATGAAAATGTTTACATCGGTTGCGATGCTCACCGACCGAAGTACTGGCCGAAGAGTTTCACGCGCTATATCAATTCTTTCGGCCAGAATAAGGTGATCTTTGGCACCGATTACCCGGTACTGCCATTCAAGCGCACTATTGAAGATATCGATGCACTCGGACTGAAGCCGGAAGTGCGGCGTAAGTTAATGCGGGATAATACAATCCGGATTTATGGGCTTGAGGATTGAGCCTGATCGGGGAAATATCCGGAGGATGGTAGGGACGACTGATGAGGATTTTATAGGATTCTTGTAGGAGCGGATTTAGCCGCGATTTAAATAATTCGCGGCTAAATCCGCTCCTACAAGGACCCCACGAATATTCCCACACGGATCCCCACAAGCATTCCCACAGACACCACCTAAGGCACACCTGCCCATCAATTGCTGCTGATATCTGCCTCACAGGTTGCACCTGAATCCAGCATAGCCTGGATATCTTCTTCGGCCACACCAAATTCTCGCAGGATTTCTAAGCTGTCTTCACCCAGATGGCGGGGCAGACTTCTGATGCTGGCCGGTGACTCGGAAAAACCGACCGGGAAACGCGGCATGCGCAGCTTGCCTTCAGTCGGATGATCTTCAATCTGCCAGAAATCCACGGCTTCCAAGTGCGGATCATTGGTCAACTCCTCTAATGTGTTGACGACAATTGTCGGCACACTGGTGTCACCGAATATCTCCAGCCATTCTGCCGTTGTCCGGGTCAGCATCGTGGCAGCCGTTTCCTGATTGGTCGCATCAATATTTTTAACCCGGTCTCCGAGTGTTTTGAACCGTTCATCGTCAATCAGTTCAGTGCGCCCAGACAATTTGCAGAACACTTCCCAATGACTATCGAGATAAGGAAGAATGGCAATGTAGCCATCTTTTGTCTTGTACGGCTTGCGATCTTTGCTCATCAGTCGCGTGTAGCCCGGAGGGCCTAACGGTGGCTCGAATGTCATGCCCCACAGGTGCTCAGCCATAACGTAATAAACCATGGTCTCGAACATCGGCACCTCAATTTCCTGGCCGACACCGGTTTTCTCGCGCCGATATAACGCTGAGGTCACGGCAAATACGACCGCCATCGCGGTTGTTTTATCACTGACCACAGTCGGCAGGTAGCGCGGTTCGCCGAGTACCATCTTTTGCAGCATCGCAATGCCGCTGGCTGCCTGAATCGAGTCATCCAGGGCGCCGCGTGCGCCGTAGGGCCCGTCTTTACCGTAGCCGTAACTGCCGCAATAAATTAGTTTTGGATTGACGGCCTTGAGTTGCTCGTAGTCGATCCCGAGGCGTGTCATGACCTGCGGGCGATTGTTGTGCACGACAATATCAAAATACGCAACTATCTTGAG
>Ga0233413_10000650_pt1 | contig 16251 bp, 11 predicted proteins | sample Na_anoxic_6_MG_FD_189019 | JGI IMG/M metagenome (GOLD analysis project Ga0233413, IMG submission 189019) | Seawater microbial communities from Saanich Inlet, British Columbia, Canada - Na_anoxic_6_MG | ecosystem: Environmental > Aquatic > Marine > Inlet | place: Canada: British Columbia... | reverse complement strand
AAAAGGATTGAGGGTATGCAGGGCTCCACCGCAGGAACGGTCACAAAGATCCAGCAGATCTCAAAGATTATAAATGATGTCAATGATATTGTCTCTACCATTGCAACAGCTGTAGAGGAGCAGTCAGTGACAACCAAAGAGATCGCAACCAATGTGGCCCAGGCATCAACCGGTATTGGTGAAGTAACTGAAAATGTTGTCGAGAGCTCTACTGTAGCAGCAGATATTGCCAAAGATATTTCCGAGGTCAACCAGGCTGCCGATGAGATTACCAACAGCAGCTCCCAGGTAAACCTGAGCGCTGAGGAGCTAAACAAGCTGGCAGAGCAACTTAAGGAGATGGTGGGGAGGTTTAGGGTATAAAATCGGCATGTCTGTCAGCTAAACCAACCCAACAGAAAGGAGGGATAGATCATGAAAAAGATAGTTTGATTAGTTGTTTAATCTAAAATCAACCCACAACTAAAGTAATCTAAAGCCAAGGAGAAATGGATCATGAAAAAGACAGTTTGTTTAATGATGGCAGTGTTCATGGTAGTATTGTTCTCGTCAACCGTGTTTGCAGGAGGCGCTTGCACGAAGGACGAGGTTCTAAAGGCAGTCGAGGAGGGTGTTGCCATCCTTGAAAAAGAAGGAAAAGCGGGTCTGGAAAAGGTTGGGAAAATCCGTTTTTGTGGCGGCAACTATATCTTTGTAAATAATTTGGAAGGTAAGACCCTTATGCACATCGCGTCCCATCTCATCGGAAAGGTGCTTATTGCCCTTAAGGATGATACCGGCAAGCGGTTCTTTGCCGACTTTACAAAGATGGCCCAAAGCAGCCAGACTACCAAGGATGGCATTACCTATTACAATGGAAGCGGCTGGGTCTCTTACCGCTGGCCAAAGCCGGGAGAAAAAACCTTTTCTCCCAAAATCTCCTATATAAAAGGCTGCCTGATGGGAAAAGAGAATGTCTATGTCGGGGCCGGTATTTACGAGTAACAAGACTTCAGTGGTCAGTGGTGAGCTCCTTGCCGAGCGTTAGCCATGGCCACTGATCATCAACAATAAGGGAGCTATGAGATGAAACTGAGTCATTTATCCTTTCGGATCAAAACAATAGCCGGATTTACAACCATTCTACTGCTGTTTATAGCGGGGTTGGGCATAGGCATGTTTGGCATGAACAAGACCTCAACCATGATGGGGCTCTCCAGTAAAGCCAACCAATTGGTCAAGGAGATGTTTCAGACCCGAGACCACGAAAAAGAATATCTTATTCACAAAAGGGCCACGTCCGTGGAAGGGTTGAATCAGGGCATCAGTAATCTGCAAACATTAATCGGCGAGATTGAATCAAGGATGGGCGATAAAACCCTATCGGGGTTAACCGAAATAGATACCCTGGTTGAGCAATATCACACCGAGTTCAGGCAGACAGCGGAGAACACCACCAAGATCGAAAAACTAAAGGCAAAGATGAGGCAGGCCTCAGGTGCTATCTTTGAGACCATTGATAAGAAGATCAAGGCACCGATCCTTCAGGCACAGAATATGGCCCTGGTTACCGGAGAGGCTGCAAATCCGGTTCTGGGCGAAATCCTGAAGGTTGCCGACAACCTGGTCATGAATCTTAAGGATGCCAGGTTATATGAAAACGCCTTTATCCTCTACGATGACCCGCAGTATGTAAAGAAATTCGACGATAAAATGATGGCCTGGGACAAGACGAAAGAGGATTTTGTCTATCTCATAGATACTTCAAAGGAAAAGGGCCTGAAAGAGGCCTATGCCACCATCCAGGCTCAATTTGGCATATACAACAGCAAAACCTTCAGCGCTGTTTTAACCCTATGGGAGGCCAATAACAAGATCAGCAAGAGCATGCAAGACAAAGGGGATAAGATAGGCACAATCCTCCAGCAACTCCAGCAAGATGCTGAAGGTGAGGTGACAAAGGCGAAGGATTTCACCCTCAAACTGTGTACACTCTTACTCGTTATCGGCATCCTTTCCGGTATTTTCCTCATCTTTTTCATCGTCAGGTCGATCACCAAGCCCATTAACCACGTCGTAGCCGGCCTTAAAGACATAGCCGAAGGAGAAGGCGACCTCACCATGCGCCTTGAGGTCAAAACCAGAGATGAGGTCGGAGAACTGGCAAGGCGGTTTAATGCCTTTGTTGAGAAGATTCAGGGCATGATCAAGGATATTGCAGGAAACGCTGAGACCCTGGGTTCATCTTCTATAGAACTCTCCGCCATCTCAAAACAGATGTCAACGGGTGCCGGTCAAACCTCTGATAAATCAAACAATGTAGCAACCCGGTCAGAGGAGATGAGCTCCAACATGAACTCGGTGGCCTCTGCCATGGAACAGGCATCCACCAATATCGATATGGTGGCGACATCAACAGAGGAGATGACGGCCACCATCAATGAGATTGCCCAAAACTCGGAAAAGGCAAGAGCAATAACAGATGAGGCGGTCTCTGAGGCAAAAGGCGCCTCTGATAGTGTGGATGAGCTTGGAAGTGCAGCGCAAGAGATTAGCAAGGTAACTGAAACTATCACTGAGATATCCGAGCAAACCAATCTTCTGGCCCTGAATGCCACCATTGAGGCAGCCCGTGCAGGGGATGCAGGAAAGGGATTTGCTGTGGTGGCCAACGAGATCAAGGAGCTTGCCAGGCAGACAGCAGAGGCAACACAGGACATAAAGAAAAGGATTGAGGGTATGCAGGGCTCCACCGCAGGAACGGTCACAAAGATCCAGCAGATCTCAAAGATTATAAATGATGTCAATGATATTGTCTCTACCATTGCAACAGCTGTAGAAGAACAGTCCGTGACAACCAAAGAGATCGCAACCAATGTGGCCCAGGCCTCAACCGGTATTCACGAGGTCAATGAGAATGTGGCCCAGAGCTCCACTGTTGCAGGAGATATTGCCAAAGATATTTCCGAGGTCAACCGGGCTGCCACTGAGATGTCCGGCAGCAGCTCTCAGGTGAATACGAGCTCTGAGGAGTTAAACAAATTAGCCGAACAATTAAAGGAACTGGTAGGGAGATTCAAGGTGTGAGAGGAGATGAATCATGGACATCGAAGATGATGAAACATTGGAGGTTTACGTTGAGGAGTGCTTAGAACATTTGGCCGATATTGAAAACGATCTGTTGGCCATCGAGGAGGCCGGAGCGGACATAGACGAGGAATTGGTGAACAAGGTATATCGTGCGGCCCATTCCATTAAAGGGGGAGCGGGCTTCATGGGGCTTACTGTTATCAAAGAGCTTACCCACGAGATGGAAAACATCTTAGGAATGATTCGGAGCAGGGAAATGGTCCCCGATTCCGAGTCCATAAGTATTCTGTTGTCAGCGGCAGATACCCTCAACGACCTCATAAACAATGTGAAAACCAGTAATGAGGCAGACATATCGACGCACATGGAGGCGTTAAGGTCGATCATCGAAGGTCAGGTTATTAAGGAAGAAAAGGCGGAGGAGATACCCGTGCCCCGGAAAGAGAAAGGGGAAGATCTGATGCCGGGACCTATCGGCAAAGAGTCCTTTGAGCACCCCATTGAATCTGAAGAAATGGAGGCGGAAGAAAGGGCAAGAGAGGTTTTGGAGCAGCCTGTCGGACAAACCGTAGTGGTGGAAAAAGACGAAAAGGAGAAAATATCGACAGGGGGCAGAGGGAGCCTCCGGGTAAACGTCGGCCTTCTTGATTCCCTCATGACCCTGGCAGGGGAGTTAGTGCTGGGTCGGAACCAACTCCTCCAGTCCATGTCCAGTGACGACCAGCGTGCCCTGGAATTAGCCGGTCAAAGGGTAAACATGATCACCTCCGAGCTGCAGGAGGCCATTATGCTGACCCGGATGCAGCCCATAGGGAACATTTTCAACAAGTTTTCCAGGATTGTTCGGGATCTCTCTAATGACTTGGGCAAAGAGACCAGTCTAACCATAGAGGGAAAAGATGTTGAATTGGACAAGACCATTGTTGAAGGTCTGAACGATCCTTTGACCCACCTTATAAGAAACGCCGTTGATCACGGCATAGAGACTCCTGATTTCCGTAGGAAGCAGGGCAAAGATCCTGTGGGCCGGATTTACCTTAAGGCATATCACGAGGCCGGTCAGATCAATATCGAGATCATTGACGACGGAAATGGAATGGACGGAGATCGGATCGCCCCAAAGGCCGTCTCTAAAGGGTTGATCAGGGAAGAACAGATCAGGGCAATGTCGCCAAAGGAAAAGATGAACCTGATCTTTCTTCCCGGTTTTTCCATGGCGGATGAGGTGAGTGAGGTCTCGGGCCGGGGTGTGGGCATGGATGTGGTCAAGACCAACTTGGACAGGTTGGGCGGTCTTGTGGATATCGATTCCAAGCCGGGAAAGGGTTCGACCATTCATATCAAGCTGCCTTTGACCCTGGCTATTATCCCGAGTCTTTTGGTCTCGGAGGGTAAGGAGCGCTACGCCATACCTCAGGTGAATGTGCGTGAGCTTTTAAGAATTCCCGCGTCTCAGGTCAAGAACAGGATAGAGAGGGTGGGGAATGCCGAGGTTGTGAGGTTGAGGGAGAAGCTGCTTCCTCTTCTGAATCTGGCAGATGTACTCGGGATAGGGTGCACGTACCTCGATCCGGCGGATGAAGAGGAAAAAGCGGACCGACGTAAAGGTATATTCGACAGAAGGTCTCGCAAAAGCGCCCTGTCAACGCAGGACGCGAAGAGCACGGGGCAGGGCGAATCAAGTGACGAGCAACCGGCAACCGACATTCGAGAGGACCTTCGTGACGGCACTGACAGGCGCTACCATGCGCAGAGTAGCGTGAACATCGTAGTTGCTTCTGCCGGGGCCTTCCAATACGGTCTGGTAGTGGATGAGTTGCATGACTCGGAAGAGATCGTGGTCAAGCCGTTAGGGAGGCAATTAAAGAGGTGCAAAGGCTATGCGGGCGCCACGATCCTCGGGGATGGCCGCGTGGCCCTCATACTTGATGTAGGCAACCTTGCCCAAATGGCCGAACTCACCTCCGTATCAGCCACTGAAAGGGCGGGTCAGGTAGCAAAAGAGGCAGATGAAGCCATGAAAGACAGGCAGTCTTTGCTGCTCTTCAGGAATGCCGAGGATGAGCAGTTTGCAGTTCCATTAGAGTTGGTTGAGCGTATTGAGAAGATCAAGAAGGCAGAGATTGAAGTGGTGGGCGGGAAAAAGGTCATCCAGTATCGTGGAGGAAGCCTCCCGTTGTTCAGCATAGGGGAGGTGGCCAAGGTAAAGCCGCTTGCAGAGAGCGAGACCGCATTGGTGATTGTCTTTCTGATCTCGGGCAGAGAAGTGGGGCTGCTGGCAACACCGCCTGTTGATTCCGTGGAGGTCGGACTCGAATTGGATGACACTACTCTCAGGCAGGCCGGAATCATGGGTTCTGCCATCATAGGTGGTTATACGACCCTGATGGTGAACATTTTCGGTATTGTAGAGGCCCTTAACCCTGAATGGTTTTCGGGGCAGGAGAAAGGAAGAAAGATCGATGAGAAAAGGGCCGGCATTCTTTTTGCGGAGGATTCCGAGTTTTTCCGCAACGAGGTGAAGGGGTGTCTGGATATTGCGGGTTTTAATGTCATACAGGCAGAAGACGGGCTTGAGGCATGGAAACTTCTCGAAAAGCATGTGGACGAAATAGCACTTGTGCTCACTGACCTCGAGATGCCGAAACTTGATGGTTATGCCCTCACCGAAAAGATAAAACAAGACAAGCGTTTTTCCCACCTGCCGGTCATAGCCTTGACCTCTCTCGCAGGAGAGGAAAATATGAAGAAGGGAAAGGCGGCAGGCATTGATGAGTACCAGATCAAGCTTGACAGGGAAAGGCTTATGGAAAGTATTCATGTCAGGCTCAAAGGGATGGGTATTTAGCGGGGGTAGCCGTCAGGCTAAGCTAACATTGGTTAGACAGTTACCAATTAAATCTTGTGTAAGAAACACAAGAATCAATTATTTTTTTGTGCGGGAGCCCTTTTTTTGATGTATCGCCGAAGGCACGCCACAACTCTATGCACTTACGGCAGCAAGGGAAAGGCTGTAGGCTGTTAGGAGCCTAATAGCCTAATAGTCTACAGCCTAAACAACCTTCTCTTTCTCTATGCACTTTTCCGGTTTATCCGGGTTAGGCACTTCAAACTTTAGGCACTTTAGGCATTTTAGGCATTTCAAACTTTAGGCACTTTAGGCATTTTAGGCATTTCAAACTTTAGGCATTTTAGGCATTTCAAACTTTAGGCACTTTTCCGGTTTATCCGGGTTAGGGTGTGAAAGTGTTAGCGTCAAGGGAAAGGTGACCCCGGCAACTAACGAAAGAGGAGGCAGCAACTGATGGAACAAAATGCGGCTACGATTGTAAAAGGCAAGGCCATTGAGCTTTCCACGTTTTATGTGGGCAAGGTGCAGTTTGGGATAGATATCATTAAAATTCAGGAGATAAACAAACAAATGACCATGACAACTGTCCCTCAGGCGCCGGAATATGTGCTCGGGATACTGAATTTAAGGGGCAGGATTGTAACCATTATAGACCTTGCCAAGAAGTTGGGCCTTTCGTCCGCAGGGCATACCGTTGATAGTCGCATCATCATTGTTGATTCAAAAGGCGAGCATATCGGGCTCCTGGTAGATCGAATCGGGGATGTTGAGCTGGCAAAGACAGATGAGATAGAGCCGCCACCGGCGAACATCGGCGGTATCCTTGGAAGTTTTTTCGAAGGGGTCTTTAAGACTAAGGATAAATTGATCAGCGTCCTGGATTTGGAGGAGGTATTCAAGGAGCAAAGCCAATGATTTGAAAGTTTGAAATGCCTGAAGTTATGGTAACTACAGACCTCGTAAATTATGGGGTATCATGGTGCAATATATTGCACAATGTAGGGTTTGCTTATCATTTCTACCAATTATCGAATATACGAATTAACGAATAACGAAGTCTGTAATGCAGGATTCGCTTATCATTTCTACTAATTATCGAATATACGAATTAACGAATAACGAGGTCTGAACTATCAAGGCATATATCGTTTGAAGTTATAAGATTTGAAGGGATCGATTATGAATGATATGCCCCTGAGGGTGTTGGTGGTAGACGATGCCATATTCTATCGAAAGGTCGTCAAAGATATCCTGGCCGAACTGCCGGATGTCATGGTGGTCGGCACGGCCGGCAATGGAAAGATTGCCACGGCCCGAATTGCGTCCCTGAAGCCGGACATCCTGATCCTGGATATTGAGATGCCCGAAATGGACGGCCTGGAGGTGCTGGCATGGATGAAGGAACATTGTCCCGAGGTAGGCGCTATCGTATTGAGTGGCTTCACCCAAGAGGGCGGAGATCTGACGATCAGGGCTCTGGAATTAGGGGCATTTGATTTTATTCCAAAGGTTGAAGGCGGCAGCATGGAGGAAAGCAGATCGGCCATAAAAAGTACCCTTATCTCTATGCTAAAGTCCTTTGCCCGCAAGAAAGATATAAGAAGTATCTTAAGGGGAAAACCTGTTCCTTCAAGAGATATAGAAAAAGAGAAGACAGGGTTGGACTCCGAGGACGTGGTTCAACGAATGAGAATGGTTACAGATCAGGAAAGGATGAGGTCGGAGATCGTGGGGATAGGTGTTTCGACGGGGGGGCCCAATGCCCTTGGTCAAGTCCTGTCCGAAATTCCGGGCAACCTGAATACCCCCATCTTGATTGTCCAGCACATGCCTCCGGTGTTTACGCGTTCCCTTGCAAAAAGTCTGGATTCCAAGTGCAAAATAGATGTCAGGGAGGCGATTGACGGCGAGTCCATTCAACCCCATGTCGCCCTGATCGCTCCCGGCGGAAAACAGATGAAGGTGGCGGCTGCTGAAAATGGCAAGGGAAGGATTGTCAGGATAACGGATGATCCGCCCGAGAATAGCTGTAAGCCCTCTGTGGATTATCTCCTCAGGTCGATAGCTCACATCTACAGGGGGAGGGCAACAGGGGTTATCATGACCGGTATGGGGAATGACGGGATCCTCGGCCTGAAACTGATGAAGCGAAACGGGGCGGTCATCATCGCACAAGATGAAGCAACCTGTACGATTTTCGGTATGCCAAAGGAACCTATTGAAAGCGGGATAGTCGATGTTGTTGCCCCCCTCGATAAGATTGCAGAAGAGATCTGCCGGACAGTGAGATCCTCCTTCATAGATGTCCGGGGCCTGCCGGAGATGACGCCCAAATGACAAGAATCACTCCTGATGAATTAAGGGTCATTATTAAATATATCTATGATGTCTCAGGGATTCATCTCGATGAGAACAAAGGCTATCTCGTTGAAACGAGACTTGGCAGGCTGATTAAAGAGTTCGGATGTGCTTCTTATGGTGAATTATGTTTTAAGGCAAAATCAGATGTTACAGGGGCTATCCGAAGGAAGGTTATCGATGCCATATCCACCAAGGAGACCCTGTTTTTTCGCGACAAAACTCCTTTTGAACTGCTGCAAAACAAGATCCTGCCGGATCTGATAGACAAGAGAGCATCGCAGTCTTCAGGGATTCTCCCTATAAACATCCGAATCTGGAGCGCAGCCTGCGCCACCGGGCAGGAAATATTCAGCATCGGCATGGTCCTGAAGGAGATTGTACCGGATTTAAGCAAATACAATGTCAGGCTGCTCGGTACGGATATTTCCGATGAGGCTGTCTCGAGGGCCAGCTACGGGCAATATGGTAAATTTGAGATTGAGCGGGGGCTTCCCGAGGACAAACTGGAAAGGTATTTCAATTCAGACGGTAACGTATGGAGGATAAAGGACGAAGTGAGGTCGCTTGCAGTTTTCAAGAGACATAGCCTCATGGATTCCTTTGCAGGCCTGGGCAAGTTTGATATAGTCTTTTGCCGGAACGTGGCTATCTATTTTGCGCACAAGGACAGGGTCAACCTCTTTTACAGGATTGCGGATATCCTTGAGCCGGACGGTTATCTCATCATCGGCTCAACAGAATCCCTGATGGATATATGCCCGCGGTTTGAGCCCGAAAAATACTTGAGATCAATCTTCTACAGGTTGGCTGCCTAAAATGCCTGAAATGAAGAAAAAGAGAACCGCAGAATATCGAGGGAAGAAGGAAGGGATGCAAGAAAACCAAGCAGCAGTTATCGATTGACAATTGACAGCTCTACGAGAGATAGGAGGAAGGAATAATTGTGAATTGTGAATTGTGAATGGAACAGCAGAACTGGAAAACTGGAAACACGTAGAACAGTAAAATATCGGTCATGATCATCGTTTCGGCCGGAAACCTCATCCCTTTGGATTTTAGGCGTAAGCCTTTTATAAAACCTTGACAGATAAATTCCTTGTTCGGAGTTTGGAATCAGCCTTTGGGGGGGGCGGCCCAAACGATGATCAAGCCCTTTTTTTCATTTTAGCTCATTTCAGGCATTTCAACCTTTAGTCACTTCACCGCTTTATCCGGGTTAGGAGGCAAGATATGAGAAATCTAAAAGTACTTGCAGTGGATGACAGTAAGGCCGCTCTATCATTCCTGAAAAAAGGACTCAAAATGGCGGGCCTTGATGTTGAGACTGCCGGGAGCGGTGTTGAGGCCGTAGATCTCATTTCAAACTCCCATTTTGATGTTGTCGTCACTGATTTGATCATGCCCGGAGGTATGGACGGCATTAGCGTGCTGGAGGCTGTCAAGACAAGATCCGCTCGGACCGAGGTGATCATAATGACAAGCCAGGCTTCGGTGAACACCGCGGTAGCTGCCATGAAAAAAGGGGCGGCCGACTATCTTGAAAAGCCGGTCAATATCGACGAATTAGTTCTTCGATTGCATAAAATCAGTGAATTGAAAAGCCTGATCGAACATGCCGGCGATCTGCGGGAGGCCATGGACGCAACCGAAACCCATGCCGCCGAGAGCATTCACAACTTGGAGCTGAAGGTGCTTCACTTGCAACGGCGATTATCTGAGATCAACAAGGTATTATGCGACGTGGATATCGGCGCCCGGGACCGTGTCATGAAAGCCTTAGAGGTACTTTCCTCCCCCTTACCCCCCTGAGGCGGAGTCGGAAGATCAGGACCATGATGAGGCTATGCCCGATAAATAAGGAAAGCATTAGAGGTTCAAGGTTGACAGAAAACCTGAACCTATTATAAACTGTCTGAAACAATACAAAAAGGACCGGACATGGAAGAAGAGATATTAGATCAAGCGCTGGTTGACGAGTTTATTGTGGAGTTTCGGGAACGTATAGAGGATGCTATCCATCACGCACTGACTATAGAAAAAGATCCCGAAGACACGGAATCCGTGAATTCCTTATTCCGTGAATTGCACACCATTAAGGGAAATGCAGGTGTCGTCGGTTTTAAGAAGATGGTTCGGTTAGCCCAGGAAACAGAGAACCTCGTGGGGAATATCCGGGATCGGATTTTAGAGGTCAATTCAGAAATTGTCGAGGTTCTCCTGACGAGCGCCGACCTCTTTACAGCCTTAGTGGATGAAGCCGAAGGCAGAGCCACAGTTGAGGATCATGAATTAAATAAGTTTATAACGACAATTTCAAGCCTATCAGCCACCTGACGCGTTCACCCTGACGATGGAAGGTGATTTTCCGGGTGACCAACAAAGGCACACAAAAGGGAGATTAATTTCCATTTGAGGCAAACCCGAGTTTATTTAAGGCGTTTACCAGCTTTTCCTTGTTAAACGGCTTGACGATATAGGCTTCACATCCTTTGCTGAATGATGGAATGACGGTATCCTTGGATTTGGTTGCCGTCAACATCAGGATTTTTACTCCCTTTCCAAGTTTGATATCATGGGAGCCCTCCCATTCCCGTATCTTTTCAAGGACCTCAATGCCACTCATGTCAGGCATCAGGATATCCATTGTTATGAAATCATACGGTTCCCCCTCCTTGTGAGCAAGCTCGAATCCCTCTATAGCTCTCATGCCGTTAGCAGCAGTATGACACTCTCCATATTGAGACAAGATTTTTTCCGCCTTTTTCCTCGCTACAAGTTCATCGTCCACTACCAAAATCTTCATCACTTTTTCCTCCTTTTATGATTTTATACGCCCCTACGATGTGCAATGAACATGCCAAAAGAAGCGTCCTTCCATTGCCTTTGGACTTATTATGATCTAAGTTGAGCGATTAGCAGTTAGCAATTAGGTAATTGTTTGAAACAAATAAAGTTGTCGGTTTATAAAAATCATGAAAAGTTACAAGCACCAAATTCCAAGCAAATCTCAATCCCCCGAAATTCAAAATTCAAAACAGATAAGAATAACGGCAGGATATCCAATAAATGCTTGATATAGTTTGATCTTTGAGATTTATAATTTTGACATTGTTTGTAATTTGAGTATTATGATTTGGGATTTTAGTGCCGTAACTGGGAAAGCAAATCGCTTCTATCTGAATCAGTTAGAGTTGACTTTGACGTTTCCCTGCATGATCGTGAAGAAAGGTTGCCCAAAAAAGATTTCGGATGGAAAACAGGACAATTCTATTTGTGGACGATGAAAGCTGTATTTTGAATTCGTCAAAGGCGAGGCTCTTCCTCTTCGATAGCGGCAAGCCCTGGGTCGACAGCTGCTATTCCAACTACGGACGTGTTTTTGCGGTACGTTCCTTAAGCGATAATAGATAATGTGACCTTCCTGCCTAATCTGGCCGATGCCTACCCTACATAGTGCCTGAACTAAATCTCCGTCCACGCAATCCCGCTTTATAGGTGGGTTTCCATAGCTTGTGGCAAGGGAACTTTTGCGTGCCGAGAGCGGCATGATTCTTGCTGATAAATCTTCTAAAGTTCTTCCAAAAATGGTCGAAATTTGAAGTGCTCTCATCGTTAGAGGGTTTTTTAATTGTGAATTGTCAATGAGGGATTCTGATGTCGATGGATGCCGGCTGTGCGCAGGCTTTAAGCTTCAGATCAAGGAATGTTTTACTGGCGGACATAACCCGAACCGGCAATGCGTCAAAAATTGTCATGCGTGTCAATATTTTGGCAAATATTATGGGTTGCCCGTGGCATTCATCCATCAAATAGGGAAACCTGCCGCGGTATACAAGGACCTCTGTTTACGCCCCTCTCCGGAATGTTTCACGGCAAGGGGATTGTTTTGATATTAAATTCATCATTAGATACGCATGGGACAAAAATTCCGGTAAGCATGTAGGCATGGAAACCGGATTATGTACTTCACTGATCAATCAAACTGCGGTAAGAGACGGCAGGGGCGGTGCAAGATGGCCGAACAGATGAAAATAATGGTGGTTGATGACAGTTCTGTATTGCGAGGGATAATACGTAAAGACCTGGAAATGGGCGGGTACAGTATAATCGAGGCGGCAGACGGCGTTGAAGCGTTAGATCTGATAAATACCGATTTACCCCCGAATTTAATTACCCTTGACGTTGACATGCCTAAAATGGATGGTTTCAAGACATTGGAGAAACTCATCGAGAAATTTGATGCAGGCACTCCATCCTCTGAGCAGGGTAAGTTTCCCCCAACAATTTTTGTGACCGGCAATGACAATCCGGAATACCGTAAAAAAGGCTTTTTGCTTGGTGCTACTGATTTTATTGTCAAACCCTTTGAAAAGAAAGAGATCCTTGTCGCTGTCAATAAAATTCTAAGGCCCAAAAGTCGTCTGCGAGGGATGACGGCACTGGTGGTGGACGATAGCAAGCTTGCCCGTCGCATTGTCACGGATACCATCAAAAGAGAAGGTCTGACGGTTCTTGAAGCAGAAGATGGACTTCGGGCCTATGAAATCATGTGTACTCGAATGTCGGATATCGATATGGTTATCACCGACCTTGAAATGCCGAAGATGGATGGTAGTGAGTTATGTGCCAGAATCAGGAAACACTTAGGCATGAGAGATACCCCGATTATCTGTTTGACGTCCACTGATGATCAAGAGAGAGTTACAGAACTGTTCAAGGCAGGTACGACCGACTATATTATTAAACCTTTTATCAGGGAAGAACTTGTTGCAAGACTTACCGCCCACTTAGAGAGGGCCCAGCTCAACAAACGGCTTCGGGAGAATGTCGAGGAGTTAAGGAATCTTAACGAGATGAAAGACAACCTGCTGACAGTCTGCTCCCATGACTTACGAACACCGTTAAACAGCATCCTCGGATTTTCCGATCTATTATTAGAAAAGGATTATATCGAGGCCGAAGATCGTGAAGGAATCGAGCGGATCAAAACATCCGGGGATTTTCTGCTCGTCTTTATAAATGATATCCTTGATCTCAGCAAGATCGAGGCCGGCGAATCCGAATTAGAGATGGAACCGCTTTGGGTTTCGGATTTGGTCCAGGCCAGCATTAACGCCATGAACCATCTGTTCGTCAGTAAACACCAGACCTTTGAATTGATAAATAATCTTCCGGATGCTGTTATTTCAGGGAATCAGGGTGGGATGATCCGGACAATCAATAATCTTCTATCCAATTCTATAAAATTCACACAGAAAAAAGGGCGAATCAAAGTGGTCATCGGATATGCCCCGCCAGGCCAGATCCTGATTGAAGTGACAGATACCGGGATTGGCATACCCAAAGACAAAATCCCCCATCTTTTTGATAAATTCACCCGAACATCCCAATCCGGCACGAGTGGTGAAAAAGGCACGGGACTGGGGATGTCAATTGTTAAAGAGATCATTGAAAAGCATGGTGGAAAAATTGATGTGGACAGCAAAGAAGGAAAAGGGAGCAGCTTCTATATCTATTTGCCGAGATGCGAAGAGATGCCTGTAAAAAAAATCGGCACTGATGATAAGGTCGAGTTGCCTGCCGTGCAGTTCTCCGAGCCGATCAATATCCTGCTTGCAGAGGATTACGAACCTAACCGGTTGATTGTTAAGCACTATCTCAAAAATTACCCGATTCAGGTAAGTGTGGCTGAAAATGGCGCAGCAGCACTTGAGAAATTCTCACCGGGGAGATTCGATCTTATTTTAATGGATGTCAATATGCCCGTGATGGACGGCTATGTTGCTACACAGGAGATAAGAAAGATTGAAACTCAATACCCCCAACAATCATCAATCATCAATCGACAATCAACAATCCAAAGGGTTCCTGTTATTGCCATAACCGCACATTCAGGAGAGGACTGCCGAGAGAAGTGTTTATCTGAGGGCATGGATGATTATCTCGTCAAGCCTTTGAAGAAAAAAGATCTGCTGACCATGTTGGCAAAGTGGACCCGGGGGATTGGGGGGATTGATGATTGTCGATCGATGATTGATGATGACGCTGCACCGCGCGGAAATAATGAATCCGAAGCGCCCATGGGATATGAGAGGGCATTGGAGGAATTTGAAGGGGATGAGGATTTCTTGATGGAGGTTATAGAGGGTTTTCTGGAAAATGTCAGCGCCCAGATTGTAACCATGCGCCAGGCCATCTCGGATGGTGATGCTGAAGCAGTCAGGAGAGAGGCCCACGCCATTAAAGGAGGGGCTGCAAATCTGACGGCGGAGAAGCTTTCCGGGATTGCCTTCGAACTTGAAAATATCGGGGTATCGGGAGTCCTTGGAAAAGGCATTGAGGTCATAGATAAACTTGAACAAGAATTTCATCGACTGAAAGCATTTGCAGTGGGTACATATAACTACCTTAAAGGGAAATGATTGAGCGGTTAATTAGTCATTGCAGGCAATAGAGCAATAGAAGGGTTACATATAGTAATATCATACAAGGAGTCAAAAAAGGAGGTATAAAATGTTCGCTCTCTTTTCATCACGAAGTCTTCGTTTTAAGATTTTGTTCGGATTGTTGCTGTCGCTTTTGCCAATGTTGGCGATTGCGGGTATCACCTATTATTCTGCCCGTAACAGCGCGTTGGAAAACAGTAAACAATTCATGAAACTTATTGGCCAGAGTGGGGCAAAGGATATCAACACATTTATCAAAGCAGGGAAAAGATTGTTTTCAGATTGGACTAAAGAGGACATATTTGGAATATGCATAGAGTATCAGTCCTCTGATGATTTGAGCAGCACGTTTGAGTCAATGCTTAAGGACCAGGATGCATTTTCCCTGTTATTGCTGACTGACACACAGGGAAAGGTCCTCTCAGGTGCTGTGGCGGATCATTTAAGGGATAAAGTTGCAGAGGCATTTAAAGGTGAAGTGATCAAAGATGTATCAGCCCTTACGGATAAGTCCGACCGTTGCGCCATGTTAGTAGAAAATGATTTGATGAAACAACTCGGGCAAAAATCCACGCATACCTTTCTTTTCAGTCTTAAGGCCAGGAACTCGGAGGGCAAACCGAACGGATTTTTCCTGGCCTATATGGATTGGTCTAAGTTTCAGGACAAGGTAGCCGCTATTTTTAATGAAATGAGGGCAAATGGGTTTGAAAAAACTAAGGTGGCAATCCTGGATGTAGCTTCTGCCATGGCACTTGGCCACTCAAATGAGAAGATGATAGGTGTTCAGCTTGAGATGAAAGATTCGCTAAAATCCTGGTTAAAGGGATCCAAGGGTGGGGAGGTTCGGAAGTTTGATCTGGGGAAAGAAGCGGACTACGCCACCTTCTTCCCTATTCAAAGCGCTGCCGGGCTTTTCAAGAAGGATAGCCCTGCCCAAAAAGGCTCTAATCTGCGCTTAACGGCCTTTGTTCCTGAAGCTGAGATCATGTCTGATGCTCGCAAAATACTCTGGACCTCAGCCGGTATTGCCGTCGGCGGCGGCATACTGATTGTCTTGATCGGTCTTTTTATCAGCATCTCCATCACAAAACCTATAATCAGAGGGGTGGATTTTGCCAAGAAGATGTCGGAAGGTGACCTTACCCAGAGCCTTGCCATCAACCGGAAGGACGAGATTGGTGTGCTGGCCGGTGCCTTGAACCAGATGGCATCAAACCTCGCTCATATGTTCAAGGAGGTCGCAGCTAATGTCGAAACCTTATCTTCCTCCTCCACCAAACTCTCCACCATCTCCCAACAGATGTCAACCGGCGCTCAGCAGACCTCTGAGAAATCAAACAATGTGGCCGCCGAGTCAGAGGAGATGAGCTCCAGCATGACTTCGGTGGCATCTACCATGGAACAGGCATCCACCAATATCGATATGGTGGCGACATCAACAGAGGAGATGACGGCCACCATCAATGAGATTGCCCAAAACTCGGAAAAGGCAAGAGCAATAACAGATGAGGCGGTCTCTGA
>Ga0233413_10000649_pt1 | contig 16255 bp, 13 predicted proteins | sample Na_anoxic_6_MG_FD_189019 | JGI IMG/M metagenome (GOLD analysis project Ga0233413, IMG submission 189019) | Seawater microbial communities from Saanich Inlet, British Columbia, Canada - Na_anoxic_6_MG | ecosystem: Environmental > Aquatic > Marine > Inlet | place: Canada: British Columbia... | reverse complement strand
AACACAAAGACAGGTTCTCCATAAATGCCACTAGGGCGCTCGGCCAACTGCTGGCCCACAAACTTCGACATCTCGTATCCCATGTATCCCGCACACTCTCCCCCCAGTTCCTTCTGGACGAAACTCACCATCGGCTTGCAGATGACCTGTCGCCCGCGGTTTGCCTGAATGTCTGAAATGTTTATCAACATGTGACCGCCTTTTTTCAAGTGTTGCCACGCATTAGCCAGTGCCGGTAGAAGGAACTTTTTCAACCAGCAATCTTGCGTTTGACACCCTATCCATGAGGAACCTTCTCCGTGGTACTTCTCGACGTTAAAATAGGGTGGGGAGGTAAACACAATGTCAAACTGACGTCTACCGTAGTTCACATCTTCAGCTCCGCTTTTTAGTGTTTCTACCTTTATTCTGGGGTTAGCAAGTTGTCCTCGATGAGCCGCTACTATCTTGCGATAGCAAGGGTGCAGAGCAGGATTGGGGTCGACACCCAGATAGGATGTTACGGACGGTGACGCCAAAGCACCTACCAGCCGATCGCCCCACCCCGCTGAAAAGTCAAGAACGTCGCCTCCTCCGAATCCTTCATAGACGGCACGGGCAGAGGTAGGGCGGAACTGTCCAGCAAGATATTTCCGCATAGCGATAGCTCTGCGTAGTGTATCGGGCGTGACCGCCTTCACGTTACTGATGCTCCACAGGGGACTAAGCATCGACGCGTGTGACTCAGGCTCGTTCCATGCACGCACACCACTTTTAATCGCTCGGTGGTCAACCTTATACCGGTGTGGCTGTGTGAACCGATTAGACGCTTTTTTCCCCAGATTACTGCGCAGCAGACAGACATTTAGTTTCTTAATGCCGGGATAGTGGAACTTTGAATCCCAACGAGTCTTAGCCACACCTTCTTCATGAGGTTGTGCTAGCAGGGCGGCGAAGTCCGCTTTCGACTGGGTGGCATCGGTTTTCTCAAACGGGAAGGGTATCTTGCCCGATACTATGGCGCGGGACATCATGGCCTTTATCTGGTCAGGGTCATATTTCTCGTTTAGTTTTCTCCATTGTTCCTCATTGTGATATAGCATGCAGTGATATACTGTGGCGAGAAAATTGAAAAGCTTTTCTCTTTCCACGGTGAGTCAAACAACAGAGAACTAATGGGGAACGGATCAATGAAGACCCTTCACACTCCCGTCCACCTGCCGCCGAACGCTATGGAGGCAATCGAGAACGCGCCGGTCGCTCACGTTGGAGGTGTGTGTGCCGTCGAAGCCGCCTTTGGATACCAGCGCCCTGCCCCTCCGACCATCCTCACCGACAAGCAGCGCGAGATCATTGAGACTGAGGTCGCGGCTCAGATGCCACACTGGCACACGTTCAAATCACTTGCTCCAGCCGCGTTTGAGCAAACCAAGATACGTGTCATGAGCGACACCTACCAGATTCGCTGCCTCAACGGCTCCGTCCAGGACTACAATATCATCTACAACCCGACCTTCGCTTCTAGGCACGAGAGTGGGTTCAGTCTCCGATGGATGGAGTGCTCCTTCATGTGCGTGGAGCAGAACCACTCCTTGAACAAGAAACGCGTGGATAGCCGCTTCGCCTCCTTCGTTGCCAACATCGCCGCCCAAGGATTCGCATGGCATTGAGATGAATGTCAACCTCACAAAAAGTTGAAGTCCATAAAAACTTTTTATTTCCGAGCACGACGGGCACCCCCCGCCCCAACGTGCCCATGCTAGCGCGCAATGCCTTCCGTTTCAGTGCGCGGGTACTGCAGCCGCAGACCTAGTGCGCTGAGAACTCCCCAGAAGATGCGCGAGCTGAGACAGTCTGTTACCCCTATGCATATGTTTGTATGCTAAATGTATGAATACAAACCATCCGCTTTATCCGCTGATAGGAAAAACAAAAACCTAACACTACCCTATTTTTTGTCTTTTTTTCGCGCCTAGTGGCGGCGGCGCGCGTGAGGCGCTAAGTCCCGCAAATCAGTACCAGCAGCCAGCGGGTGTGAGCTTGCGGTCGCGGCGACCTGCACAGCTCCGACTGCGCCACTTCTCTGCCCCGTAGCGTGGGGGGTCACCACTCACAACTGCACGTTTTTCCCAAACCCAGCTCGAGCACGCCTCGTACCCTCGCAGGCTGCTCCTCTTCGCCGTCCTCGTATTCACCAGTCCAACACACACCTTGTCCTTCCATATGGTGGTGTCCGCTGCGCGGTCGGGGGTGCTGCACAGACCAAACGCCAGTACTTCGTTTCCGTCGGTCGTCTCGTATACCAGCGGAGTGCAACCCACGCTCTCTGCGAAAGTCTGCGAAAACCATCCGTACGCTTCCTCCACATGCCGCCGCGGCGGCCACGCTGGGCTCGTGCACTCCGTCATTTCCTTTTCTTTGTTTCTGGGCTGTCAAACAGTCTGATAGTTTTCAATTTTCTGGAAATCTCCACCTAAGCCATTTTGGTGCCCGACGAAAAAACCCGAACCCCTAAACCCCTCTTTTTGTTTTTTTGTCTTTTATTCATCCCTTCCCAATTCCGACGTAGCACCGATACCCCACGTAGCACCGATACCCCACGTAGCACCGATACCCCACGCTCGCGTTGCAGGCTCGCGTTGCAGGCTCGCGTTGCAGGCTCGCGTGCGACCGCCTTTTCCACACACACAAGATCCGACGTTCGTCAATAGCAGATTTGTGACTCGATGTCAAACAAAAAAGGAAAATACAAAAAAAAGGTTTTTTCTCTTACCTATGGCGCTGCCTCCGCCGCCCGCCTTGTCATTCGCCGTATGCGCATTCTTTCATCAGCGGCTTCCATACGTTCTAGCCTGGTGCGAGCACCCGGCACCCCTCTCTGAGCCTCACGGCGTGTGAGTCTTCTCGTCCGGCGCCGATCCCTCCGTTCCTCCTGGAGCCTTTCATCTCTGTTACGACTGAGAGAGGCCACATATGCGGCCCAGTGGGGGTCTTTCATCTCATCTTCACAATCTTGACATCTCGACAAACCACCACGATCACGGTATTTCGTGCTGCAAGCGTCTGCTTGCAACTCCACAAGGAGTCTTTCGACATCACTATTTGTGTACTCACGCCCATTCGGAGGAGCAGTAATATCTGGCATCGTACTGGATGGATTATTCGCCTTGTCATCGTGGATAACGGTAGCCAGTTTTAAGAACTGTTTTATGGTGTATGTACCGTCGCTTTTCCGGCCGGAGTGACCTTTGGGGACCGGTCCAGTATAGCAGATACGAACGCCCGCCGCATGCTCTTCCTCACGTAACCAGTTCGCTTCAGCGATTGCTCCGCGCACCTCCTCTGCTCTATCCGAAGAAGTCATGCTGGGGCTTCTTCTTCTTACGCGATTGTCTCTCGGAGACTGCGAACGCATATTCAGTGCCCTCCTTGTGCTGCCTAGATCAAACAGTTGTGGCGAGCCAGATGGGGTAAAGTCCCACTCTGGTCCCTGCGAGCTGGAACTCACACGAGATATATGACTAATATCCGACTGCATCCCACTCCCCATCTCACCCCAATTTACTCCCGGTGAGCTACCGCTTCTTCTACGTGAGCTACCGCTTCTTCTACGTGAGCTACCGCTTCTTCTACGTGAGCTACCGCTTCTTCTACGTGAGCTACCGCTTCTTCTACGTGAGCTACCGCTTCTTCTGCGTGAGCTACCGCTTCTTCTGCGTGAGCTACCGCTTCTTCGATTGCTTCGACGTCTCGGCATCTATCGGTATAATAGATGTCGAGAATATAAACTCAAGTGTCTTCTATTTGTTTGGCGTTCTGACATCGAACGGAAATAATGTACGATTTGTATATGACTATTCGTGCCGCGCTCATACCCCACGCAGGCAAGGCCTACGCTGGAGATGCTCGGGACACCGTTTTCTCTTTGCTTCCTCGTTCCACCACCCACATCATCTATCTGGCGGCTGTGCATCGACTTATTCCAGGAGAGGCTCCTTACTTGCTACATGACGATGGCGGGTTTGCCCCGCCCTCCCATCTCCGGTTTGCATCACCATCCTATCGTGAACACTCTTTTGATTGGGTTGAGCCTGAGCTTCGTGATAAGTTCCCCCGCGCAAAAGTCATCGCGATCGGACCTAATGATATATCGATGGAACTTGTACATTGGATAACATGGTTCATTCGTTCTCATGATAAAAGCGTTCTTTTAGCCACGACTGATCTTATTCACTATGGAAAGGAGTTTGACAACGTCGACTACCTTAGATATCCACATCAGCTGAGCAAAGAAAAGAACGAGGAAGAGCTCATAGAAGCGCTTGTGTCGGCGCCGATACACCCCGGAAGAGTAGCAAGTATATTAAAGAGCGATTCTCAACTCACGTGCGGCCACGTCGCCGTCATGACGTTTGCCCGGGTAATACACGCATTGGGGTTTACGGGAAAGGTCGTCGACTATTACGACTCCCATGGGGCAATGTCGGGGGACATACTGGATCGGTACTCCGTCGACAGTCAGCGAGTCGACAGCTTTGTGTCTTATGTCTCTATTGTATACGGTAAAGGGGTACGCCAGTCCGTACTTGTGCCGTTTGACATCATGCAGGCGATTGGATCCGTAAAGAGTAACGTGGCAGGGGCTCTAGCAAGCCCTCGGTACAAAGCCGATTTGCCGACGTGGTCGCCCTTTCATGACCGCGAACAAGGAGTGTTTGTCGGAACAGGTGCCGGAGAAGAAACCAATTGCTCTTATGGTCGTTACGAAGGAGGGGGTGGAACGACTGCCGACAAGATCACCGAGGCGGCCCGGGACTGTCCGAAGGATGCCTCAGAGCGGTGGCGGCGACCTTACGATAGTGGTGATCTGGGACGGTACAACTATAAAGTCGAACTACTTGATCCGAAAAGAGAATGGAAGAGCTACCCGGGGAAAGAGGCGGTTCGGAGGTTTAAGATGGATGGTAAGCGTGGCATGTTCTTGCGTCTTCCTAGTGGCGGGGCGGCCACCTACTTGCCTGTTGTAGCACGGGAGAACAAAGATTGGACAAAAGAAGAGTACATGCGACACCTCACTCGCAAGGCCGGAGGGAAGGGCGACGAGTGGAAGGATGGACGGATTAAGGTATATAGCACCCACAGCTACACATGGAATCCAGAATCGCAGGCAATAGAGGTGTCATGACGGGTAGGATGTCAAACATGAGAAAAGAAACTCGACCTCTTTTCCCTTTCCCTCTTTCACGCGCATCCATATCCATCCCCATAACGGCTACAACGTGAAAGCTCGGTCTGTCGTTCCGTCATCAGTGTGTGGTGCAATTCTTCGCTCTTCTCCTTTAGCGTTCCGATCTCCTTTTCCTGAGCACGAAGTTGCTGTCTCAGTTCTTCATTTTCGTTGCGCGCTGACCGCGCGACCGCATGTGCCGACGCCTCAGCATTTTCGATGTGCTTGGCGAACAAGCAGGGTGAGCCTTCGTCGGTAGGCCAGAAACTCCGCAGGTCTTCGCGAAGAGCATCGAGGTGTGCAGTAACGCTCTCCACGGAGCCTTCCGGTCCTCTCTGCAGATCTGCCACCGCCTGCAGCGCCCGTTCCAACGAACCCAGTTGTTCTACATACAGCACCTCCAATCCCCGGACATCCCCGATGTGACCACCCTCCCAGTGGTCCTGCGGTTCGATGCCGCTGAAGTCCCCCCCGAAAGTCCTCGTATCCGGTGAAACGTCCCAGCGCCGCGATGTCCTCCCTCAGCTTATCGAAATGTGCATCAACGTTCTTAGTAAAATCCACCATCGTCTGTACTTGTCGCTTGAAATGCTGCGCTTAGTGGGCGGCATTTCAATTTTCATCGACTACTCTGATTCGTGTGTCAACATGGGTCCAACCAGTCGTTAATGCGGTCCACCCAGTATTTCAACGTGAGTTTCTCGAGCTCGAACTCCATTTGCGAGAACTTTTCGACGGTCTCCTTTAGTCGTTCCTCTGTGATGGCCTCCCACTTGTCTACGATTAGCACGGGTAAGCCGTCGTAAAGTGGGTCGAGTGGGCTCGCCTTCACAATGGGAATACAGCCCAGAACCAGTGCCTCCCACGTGCGATGGCAGTCTTCACCGTAGCCACGTGGGCTGGCCACAAAGGCGTACTCCGTCTGACGCTGCCAGCTCAGTCCACGTTGCACCTTGGTCGGCTCGTAATAAACGAGCTGCCTGTTCAGATTGCGGCGGGCTTCCTGCCTAGCGGCGCGCATATTCGCAAACTGGAATGTGCTGTAGATCAAAAGTTTGCGTTTCGTCAAGGTTGGCGCTCGCTCCGCTATATTGTGAAGGACGGCTTCTTGATCAGCGGGCAACTGGGCACCTCGGATGGTATGGTAGTCCAGCCCGATAGGCATGCGTGTTATGCGGGGATGATTGATGCGGCAGTTCTGGGCAAAGATGTGGACGAGATTTTCATGCCCAAGAAGGAACTCGAACATTTGCTGGGTGGCACACTGATACGGGAAGTCCTCGTCACAGTCGCCGCACACAAGAACAAAACGGCGTTTAACGGACGGGAGGACGCGCGCAATGAACGACTCCAGAGCGCTAGAGCAAACGTAGATCGAAATCCCTCGGTTATCTTGGCGGGCCGGGGGTGAGTTATAATCGAACATTTGACGGACTGATGACCTCGGCCGAAGCGAATGCCAGTCGGTTGACCAGGACAGTCCCCGACTGTTCACTTGTTTGACTTCCCACTCCATATTGTTCTTGGCGGCAAACGCCTTTATGCGTGTTGCACACACCAGCATATCTAGCCGATTTGCGACCATGCAATCCTCAGCAAACCCAACAGCATGATGGTGACGCCCGTCACCACGTAGATACTTGATTGGGTCTTTTTCGTTAGAGGCAAGCCCATGTCTTCGAGCATCCCAAACGGGACCACCCACATGCCCTTCCAATCTTTAATGCCGAGGAAATGCCTCTCGAGCCGAATACAGACACAGCCCTGAAAATAAGCGTGCAGTGGAAGCAACAGTGCGAGCAAGACGTATGAAGCATAAAACCACATATTAAGCGGCCCCAGCAACGTCATTATCACTGGAAAGCCTATCCCCAAATTGTGAAAAAAAAACACCATCATCCCGATAGTCGAGCTGCGGAAAGGGAGTGTGTCCAGCATGGCGACTAACTTCCAGAAGACGCGCTTTCGTGTCGCGACGTCAAACATAGTAAAGCATCTGGTTAAAAAGTAAGATCATGTACGCCTTCCGCCTAGACAACGGCCGAGCCAGGCAGTGAAACAACCCACCGCCACCGTCGTGGCTGCGTTCACATTGATTCTGCCATGGGTAGCATCCACAACGAGATCGATGGTATTGGAGACGGCGCCCGAGGTGATCATCGTCATGCACATTGCTTTGTCGGCGTCGGCAAAGTCGGACTCGTGTATAAAAAGGGTCAGTATGCGCAAGGCCAACTGCTTCTGGGCTACACCCTTAATCGGCTTTCCCTCGACCACCTCCATGACGTACTTTACCAAGTGCATGAAGTTCGCCGCCGATATGTTAAGAGGCCCCAGCCTGTCTTTCACCTCTCGGAGAGCGGCCGTTGCCATCTCGCCCGCTACGTCACCCGCTAAATCACCTATTGCACCTCCAATCTGCTCACCGGCTATCTTTTCGATCGCGCCGCCAAGGTTCTCCTCAACTACGTCGCTTACGGCGTCAGCCACTTCAGCCTCTATCTCCACGACGTCAATGATCGCGTCGTCGTTCTCACTCGGTTTCATGCTGTTCTACCCTTCGAAGAGAAAAAGTTCGGCGGACGGTGACACATGTAGCGGTGCTCTTTACTCTGCGGAATGGTGAGGGGCCTCGAATCCCCCCCCTCCATCGCCACGCGGCTTTACTCCGGCACTCATGACGTGCATGATCTGCGCCTGGGCCGGAGACGCGAAGCAACTCTGAGAATGTTGACTCATCAGGTACGCGTCGTCGTCAGCGGGCGGCGACACCATTTCAGGGGGAGTGAAGGCGCCTTCCAGTGGGATAATCCGGGCAGCCGCTTCGGGCCTGCGGACTGCGAAGGAACCGGCACGGCCCACTGAAGACGAGCGGTGCGGAGGGGGGCGCCCACCCGAGGCGGCCGCGCGAGGCGTCATCTGGCTCAAGTCCACAACATTGTAAGAGCGCTGTTGCCCACACGATTGAAGTCGGGCGCCCGCATACATGTTTCCGTTGTGGCAGGACAGCGCCTTCTTGCCCACGTAGACGTCATCGCGCAACTGCTTCATGAAAGCATCCTCCTTCCATCCGCGTTCCTCCATCACTTGGTTTAGCGCGCCCATAAGCTCCTCCCCTTTTGCCCGCAGCGGTTCTGTCTTCGCTTCGCCCGGTGCGACCTGCATGCACTCGTTCAAGTATTCGAGTACCTTTTGCCGCCATTCCGCTTGGATCAGTGACTTTGCGCCTAGCCCCTCAGGGACATCGATGGCATCATGAGCGATGAACGCTGACGCCACTTCATATGATGCGATATCGTCGATGACCGTCAGCGTCGGCACCACGCTGCTATCGTCTGGTACGAAATGGAGCGTGCGCCGATCGCCAGCAGCGAGATTGTACAGCGGGAGTGGGTCGGACGTCCATGAGCCAGAGGAGAAGTCGTACAACTTCCCACCCTTGATATGGAGAGACACAACCCCAGGGACGGCGAACATGACCCTATGCAGCAGCTCCCCGTACACCATGCCTGCTTTCTCAAGAGACTCGACGAAATAGTAGCCGGCGCGCGGATTACTGCCGAGGCCCTTCAGCAGCTGGTAGTGATGGTCCTGTCCAAACCCCACGAAGAAGTTGGTGTACTCGGAGGACGGCAAAGACTTAAGATATTCCGTGTCGCAGTTCCCCTCGGAGGCCCGACCGTCTGTGAGGAATAGGTGGGCGATGCGCACCCCATCCCCATACACTTCGCGCACACTGTTGCCGAGCTGGACCCCATTCTTGATTGCCAATTCGATGTCGGTGCTTCCGCGGCTTTTTGCCCCGAAGATAGCGGCCTTCACAGCTGACCTCTCGTCAGACGACCTGATATTGACACATGTAGCAAGATTGGTGATCTCATGATCGAACGTTGCGACGCTAAGAAGTACAAGGTCGTCGGGGTTCTGCAGCGGGCATTTCCCCAAGAAGTCAACGAGGTTGGCCATCATGTGCTTTGCGTGGTCCAACTTGGTCTTCCCATCGGGACAAACATCATTCATGGAGCCGGAAACATCCACCGTGACGATGAGGTTCACCATTTGGGATGTGCATTTCGTGGCGTCCTGTGCGGTCACCACCGCTATTCCAAAGTCTCCATCGTCTGATACGGTGTGCTGCACAGTCGTCGCACGGAACATCTCTTGTGCAGTACACAGTGAGAGGCCATCGAGTTCAATTTTATGTCTATGTATATTAATCAACCTGCATGTTGCCTGGGTTCAACCATCCCGTGATCCGAGGATTCTACGCCAACTCGTTTATCAAGGCGTTTGTTCTGAACGCGATTGCAGTAGCCATGGTAGCTGCTAGTAGTGTTGAATTAAGGCAGTTACTGAATGAAGAGAAGAGTGGTGCCTACTTGTTCTTCAACGACTTTCTTAACGGTGGTAAGTTGTCAGAGGTCCAAAAAGCCGTAATTGTCTTTATCGGGTCATTTGTCTTCGCTATGTTCACGTATCTGTTTTTGTTCTTCTTCTTCGGGTTCGGCGGGGGCATGCTCACGAGCGCGCGCAACACAGCTACCAAGTTAACGAAGAACGGGTTTGCGAAGGTACTTGTGGGCGCCCACGGCTAAAACATTTTCTCTACAGATTGTATAGATGTACAACTTCATTAACAGAGCCCGCCCCCTTCGGCCGCGCCCCCAGCCAGTTGCTGCTGCTGCTCATGCTGCTGCTGCGTCCGCAAACCCGCTTCGCTTACTCGCACGCGCCGGCAAAAAGTAAACCAAATCAGTCCATTTCATTTATAACGCGTTATAAATGAGATCAATAATATCGTCGCGATACACCGCTGATATTCTACAACATAGCACGGAGTTCTTAGTTCCTCATGATCACCGCCGTCTCACCGAACTCGGACACTACTACTGCCGCGTAGCCGTTGAGCTTGTAGTTCGGCACCTTGAGGGTGATGCTCCCAGCACCCGTCCGCGCGCTCGCGTCGCCGGCGCCTACCACCGTGATTGAGCTGACCGCCCCCTGTCCCGCCGCCTGCGTGTCAACTACGTAAGTATTACCAACGGTGTCGAACCTGAATGTCGTCATCAAACCAGTAACCACTGCCGTGCTCCCCTCCTGCGGGTTGCCCCCCGTTGCGCTGCTGTAGTTCTCCAGGTCGACAATCACAATGATGTTCTTCACCGCGGCGCCGTTCATAGTCCAGCTAATCGTAAAGTTGCTGTCCGCCGCCAGTCCACCAGCCGGTATCGCCGTGCCTGCAACGTTAGTAAGTTGGTCAATCGAAGCGTAATCCGGACCGCTGTCCATAGTATCCATGATGGCCCCTATTGTGTGCGTAGTACTAGGGGTCTCCAGTACAGCGTCCAGCACATCCGTCAGGCGCTGGTTGCCCAGAGAAGGAATGACTGCCGGAGTGGCGCTCGGTGCGTAGAAGTTAATCCTGCTATTCGCCCCACCGGCATAGAGCGAATTACCCGCAAGGTTGAAGTCGGCGTCCTTGATATAGCGGAAAGCAATCACCTTGTAATCGCGACGCGCCTGCGCCGGGCAGTTCAGAGTCACCTTGACCCCAGCATTGCTGTAAGCGGACACGAGGTTATCCTTGAAATGGGTGGGGTTGTTGTTTGCATTCAACCCGTCGCCACAGGCCGTCGCCATTGCCTCGGCCAGTTCCTCCCCGTCGAAGACGTTGCCGGCGTATTCCACATCCCGCGCCTCTAACGCCGCCTGCGACGCCGCGTCGCCGAGGGCATGGCCGACGGCGTACACTCCGATGAATATTCTCTCTGTGCCGGCGTCTGCCCACTCGCTCTCCACCATGGCGTTCATCGTCACCTCCATCGTGTTGTCGGCCACTAAAAACTCGCCCGCATCGACTGCTGATACTAAATTGTTGCCGCCGACACCCGGCCCAGTAGTCCAACTCTGGCGAGTTGGGTTGCTAACTAGGAATCCGTCGCTCGCATAGGTCTCGTAGTAGGACTGAAGCCCTGCCACGCCGGCCACTCCGTTGACAAGTGCATCCGTGGGCACGCCTGAGATTGCGCCATTAATGTACTTCAACTTGCGAGCTTGGAGGTACATGTCCAGGCCAGCGTTGTTCGGACTTTGCAACAACCCGGACTCCTGTACGTCAGACAGCTGGGACGCTCCCCAGTTCCCGGCTGCGCCCCACGCGCCCAGCTGGTAATCGCCGGGCTGCGTGCCCGCCGCCACCCCGGCACCATTCGCCCAGAAGATGTTCATGTCGACACCACCAGCAGCAGCCCCCACACCGTTGGCACCGTTACCGCCGTCCATAACCGCCCGGAGCTTGACACCATCACCTGCAGCGTAGCCCTCCGCTTGGTAGGTAGCCTTTACTTGTCCTCCCATAAGAGCTGCGCCATCTGTGGCGGCACTTAGTCCGACGGTTACGTTCTTTAGCTTCCCAATCTGTTTTTCTCCCACTGAGTAATCGGCTGCGTTGCCCGCAGTCGCGTTCTGGTGAGCGTTGAGCGCATTGCTGCTGCCCACACCGGTGCCATTCAGCCTCAATCTCATCCCAAACGACGTAAGCTGATCATCAATCAGACCCGTAACCTTCGTCACCGTGTAGCAGCCAAGTCCATGGGCTAATCCATCAGTATAGCCCAAGAGATACTGCTTGAAGGTGTATGGCACAACATTCAACCACTTGTATAATGCACCGCCAGCAGCCGCTGCCGTCAACATGCTCTCAGCGGTGCCATCACCAGCGCCCACTCCCAAGCAGTCGTAGGGCTGATTGGCGTCCAACAGCACTTGCCCACCCGCGTCGCCCTGAACGTTGGTGAACAGAAGTTCCAGCTCGGGGTTGAGCTGTCCGTTGGCGAGATGCAGCTGCGGCGTGTAGAGCTCGCTCTTCGCGGCGTAAGTCGTCTCACCCACGGCTCTCAACCGGTACAAAATGTACCCCTTGTCGGCCAGCACCCCCGAAGCAACCGGAACGAAGTCGGGAACCTGACCGTACACTGTCTGCGCCGCGTTGTACTGGACTGCATAAACTAGTAGCCCCTCCCCCTGGTTCTGGTTTCCGGGCAGCACTGTAGCGCTTTGTGTGTTGCCGTTCCACGACTTAGGTCGGACGGTGATTGTCACCGTGAAGTTCGGGATTGTCACGAAAGTGTGGATATCGTTGGGTATCGCCAGGTTAGAGTCTACCAGCAGCCCCGGGCCATAAGTGGCCAAATCGGCGCCAGTCCCCGCCGTCAACACGGCACCAGTTGGGCCGGGGTACGTGGCCACCCCTTCGCGGTCATGCCCGCCCGCACCGCCCTCCACGAAGGCAGTATCGGCGGAAATCACGTAGGTGCCCGTGCGCCCTCCCAGGTTCGACCCCTTCTCGAGATTGTTGGCATCAAGCAGATCCGTGAACGCCTTCTCGCTTGAGAGTGCCATGTCCACGGCAAAGTTGTTGTTGGAGCTCGCCACCGTCGCAATTAGGGACATGGCCTCAAACGCCGCGACCACTCCATCGCTTGACCAAAGGCCCATCTGCGTGTAGCTGACGGAACCGATCGACTGGTTTGCGGCGCCGGCGTTGTTGTACGCGTGGGCGTGCTTGATGGCATACATATCTCCTGCGTTCGCGTTGTTGGTGACCGTCGCTCCCTGCTCCGTAGCCACCAGTAGGGCGATGTGGACGATCCCTCCCACATTACCACCCTTCCGCTGCCGCAGCAGCGCGTTTGTCATCGCCATCACCTGCGGCGACGCAGCAGAAGTGCCGAATGACTCGGCATTGCCCGACGTGCTAAGCACCTTGCGCGAGACTCCAGCGCCAAGGTTGCCGAGCGTGTCCGTGTTGTCAACCGGCAACGCGCCGAGCCTCACATACCCAGAGAGCGCATTCATTGTAGAGTTGGGCTCGCCGGAGAAGTCGGCAGCAATCTGGGTGCTCAATTTGGTGGTGGCAATTTGCGTCGTCGCGCCGCCGGCCGCATACATGATCAGCGCCGCCTTTTTGTGCCAGCCGCCGGTTATCCCGGCCGCGTCAACGTACGTTGACACGCCCGACACGCTGGCACCATCCTCACTGTCGGTAATGTTCTTGCTTTGGAGTATTACGGGAGCATCCGCTACATCCACCAGCATACCTCGGAGGGCGGGTGGGGTTTGCGGGACCAAGTACGTGTCGTCTGAGGACGTCGCCAGACCGTTACTGTCCACGGTGTCGTCGTACGCAACCATGTAGTCCACGTCAACGTCAACCGTCGCGAACGCGGACAGGTTCCCCGCCCCGCCCTCCGTCAGCTTGTCCATCTTTATCGAGGTCGGGAGCCCGGCGTTCTGCGTAATAATGACGTCTACTGCGCCTCTGAGCGAGGAGCTGCCGTACTCCCACACGTTGCTCACCGTATTCTTTTGGATCGTTGCACTCTCGCTTTTTCCAGTAGCAGTCTCGTTTACAGACAACGACACCAAACGCGCACCAGCGGGGACAGTTGAATTGCCGTTCCCATCGAAGAGCGTAACTGTGAGCGCGTTCTCCTCAGTGGCGAGAGCAGCCGCACCCGGTGCGGTCGGCTGGTCGGCGAAAGTGAAGCCGCAGTTGCCATCTTCAATACTCGCACCCAGCGCGCCGCCCGCCACCGCCACCGCTGTGTTGTGTATAGTCATACTGACTTGCATATTGTACGTTCCATTGGGGAGGGAGGAGAACGAGGCGGCGGTTGCGCTTCCCATAGCCCCGACGCTTGCAGCGACCGCGGGAGAGACCGTGGCAGCACCGCGGTTCAGGTCGAATCTGTTAGTGCCAGCCAATCGTTCGAAGTCGAGGTTCAGTTCTTGAGTGGCGGCCGTCACGTTCACGCTGCCCGCGGCGTACGGTACGACTACTCTCGAAACCACGTTGGTAGCGGTGTTTATGGCGCGGAGTACCAGTTGCGTGGCCACGTCGATATCCTGACCATTGTTTTGCGCCAGCGTCGCCTTCAGCGATAAGCCCTGGTTGTGCTGCACGGTGGTAATGCTGTACTGAGGCAGGGTCGGCATGTTATGAGATATGTTAAGATTTTAATTTTCCTAAAGCGCAGGGGCATCGCCACCACCATTCGCTCGGAGGGCGGCGTGGACACGAGTACAGCAGTAGCGGTACTCCTCTAATGCCTCGTAATTCGGAGCCTAGTAGGCACTATAACACATCAACGTGGAAGTCGACGGCTACAACGCGGAGTGTGAAGGTTTGCGCAATATCGAGGACGACGTCCTACTCTCCTCCTTAAGCACAACTCCACCTAGAACGCGGGAAAAAAGGCGCCTAAGTCAAAACTCATAGGTTGCCCACTGAAGTGTTCCGACTCGCAAGCGCAGTGCATGCGGGTCGAAAAAGCTGTCAAACTGTTTCCCCCTGACGGATTTGAACCATCGACCTCGTCATTACTAATGACGCGCTCTAACCAACTGAGCTAAGGGGGATATTAAAGTTCCTCCTGACGGATTTGAACCATCGACCTCGACATTACAAATGACGCGCTCTAGCCAACTGAGCTAAGGAGGAGGAAGTGCGCCGCCTGGGAATCGAACCCAGAGCGTCTGCGTGGAAGGCAGGCATGTTACCATTACACTAACGGCGCTTGGCGCATGCAACGGCGCGTCATAATTATTCAAAAAACTGATCGCTCGCACCTTATCTCTCGTGTAAGTAAAGCACACTCAGCATGGACGACACATGGATGTCTTACATCACGCCGCCCGGACCAAGGAAGCCACACAAGCGTCTCTTTATCTACGACCCACGACAGTGGGAGAGTGCAGAATATCACGCAAAGATGGGTAACACCTTTCATAGTAACAGTGTTTGGGATGGACCCGAATGGGGATTGAAAGGACCGCCTCGGAAGCATCGTGACATGATGGGCGTCTATCCTCCACCGACGGCAAGGAACAAGTACCGCTCCGTATGGTATATGAGATGTTTGTAATGTCCGTGCCAGGGATTGAACCTGGGATTTCCTGCGTGTAAAGCAGGCGTCATAACCACTAGACCACACGGACTCCTGACCACACGGACTCCTGGCCACGCGGACTCCTGGCCACGCGGGTTGTGGCGCTCGTCCGCACTAGGACTCGAACCTAGAATCTCCTGCTCCGTAGGCAGGCGCCTTATCCATTGGGCCATGCGGACTCTTTTTTTTGTTGGCAAGATGGGATTGTATCCGGCGAGTGAGATTTGAACTCACGACCAATTGATCTACAGTCAATCGCTCTTCCAACTGAGCTATCACCGGTTGGTGCATGGTGTGGGGTTCGAACCCACGAAGCGAACCGCATCAGAGCTTAAGTCTGACCCCTTTGACCACTCGGGAAACCATGCGTTTTCGAGGAAAATTGAAGACTTTCCGGTGATGTGTTATTATGTCAACAATTAGTATAATGTACGGACGTCGTGGGCCTGGCGCCTTTTCATTCTCGATGTATTCGGGCAATTTAGCCCGCAATCCTGAAGTCGAAGCGGTAGAGCGAGACTACAATCGCTACAATCACAAGAAGGCATACCGTGTTCAAAAAGAGATACAGCGGCTTGCTGGGGAGTTCGCCGCGGCGAAAGGTATCCATCATCGTTGGTTCCAGTCGTTGGGTAACGCAATGGGCACGGCATTGTCGAGAGCCTTTCCGCTGGCGAGATATCCCGCAGCTGACACTGAAGTGACAAACGAGGACCTCGAGGTAGGCATGGAGCAAATTACACGATACATCACAGAAGAAACAAAGAGGTTTAGCGGACGACATGATGACCATTGGAGGTCGCAGCACGACACGGCGGCAGATATGATGGCGGAGTGGGAACCGATAAAGGCGGCGATCGAGTTTGATATAGCAGCATCCGGAATCATGGCGGCAATGGAAGGCAGACGCAGTGGCAGCCGGAGCTCTAGCGGATCAAGGAGCAGTGGCAGCTCGAGGCGAAGCAGCTCCAAGCGAAGCAGCTCCAAGCGAAGCAGCTCCAAGCGAAGCAGCTCCAAGCGAAGCAGCTCCAAGCGAAGCAGCTCCAAGCGAAGCAGCTCCAAGCGAAGCAGCTCCAAGCGAAGCAGCTCCAAGCGAAGC
>Ga0233413_10000648_pt1 | contig 16260 bp, 15 predicted proteins | sample Na_anoxic_6_MG_FD_189019 | JGI IMG/M metagenome (GOLD analysis project Ga0233413, IMG submission 189019) | Seawater microbial communities from Saanich Inlet, British Columbia, Canada - Na_anoxic_6_MG | ecosystem: Environmental > Aquatic > Marine > Inlet | place: Canada: British Columbia... | reverse complement strand
TTGTCGTATGGAGGGAAGAGTCTACGTTTATGACCCGTGTCTTGTGACTTTTCAGTCGTGTTTCGGTCGTGGTGCGAATGATGATCGGTTGTGGCTTGTCTCGAACGGGACGACATTGCATGACTGCGACATTGAGAATACGTTGGCGGGATACCCAGATGCCTTTGCTGTCAGGGTTGACAACTCCAGTGGAGTTGTCATCAACGGTGGGCGTTTGTGGGCTGGTGCAGATGCGACTGATTCAGTCGATGGCGGAACGGGAACATTGCTTGGTGGCAGCGGAACGCTAATGAACAAGGGCTTCAACAATGGGATGCGTCGGGCAAATAATGACCCGAATATCGTTGTGAGTGACGGCCCAAGAACGGATTTTTACAGAACGCTGGGTGACGCGGTTTACGCCAATAGGACCTATGGTGGGGTCGTCCACCTTACGGTTGATGCTGTGCTTACCCTTGATATTGATATCGACACCGGGCCGATCACGATAGATGGGGGCGGGCAGTTTGCGATCAGCATGGCGACCCCCGCCAACGATATGTTCCGACAAGACGCCGCCGATGCGTGCAAGCTCACGTTGCGTGACGTGGAGTTGACGAACGGGGTAATCGCTTGGAACCAGGCCAAGATCGGGGTACTGGTTCTCGACCACTGCACCGGAGGGGTGGAGATCGTCGTTGACAATTTCCTCTCAGGTAAGAGTGTGCGGTTGAATGATTGCTTGCTTATCGCAGCGGTGACTGACAAGCCGGTCATCGACGTTTCAGATGCCAGCACGCCTATCCTGATTAGAAACTCCTATCTTCAGGGAAATGGATATGCGTCTGGCGCTATCGACATGAACGCTAATAACGGCAACATAGATATAGCTTACAGCGATATTCTTTGCGACTCGCAGGGCCAGCCGATTACAGAGCCAACAGGGCTTACTACGGTTCGCAGTCATCACAATCGCTACAGCACTGATCCATTTACACAGACGAACCTACAGAATTACTTCACCACGCCCTACGACATGGTTGGGGTGATATAGCGGTGATGCTGACAGGGCAGGAGGAGTGTAGGTAGATGCCAGGCTTCGGATCAGGACCTTTTGGAAGCGGGCCTTTTGGGCGGCATGATTGGGCTCGAGATGTGCTGTGGCTCAACCTCCCCGAAGAGCCTGACCGCCGTCTTGATTCAGAGAATCCGCTACATCCGCTCGAGGGTTGGCAAGAGAGCGTTATGCCTCTCTTCGAGGAAAACCTCGGCTTCGTCATCAACTTCGAGAACCTTCGTGACCCTGACGAGGTGCGTACCAAGTTCCAAGACGTCATCACGGGGCTCACGGTCACGGCTTCGGCGGTGGAGACGACGGGGCGCACCTCTCGTGTCGAGTTCAACGATCCAGACCCCCTCGACCCCCTCGTGCCTCTCGAGCGAACCTCGATTGGTTGGATTCTGACCGACTCTGAGGGTGACGAGTTCACGGTCAACCAAGTTCACAAGCTCTCGGTAGCGGTGATCATCAAGGGCAACGTGCTTCCTGCTGCTGGAGACGCGACGCTGAGGCCGCCGGCGCTCATCGGCAACCTTGGTGCTGACTATGGCATCACCGTCGACCAGCATGACCCTGAGCAGTTCCAGCGCTCGAGCGTGCGCAACGCATGGCAGTGGCTTGCGGTCAAGGGCACGGTTCTGGGCTACGACATCGTGGCAAAGATCGCTGGCTACCGTGTGACGGCGCTCCCCCTCTATCGCATTGCGGTGGCGTGGTCGTCGACATTGCCCTCAGATCATGTCTACGAGATTCCTTCTGGGTCGGGCATCTACTACACCGACATCGACCCGACTCGAGCTCTATTCGACGAAGTGGCGGCCGACGTCATCCCGACTGATGTTTTCTGTTGGGAGGACAGGGGAGACGGCGTCACCTATGGCGAGCAGATCGGCGAGACGATGCAAGGTCTCACTATTGCCTCGACGACGGACCTTGGAGACGGTCTTTGGCGCGTCGAGGTCAGTGGTGCTGACCTCACACCCGTTGCGAGCGCTGGTGCGGTGACGGAGACGGCTTTTGCTCCGTGGTACGCCTCATTCCCTTCTGGCGACGCTGGTGCGTTCTGGCTCGAGGATGACCCTGTCGAGGTCGGTGGTGGCGTGTGGACCTTTGACGTGGTCATTGGTACGACGCCGACTTTCGGGGGAACAGTCAACGTCGACTACGCTTGCCAGGTCGAGCTCTCATGTGATTTCTGCCGAGCTAGTGCCATTCGATTCGAGATCGTGCCAGCGGAGATTCTCACCGATCCCGAGGCGCTTCTCGAGGGGGCACTCGAGCGGATGGTTCGGAAGCTCCTGCAAGCTGTTCCCATCCATGTGCGGGTGGTCGAGGTCGCCCATGTTATTGGACCTGTCGAGGCGGCTGTCCATGTAACGGGGACCCACATCATCGCCGATGTGGCGGCGCAGCAGGTTGCTACGCAGGCGTTCGCGTCGATAGGTTACCATTACGACATCGTGGAGGCCGACGTCAGCGAAGTGGACCCGCAGCACATGGTGGCTTCGGTCACGCAATTCACGATCCCCTAATGGGGCGGTAGGAGATAGAGGCGATGGCAGCTTCCGCAGTGGTTCAGGTCGATTGGAGAACGGTGCTCGCGGAGCTTTGGGCTCGAGACATCGTTGCCGCCTATCGCACAAAGGGAGATATCGTCAGGTTCAAGATCGGCGAGGGCGGTTTCATCAACGTGCCGCCGAAACAGCCGATCACCCCGGACGAGAATTTCACCGACCTTCAGAGCGAGGGTGCGACGTTGCCCAGTGGTGGCACCGTCGAGTTCAACAACGGCTCACCGACCGTCGAAGGCAGCGGCACCAACTTCAGTGTCGACGTCTCGATTGGTGATTGGATCAAACCTGGACCTGAGCTAGCGGTCAGCGGAGACCCCTACTCGGCTGGTGAGCCCGGTTCTGAAGAGGACCTCTGGGGCGAGGTGCAGAGCGTTGACTCTCCTACGCAGATCACATTGGTGGCGAACTATGCAGGAACGACGCACCTCTTCGCTGAGGCGCGTGATGGCCGCACCGCGAGCGAGCCACTGTTCACATTCCGCAAGACTCTCGGGGCCGGCGAGGTGCTGTTCAACAGTGTGAACCCCGCTATCACAGAGGTCACAACCAACGTCGGGGCACTCGAAGCCAACGCAGACCAACTCGGGAACCCTCCTGAGTTTTTCGAGCTCGCCCTGTTCGACGAGAATGGCGTCATGGTGGCTTACTGTACGTTCGACGAGGCAACGAAGATCTCCGGGGTACAACTCGTGACGATCCTCGACCTCGTGTATTAGGAGCGGGAAGGAGAATCAGGAGATGGCGACCGACATCACGACTCCAAGCAACACCACGGCTAAAATGCGGTGGCGCGAGCAATATGTCTCTGAGGGCATCAACAAAAAGCTCAACGGCATTATCCCGGCTGGGGTGGTGCGTGGCGGGAAGCTGATTGAGAGCGTGCTCGCTCTTCGCGTTGCCATCGAGGCAGACCCCGACACCAATGACAGCATCTACTCGCATATCGACGTCAACGGCTTTCAGGTCACTTTCAGGCAGGTGGGGAACATCACTCTCGACCTCACAGCATTTGCCTCGACCACGGTATTCATCGGGCTCGAGGTCACCTATGTGGTGAGTTCCGCTACCATCGTGAAGTGGCGGGCCTATTCGCAGGCTGAGGTCGACGCTGACGAAACCATCGTTGTGTTGGGTGAGGTTGTCGTTCCGGCTTCTGGCGTCATTCCTGGGGCGAACATCACGCCTACTGAGCGACGTGAGGCGTGGACAACGATAGCACCGCACACGAGGGCGTGGCGCCAAGCGCTCACGGGTGGGGACTTCGGAACTTGCAAGGCGGTGCAAGCCACCTCTGCGAGCGACGACTTCTGGCCCAACTGGGATCTCGTCGGCTCTTATGGTCTCTTCAACAATGTCAACGCTTACGTGAGCACGGTGCAGTCGCGGAGTAGTGACAGGTCGCTGCGTTTTGCCATGACTGGTGGAGCGAGCGAGAGCGCAGAGCTCTACTGGGCAGGGCAGTTCAAGGTGTTCCCTGGACAACTCGTCAGCGCCTCTGTGTGGGCTCGTGCTGTGTCGTTGTCGGGTGGCCCTGGAGCGAGCGGCTACCTCGGCCTCAAGATTCAATTCTTCAGCGCGGCCGGTGCGACTCTGGCGACGGAGTACATTTCCGACATCACCCTCAATGGCACATTGCCAACGTCTTCTGATTGGACTGAGATTGAGGGCATTCTCGAGGTGCCGGCGAGTGCGGTCTCGATGTGGGTGTCGGTCATCTACGACGACGACAGTCAGAACTCGACTGGAGACATCTACTTCGACGACGTTCGTGTGTTCCTCGAGCGTGGCAAACCAACCGACGAGTACCAAGGCGACGGCGACGATCACTTCACCGGCTCCGTGCGGGCGCTCTCTTTGGACATTCCTCCGCAGCCTCCGGTGCCGGTGAATATCACCAACCTCATCAACCAAATGATTCGGATGCGGCAGTCGACGCAGGCGAGCGGGGTCTCGCAACTGTTCATGGGTTCGCGAGATGGGGTGACGCCTTTCAGGATGCAGATGCTCGAGGGGTTGCTCAAGCTCACGGGCAACGCTGATGCAACGGGAGCTTTGAGGCCGCGGCTTCAGGCTGAGGCGTCACCAGGGGCGACAGGGGGCTACACACTTCTTTTGGAGGTGCCCAGTCCAGACGGGAACAGTCTCTACCTTCGTCTCTATTACGGGTCGGTGGCTGTTGCTCAGAGGGGGTGGGTCTTCACCATCAACGCCTCATGGGATGGATCCGATTGGCATCGAGATGCCTCGGGTGACTCGCTCATCTTCGAGGTCGCCAACGATATCATCACCGCGCAGGTTCGCGATTCTGCGAGTGCAGATGGTTGGGGCGATTCTGATTGGGACACGAGCCCGGATGGAGCTCGAGCGATCACCATCGACACGGATGCCAGCGACAAGAGCCACGTCTCGACCGATAGGGTGACGGTCAACGACTACATCGATGCACTCGGGGTAGCGCTCCTCTCGAGTGCTGCTGACGCTGCGGTTCCTCGCATCGAGATGGACTTCCCGAATGTCACAACAGGGCGCTATACCTGCCTTTGGGAGATGGATGACACGGGAACGGCTGGCTTCCGTCGCAACGTGCGCCTCTACGTCACGGGTAGCAGCGCAGTCGGTGATTCACCAGTCAACCAAACCTTCCTCATCACCATCAATGCCTCATGGGATGGGTCACTGTGGGGCAAGGACCAGACGGGCGACGCTGCGGAGCGCTTCGACTTCGGAACCGGCGGCTCGACGGACGGGCTCGAGGCTGGTTTCTCATGGTTCCACATGCCAGCGACGCAGAACACCGATTGGGCAGACACTTCCTGGGATGCGGCGGGTGGGTCTGGGGAGCGCCTCTTCACGGTCGACAACCCCGATAACGAGCTCATGGTCAATGCGACGCTCGAGGATGGACGCATCCTCTTCGAGAACACCTCCGACCTCGATACTGATGGTTCGAACCCCCCAACCGCTGACTACGTGCGCAACATGCTCTGTGCTTTGAACGTGGTGAAGGCGTTTGCTCGGTTTGGTGTCCTCAACTTGACGACTGGTCCTATTGAGGTTGGTCTCAACTTCGACGCCCATGGATACGTGGCCGGTGGTGGTGCCCCGGCAACCGCCTACTACTACCTCGATTTTGATGTTGCTTTCGCCAATGTGGACGATTGGGCGGCCGTCATCACTGTTCACATCGGTGGTGGCACTGGTTACTTCGCGCAAGTTTTCAGCACGGGTTCGACGGCTTCACGGCTGGCTTTCAAAGTTTTCGATGGTGCTGGCAGTGATCTCACGGGCACGCTGACTTGTGATTTTGGTATCGTCGTCATGGGTAAGTACATCAACTAGGAGGCGGCGACGTGATCAAACTCTCACGCATCAAGGCCGAGCCGAGCGTACACAGCGTTCAGCTTTCGGTAACCCAATCTGGGATGGTCGTCTCCGTGGCGGCTGGTCTTATCAAATTTTGTCGCCAAGGCTACGAGATCTTCGAGACCGACTACACGGCGAAGAACGTGGACCATGATGTTTCTGTCACGGGCTGGCTCGTGAAAGATGAGGCGGGCGACGCGCTGATCGCCGTCGATGAGAACAGTGAGGATGGCGTTTTCGATTGGGCTACCTGTCCCTACGAGAAACTCGACGTTCTGTTTCAATTCGGGATTCCGGCGAACACGAGCAGCCTTGACGATGTTGAGATCTCCGTGCGGCACCTCGTCGCTCCTCCAAGCCGAGGCGCGCGTGCTCCTCTCTCCGACGAGCAGATGGATGTGCGTGAGGCATTGGCACGGGCGAAGACCGATGCTGAAGACGCTGTGAAGCGGGCCAAGGAGGAGGCGCGAGATCGGGCGAGGGCTGAGCAAGCGGCTCGGGACGATGCGCGGCGAGCAGAGCGGCCAGCCGTGTCGACCCACACGAGGCGGTAGAAGGAGAATCAGGCGATGGGTGAAGCAGTCAAACTCCGCGAAACCACGGAGTACATCGAGCGGCAAGCTCCTCGAGAAGCGAAGCGCAAGTCACGGCGCAGAGCACTCCGGCAAGCCAAAAACAGCGTGAAGGGCAAGACCTTCGCAGAGCTCACCGTTGACCAGAAGGATGACTTGCTGAAAGCGTGTGGTATCGCACTCGGCCTCATCACGGAGTAGAATGAAGAGTGCCAATCCCGAGTAACATCCTCTCAAGCATCACGAGGCTTGCGCATCAACCTCATTTTGCAGAGGTTTATCTACAGCCCCTCAACATCGCTCCTGACGAGCGTGTTCCATGGAGCACCCCTGGTCTCCCAGGCGTCATAGGCTCGAGCGCGGCGATTCGTTTCCAGTATTGGCCCGAAAGTTTGCAGGACTCGAAGGGGTCGGAGTGGAACCCGAGGCCGATCCCTGGTGGTTCGCACCCTATCTACCAGTGGGCGAACGGTGGGGAGCGGTCTCTCAGCTTCACGGCGGTGTTCACGACTGATACGGCACCAGAGGAGTCGGTGCTCGAGGTCGGTGGCAGCGATCCTTATTCGTCGCAAACGCTCAACCCGCTCTCAGGGCTTGTTCTCGGCGTGCGTGACGTGGATATCAGGAGTGCTATCTCGTGGCTCCGGTGGTTCGAGTACCCGACCTACGGAACGGATGGAAACCAACAGGTTTACCCTCCGTCGAAAGCTCTTCTCGTCATGCCCAACACAGGGCTGGCTCACGACGGGGAAGACCACATCATCGTGGCAATGACGACTTGCGATGTGACTTATGAGGAGTGGTTCCCGACTGGCTACCCTCGCATCGTCGAGGTCGCTCTCGAGTTCCGTGAGCTCGTGCAAAACGGTGATCGTGTCCAATTCCATGACCGTAGGAACATGGCACTCTCTGAGCACGTCGGAACCTACCTCTCGTCTTCGCACTCGGTTGACACGTAGGGGGTGCGACATGGCTCGTGCGACACCTATAGAGGCTAGCGAAGCCGAGGCTGTTCTTCGGAATGCTCGGAATGCTACGATTATGCTTGTCCAAGAGTGTTTGGTGCAGACCCTCTACCTCCAAGCGAGGGCTGAAGGGCGTGCAATCGGTGAGGTTCTCGATTCGGCGGTGCGTGAGTACCTCGAAAAAAACGCTGATCAGTCGGTAATCGACTACCTCGACACGCTTGCGAAGGGGTGATCTTCAGAAGGGCAATCCGTTTGCCCTTTTGAAATGCAACTGTGGGTGGGGGGGTAGGGAGGAGCTTGTGGCAAAGGCTCGCAGACCTGGGAAAACCTCCAAATCGTCAAATCTGACACCAAAGGTTGAGATTTCACCGCTCAGCGTTTCAAAGCGGAGAGTGTCGGCTATTCCTGAGATTTTCGAGGATGACGTCGATGGTGAATTCACACCCATAACCAATCTGACAGACCTTGGTCCTGCTATCAGCGCTATCAAACGAGGGCAAGATCGAACAGCCGACGCGGTGGGTTCACTTGACGTCACGATCCGCGAGGAAGTGAAACCGAAACTCAACACGGTCAGTGAACGCACCATCAAACTTGAAACGCGGGCGAAAGCCAGTGAGGCGCGGCTGAAGCGGCTCGAGAACGAATCTCGTGACCCCCATTGTGAGCATGAGGAAGACTTCAGGGACATTGACCTTCAAGGGAAGCAGGTGCTCTTGGAGATCGGTACAATCACCTCCCGCATTTCCGTAGCTGAGACCAATGTCGCGGCAGCGAAGGAACGGCAGAAGGAGGAGGTCGCGAAGACCGATAAGCGTTGGTCTCGTTTTTCGATTGCATTGGTCTCGGTCGGGATTGCTGCGCTGGCAGGGATCATTGGGTGGGTGGTTACTCTTTCGACGGTGAGCTCAGATGTGCGCCACCTGTCGAGTGAGCAGACGAAGTTGCGTGCAGCGGTATCAAAGGGAACGACATCGGCCGCCAGCGGTGCCAAGCGTATCGAGAGCGCGGCGAGGCGTGTTGAGAGTGCAGCCTATGCCCCAACGGTTTTTGCTGAGGCCGCTGAGCCCATTGACCCCCTCGAGCTACTCTGGTGCGACCTTGGCGAGCGAGAGAAGTCAAGGCAAAAACGAATTCGTGGTGGTAGGATACCGACCAAGAGGTGTCCATGAATACGTGCCCAAAGTGTGGAAACCCCGCTTTGCTCGTCGAGGGGGTTGGCGGCGGTAAAACTAGGAAGTCGTGCCAAAAATGCGGTTGGTCGACTATTGTCGAGAGCGACGGCCGACGTTTGCTGACTGAGGTCCCGCAGACCGATCGGCGACGATTGATCACTGAGGCTACGGCTTAGGAGGCGATGATGGGGAAGCTGATCGAACTGCTGACAACGGAACTCGTCGAGATTATCGGTGAAGAGATCGATGACAAAGAGTTTGCGGAAGCACTCGAGGTCGAGGTCTTGTTCGGCGAAGCGGTGGCGATGGGGTCTACGGGCTACGATGTGTCGGCTCCCACCTTCAACAGCCTCTACAGGTCGATTGGGACGTCGACTGGACGCAAGTCTGAGAAGAAGGGCTACATCGACGTCGATCTCATCGGTGATTTGAAGCAGTGGCGCTCGAGTGCGGAGCAAGAGCTCTCGATGATCATCGGTGACATGCTTTGGAAGCGTGACAAGGTCTACATCAAAGACCAGCGTGACTTCTTCAAGGCGATTGGAAGCTCCCCGGCGCGGCTCGGGCAGATGATCAAGGACGCCATCTTTCGGGAGTGGAATGCACTCGGGAACATGGGTCTCGAGCGTGACGATCCAGAGGCACAGGGCTGGCTCTCAGCGGTGAAGGCCGGCGAGAAGTCGCGGGTCACCATCCGACCCGTGAAGGGCAAGGGGGCTTCAGGGTGGGCAGTGGAGATGACCCCCGCTCCACGCACCATCCTTCGAGCCCTCGACCTCAGTGAGTCGTGGGCCTATCTCGCGAAGACGGTGCTCGGTGAAAGCGTCGTGGGGCTCGACGGCGAGCTCAGTGAGCAACGCTTGGCTCCGAAGGTGCTCTCCGAGGTGTTCTCTCGAGCGACAGGGGTGGAGATCGACCCCAAGCAGGCTCGCCCTCTCGGTGCGGCTTTCGCCAAGGCTTGCAAGACTGTGTTCGAACAGAGGATGCAGGGGCTACTGGATGCCAAAACCACAGACCTCGACGCCTGGGAGGTCACTGACGACAAGAAGATCGACATCGACGGCGAGTCTGAGGTCACTGTCGATGCGAGACCAAGGGGAGCAGGTTTCAAGCGGTGGATGACGCCGGACTACTACGACGATGAGGTCTCGGTGGACTGGAACGTGATGTATTACGTTCCGACTGAAGTGACGGGATATTGGGAACTAGGGATCGGCATCCCCTTGATTGTGGAAGCGATGAAGCCAGCGCTCGTGAAGATCGTCGGTCAAGACGGTTTCATGGCGGCTCGTTCGGGGCTCGCTCGTGCGCTCTCGGCCAACAAGAAGGTTCTCGCGGTGGTCAAGGCTATGATCATCGAGACGTTCAAAATGGTGGGGAATATCGACTCGTCAAAGGGGCTGGCCGACAACATATTTGAAGAACATATCAGAGAGACGCTGAAGGGTGACGCCGTCGATTGGAACAGCGAAGACTTCGGGTGGTCGATGGGGCTGAAGCGCGTTGTGGTCAAGATCAAGAAGGGCGGCCGTGGGAGTGCCAAGCCCAGCACGGGTCGATCCTTCGGGGCTGGTTCTGACATCATGGTCGACATCGAGACGATCTACAGTGTCGGGGCGACGAATCCTGAAGCCGTCTTTCTCGACCGTGACAACTGGGAACCTAAGCCTGAGATCTACTAGGGGTGAGTTCGTGAAAAAGGTCTGGCGGTTCATTCGACGGTGGTGGTGGGCGTTTCTTGCTGGTGCGGCCGCCGTTCTTGGTGCTGTTGTTGTGGCACTCCTCCGACCGAAGCGACCGTCAGACCCCGACCCCCTTGGTCCGCAGAAGCCAACCTTCAGGGAGGTCGCCGACCGTCAAGTCGAGCGAGTCCGTCTCGAGGGTGACATCGAGAAGGCGCGGGTCACCGCGCAAGCCGACGCTCAGAGAGAGCGTATTCAGGAAATTGAAGCCAAGGGGACAGAGGACCCGAAGGCTGCACGGACGGAGCTCGCAGAGTGGCTTCGCAACAATATGTGAGGTGGACCATGCACTTTCTTCAAGAGGTCAAAGCGGCGGAACTCGAGCTCAAGCGCATTCGTGCTCTCGAAATGGGCGAGGCGAATTTGACCGAGGGTCAGGCGTTCCCCGAGAAGCGACTGGATCGTCGAACGTCGCCTGGCGGCTATCAGATTGCTCACGAGGTTCATGGCAGTCTGTACATCGGTGACTCTCCGAGCATCCAGGTGGCGATGAGGGATGCGAAGAAGTATGCGGCTATGAAGGGCACCACGCGGGTCGCCATCTTTGATGACTTGGGCAATCTGTTCAAGGTTGTGAAGGAGGACGTCGTCGATGCACCGTGGGATGGTCTCGAGGAGAAACTCGACGCCTCGAAAGAGTCAGACCTTCGCCGAGGGTTCGTTGACGTTGACAAGCGCTACGACGAGAAGAAGGTGAAGTCGACGCCGCAGGGCTACGCTGACTTCTGGTCGAACATGGTTCACTACCTCGGAGCGATCCTCCGTGATCGCGACATTGCCTATATCCGTGACCCCAAGGGGCACCTCGTCGGCGACAACACCAAGCGGGCCGAGGGCATCGCCGACTCAGTGCGCAAGAGCGTGCTCGACTCTGACATCGTTTTCGGGAAGGTCGACAAGTACATGGCGAATGTGCGGCTTCCCGCACTCAGCGACAGTCGAGATCGTCGTCTTGCAGAGCAACTGTGGATTGCTGGCATCAAGAAGTCGATCAAGGCCGCGAAGATGAGCGTCTCGCGCATCACGGGCAAATCTGGCTCGGGCTGGATGTTCCAGATGACCCCCTCGTGGAAGGAGATCATCGAGCGAGGCAACGAGTCGATTGAGAAGTGGGCCAAGGAGCGATTCAAGAACGAGCACCTTTCGGTCGAGCACGATTGGGTGGTCGAGGGCTTGAAAGAGGTCTACGAGCAAGAGCAGGGCGAGCTCAGCGAGGCGATGGCTTCGGGTCAGACGTCTTTCAACGTGTCGGTGCCCAAGCAGACCATTGCCCAAGCTCTGAAGGTCATTAGGGCGACGCAAGAGAAGGTGCGGAAGCTCCCGAAGAAGTCGCCGCAGTACCTCGCTGCGTGGGTGGCGTTGGCGAAGTGGCTCATGAAGAACAACCTTCACGTCGAGCCTCAGATCTTCGCTGCCTTTGGCAAGGCTGCACCCGGTGACGTTCATCGTGTCGGTTCGATGATGAAGAACGTCGCTCCTCTCAATATCTCGACGTCGGCGAACCCCGTGATCGTTCTCCCGACTGGTGAGGGCGTGGAGATGGAGACGGTCGGGCTCAACGAGACCAAAGTGAATATGGGGAAATTCCCAAAGTATTCTGCGTTGGCCAAGCGGATTATCCTCAAAATCGGCCCGCGAGAGATCAAGCACGGTGAACGTGGAGAGGTCATCGTCGGCAAAGACATGGATGATGAGGATGAGCTCTGGGATTGGTTCAGGAGTGAAATTCCAGGTGTCACTGCTGGGAATACGCAATCCTCCGGGTACATCAAGCCTGGTGAGATGGGCAAGGGTCCATGGATGCTGACCTACTCATCGTCGAAGAAGAGGTATCCTGGGGGGTGGAAAGAGGAAGACGTCTCATCCGATGGTGAGGTTCTCGAGGAGGCCGTCGAGACTCTCGAGGGACCTCCTCCTTGGTCGATGAAGTTTCAAGCGCGGATGCGCATTCATCCTCAAGACCAGAAGGAGTATGGCGGCGGCAAGGCGATCAGAGCCGTGCGGAACGGGAACAACTCTGAACTCATCGCCCGCTTGAAGGGCAACGGTATCTCTGGAGTGCGGTTCTACGCGACGCAAGCGCTCCCGAAGACGCTGGCCGACGCTGGGTACGACGTGTGGCACCAGGGGCGTGAGGGCGGGCGTGAGAAGTGGATCGCCCTACGCAACAAGGGTGTCAAGGTCGACAAGGACGCACGTCGAGCCTCGTGGAGTGCTTACGGAGAGCCCTGGAACTTGGAGACCTACGCCAAGAAGCACGGCATCGAACTCGGTCCTGAGAGTCGCTTCCAGGGCGAGGGGCGCTTCATTGACGGCATTCGAACTATTGCCGAAGAGACCGACCTGACCTGAGCCATGCACATTGCACTCACCAAGAAGCCCCTCACAACCAACCACCTCGACCGTGTTTTTCGCGAGCTCGATGAGGTTGCGGTGGCGGTCTCTTTGGTGGGAACACGGCGCCAGATGATGGAGAAGCTCATCGGCTACGTGGAACCCGTCGCTGAGGCTTTGGTCGGCTCGAGGCCGAAGGTCGCCAATGTGCGCGGTGAGCTTCGTCGCTCCATGCACAATGCACGGAAGGCTCGCGTCGGGGCTCGAGATGCGTCGGATGCGATCTGGGCTATGGCGCAAGCGGTCAAGGACACCAAAGACCTCGTGAAGCGTCAGCGTCTCGGGAACGTCGAAATAGTCGACGAGGTTGGAGACTTCTCGCTGCTCAACGTGTGGGGTTACACCGTGAGTGAGACGGCTGCGCTTCGACAGGAGCTTCGAGCGGTCTCACGTCAGCTTTCAGACCTTGGGTTCGAGGATGCGGTCGGAACCGTGGTTCTCGATGAGAAGCGAGCTAAGCGCGACGCTTTCCAATATGACGGTCACGGCGACTTCATTGCCGATCCCAAGAGGTCACTCGGGGATCGTGACGTGCTCGAGGCAGTGGGGCAGAAGGTTTGGGGAGAGCTTTTCGAGGCACGTCATCGTGAGATGTGGCAGCGGGACCCCGACGCCTTCATCGTTGCATTCGTTGCTCGAGTGCGTGGAGAGGGACAACCTGTGGATACCAGGGCGCGGCTCGCTACTACCATCGGGCGTATTGCTTCACGTCGAAGCGCAGCATGATCTCCAATAAGAGGGGTGAGATGAGAACCTTACGATTCATTTTTGCGTTTTCGGTGATGACGGTGGTGGTGTTCCTGCCAGCGGTCGTCATGGGGCAACCTTGTGAGTGCCCGCCAGTCGATATCAACCTCTCGACCGCTGAGCCAGTTCAAGCGTGGTGGCAGGTGCTCCTCATCCACCTCATGGATGCTGTGGTGCCTATCGTTGCTGCCGTGCTTGGTACGCTGGTCTCGATTGCGGTGCGGAAGTGGGGCAAAAAGCTGGACACCGAGAAACAGGACGCGGTCATTCGGCTCACCAATGACTTCATCGCTGCGGGCATCGGTTTTGCTGAGGAGCAGGGGCGCAAGGCTCTGAAAGATGGAGCGGAGCGGACGCCTGGAGCCGACAAACTCGGGAGCGCCTTGGAATTCGTCCAGGATCGGCTTTCGGTGAGTGGTCTTGACAAGATGGCAGAGGAAGAACTCTCTCGCCTCATCGAGTCGCGGCTCGCTTCAGAACGAGCTCGACCAGATGGTGTGGTGCCGGGGGATGCGCTCACGCCGAAGAATGGGGACCATACTCCGGTGCCCTCTGAGTCGTGATCTACCATTCGAGGCAATGTGTGTGTTAGAGTCGGCGTGTTGACGGGTGGAACGCCCTCAAGATAGCGCCAAGTAGGAGGTTTTGAACCATGATCATGACGATCACGAATAACAACGCGACTGACGCTCTTGCCGTCGCATTCCGTAAACTCCTGCCCGCGACCACGATCGCGGCCGGTGGTGGCGCAGCGACTTTCGGTTGCACGATCTTCGATCTGCAGGCGCAAGAGGACAAGGGCAACCCGGCCTGGAAATACCTCGACTACCTCGTCAAGAAGGGCGATGTCGTCGTGGCTTTCGCTGCCGATGCAAATCAGCAGTCGGTTGTCGACGCCGCCAACGAGGTCTGATTTTCGACCGCGATTCTGTTTCTACGCTACGCGGTTCCGGCTGACCCCACCCGTGAGCGGGGCCTCGTGGCCTCCCTGTGGAGGTGAGCCATGGCGACCGCAGCAATCATCGAAGCCAAGAAAACGTCGAAGCTGTCGGCTGGTGAGTTCCTCTTTGGCCCAAAGAAGCCGAAGCTGAAGAGCTCAAGCGCACAACTTCGTTCTGACGAGAAGAAGCACAAAAGGAAGCACGCGAAGAGCCTGCCGGGGCGCTTGCAAAAGGGCTACAAGATGGTCTTCGGCAAGAAGGTCAAGGTCTCGGAGGCCGAGGCACGCCTCGAGTGGCAGGGCCGCTTCGCCAACGCTTTCGCCACGGCCCACCTATTCGAAGATCTGTCGGGTGCTCTCTTCGAGCAAGCTCTCATCGAGGATGGGGGCGAGGTCACGCCTGAGCTTCTCGAGGACGTGTTCGTCGGGTTGCTCACTCACGCTGGCATCGATGATGTTGGATCCATCGACGAGGCTATCGACGAACTCGTCGAAGAGCTCTGGCTCGAGCGGATGGAGCGCACCAAGGCGTTCGCCAAGAAGGCAGCGGGGAAGGCGGGGAGCGCAGCCAAGAAGCATGGAAAGGGCATCGCCAAAGACGTTGGCAAGAGTCTGCTCAAACATGCTGCTGGTGAGGTCGAGAAGCACCTGAAAGGGGTCAAGACCAAGAAGGGCAGTGCCAAGGATGTCTTGAAGCACGCGGCTCGAGGTGCTTTGAAGCAGATCGCCAAGGACCCGAAGAAGACCAAGGAGATCGTGAAGAAGTCGGCTACCAAGCTGGCGAAAAAGGGCGCGAAGGGAGCTATCAAAAAGGGTCTCAAGATGGTCTTCGGGAAGTGGGCGAAGACTGAGGATGTCGAAGACCTCGACGAAGCCATGGCCAAGGGCAAGACCTCGTTCGATGTGCCGCCGCCGAACTTCAGGTCTCCGGACGGTGGCGACGACAAGTACGCTGAGGCAGAGCGGGTCGTGTCGTTCATTCGCATGAAGCACCCGGAGTTCAAAGACATCTATTGGGACACCTGGACATCGGGCAAGAGCGTGTGGATCGGCCTTCGTGACAACCGTGACGTGACGGAGCACTCCAAGCGGCTCGAGAACCTGTTCAAGCTCATAAAAAAGATGGGGTGGACCTCACGGCGCAACAAGAGCGACGGACGCACCTCGAGTCTCATTGCTCGACCCAAGGCATCGAAGAAGCCCTCCACCGCTCCGGCGGGGGTCAAGATGTCATTCGACAGGGAGGGGAAGGTCGCGATCCTGAAAGAGCCCGATGGTTCTTTCATGGCGATGACCCGAGCTCATTCCAAGAACTTCAAGACCTACGAAGGGGCGCTGGCGTGGCTCCACAAAAACGCCTCTGGTGTGATGGGGCGGTTCGCCAACAAGGACGCACCCTCGACACCTGAGACGAAGCCGAAGACGCTCAAAATGCAGGGCGTCAAGGGTCATGTCTTGGTCGACCTCGGTCAGAGTGAGCTCAGGCCGGCGCTTCCCGTCTCTGTTGCCGCTGGACTTCAAGGCGGTGCTGCTCTGAAACCCGATCACCTTGCGATGCGGCAAGAGTGGGAACATTTGGCGACGCAGCAACTTGGTGCGCCCCCCGCTCGCGTGTGGACGTGGGTCGTGGGCAACAAGCGCACTGAGGGTGGTCCAGGCAAGATCAAGCCGACGTGGCGCGGTGTGCGTGAGTGGCTCGAGGTGCTCGCTGACGGTGTGACGCTCCATGATAGCTTGGCGGGGGCG
>Ga0233413_10000646_pt1 | contig 16301 bp, 10 predicted proteins | sample Na_anoxic_6_MG_FD_189019 | JGI IMG/M metagenome (GOLD analysis project Ga0233413, IMG submission 189019) | Seawater microbial communities from Saanich Inlet, British Columbia, Canada - Na_anoxic_6_MG | ecosystem: Environmental > Aquatic > Marine > Inlet | place: Canada: British Columbia... | reverse complement strand
CATCATGAAATACACTATAATATTTTTTTTGATCTTCTGTCAGTCTATTTTTTAAATATTGTTTGTTTCCCCATTTAATTGTTTCATTCATCTTTTTGGAAAATTTCTTTTTTGTATAATTCGAACTATCAAATGATAGACTATTTAAATTCGATATTGTAAGTACCTTCCAACAGTTTATAATAATGTTATATTTAACATTGGGTGTTTTTGTAACAAGATCGGTTCTCTCTAGTAATTCTTTTTGGGTAGTACTTGATATCCCTTTTTTCTTTTCTATTTTAATTGTTTTGTAACCGAACCCTTCTGCTATTTCGATATAATCTTCAGAATAATCTATATATAAAAAAGGGGGATCTTTGGTATAAGAAAAAATATCCAATCTAGTTTCCTCGTATTCCATCTTTTCTTGTTCCTTTATAATAGCCTTCTCCTTTTCAGCTAGTATTTTTTCCAATTCTTTCCGCTCTTCTTCTTTCTTCCTTTTCAACTTTTCCTTTTCAATTTTTTCTTCTTCTAGTATTTTGTCCAACTCAATTTTTTCTTTCTCTTTGAGCAAATTTTCGGATTCTTCTAATTTTTTCCGAACTTCGTCTCGTTCCCTTTTTTTCTCTTCCAATTCCTTCATCTTTTTTTCGACCTTTTTTTCATTTTCCATTTTTTCTTTTATTTCATCCAATTTATTTTTCTTTTCTATTTCGTCCTGTTTTTTCTTTCTATATATTTCCAATGCTTTTAATTTCAAGTTACGTCTATTGCGCCTCATATATAATTATTATAATATATTATAATAATAATTATATCTCCTAAATTACTATGTGTTATATTCGTAATTAATTTAATTACATGTTGAATAGATAACGCACCTTTTTTTTTTCAACAAATATCTACTATAAGAATCATTTTGTTTTCCTTTCTCTCTTTCTAATGTCGCAGAATCTACCTTTAATTTTTTCATCATTGTAGCCATTGAACCACTTTTTGTATATTTTTCCTTGTATATTTCATCTTTGGATTTAAAACAACCGGTTTCACCATTACATCTCAAAATTGGATCTGATAAACCTATTGTTTCACCATCACAAAAATCACCACTAATTACCCCATCACAACTCATATATATATATAATCTTATATATTTAATTATTTCATAAAAAATTGATTATTTACTATTGTGTTACGTTTATATTAAATGATTAAACCAAAATACAACTGTCATTATTGCAATAAAGAATATACTCGAAAAATGTACTATGATAGACATGTTGTTTGTTGTCAAATGATACATTTATCAAAAAGAGAAAAACAATTGGACTTACAAGAAAATTTTGATACACCATCTAGACGAGATTTATATTTGATTATACAAGAACTCTCTTGTAAGTGTATGCAATTTGAACAAAAAATAAAAGACCTTGAAAATACAATTTATAGTAATAGTACAAATATACAACCATTACGTGTATTAAATTCTCCCGATGAATTAGAAAAGGTAGATAACAATATTGTATACGACGAATGGATAAATAATCTCTATGTTACCGAAGATCACCTTCAAACTGTATTTGAAAGAAATATCATTGAAGCATACAAAGAGATTTTATTAAATAATAAAGCAAAAACAAAAGATGTTTTCTGTTCGTCAAAAATAAAACAGAATGAAATTTATGTATTGACACTAACTGATAATATAAAAGAATGGGTTAAATATACACGCGAAGAAATAAATCAAATTGAGTATGAGTTGACAAAAAAATTGATGGGAAAATTCAGAGAATGGGAAGCTAAAAATAGAGAGAGATTGTTTTCAGATACGTATTCAATCAATTATCAAAATAATTTAAATAAAATTATGGGTGGGAAATTATCTAGAGATACGATAAAAAAAACCTTTTATGATATATTATTTAATATCAATAAAGTTAATTTTAATTGATTATATAATTTTAATTGATTATATAATTTTGATTAATCTAAATATTTTTTTATAAAATCATCTTTCAACATTATGTTTAATTTTAATTCTCTAGCCTTTTCAACCTTAGCAGTATCTTCATTCAATGATTTTACTATGACTGCATCAACCTTTTTTGAAACACTACTACTTATTTCACCACCTTCTTTTACTATTTTTTCTTGTAATTCTTTATCTCTAAAACCAGTGATTATAATTTTTTTCCCAGATAATTTTCCAGTTTTCGATTTTACTTTAGGTTTATATTCAGCTACTTTATATTCCAATTTGGATTCTTTTATAAATTCATTAAATGATTTTATATTTTTGACAAACGCGGTAGCAGTTTTTTTTGCCATACCACGTAATTTGCTTATTTTGATAACTTTTTCTACTTCTGACTCGTTTGATAATAGAATGTCTGGATAATTTTCCAATATAGGTGTAATCTTTTTAGTACCTAATCCCCTACCAAATATATTGGTTGCATGCATTAAAACGGGTAATGCAGTTTTTTCTATAGATGTTTTTATATTAGTATATACTTTATTCGCCATCTTTTCTTTAAAATTTTCTACTTTTAACAAATCATCTTTTGACGCAGCTAATATTTTCGGCACAGTATTTAAACCAGCTGTCATCATTTTTTTAACATTTCCTTCTCCAAGTGATTCAACTCCAATACCCTTTAAAAACCCTACTATATTTTTTAATTGAACTATATGATTGTCCTCCTTATTTTTAAGCATAATATCCACACCTGTATCATTCCATACATATTCTTCATCAGGCATTTTTGGTTCATCCGATGGTACTGTAATCTCCAATATATGTGGAATAACATCACCACTCCGAACTAATTTTATAAGTGAACCTATGCCTAAATTATTATCTTTAACATATTTCGCATTGAATGCGGTAACATATTCTATTTTAACACCATTAAGTTGTAATGGTTCAATTCTAGCACGTGGTTTTAAATACCCATCTTTACTTGGTGCCCATAAAATATCCAATACTTTTGCTTCGGCCAACTGATCGGACAATATCATTTTAAATGCTATAGCATGCTTGGGGTTTTTATCCGTACGTTTATAATTATTATCATCTTTCACAACAATTCCATCAATTTCGTAAGTATGATTTTTTCGCCAATCCACTAATAATAGAGACAAGTCATTATTGGTTAATGTTTTGCTTGGTTGATTTTTAACACATAATAATTTGTGTTTTTTTATAAATTCTAATTGCTTTGATGGTATAAGTTGTGGTTCAACAACTTCATATACTACAAAATCCACATCTTTTATCTTTTGTATATCCAATGTCTTGCTATTTAAAATACCGGAAACCAAGTTTCTTGCATTTGAAAACTTGATTGAGTATTTTGCCTGAAATGTAGATTTTTTCATTATGAATTCACCTCTTAATATACAATTGTCAACTTTTGGTAAATTCATATATTTCAATAATGACGATATATCTTGGCCATATGTACCATTTCCACGTGTATATAATTTATGATTTCCATTGCGTGTATCGTATATACCCGTAGCACCATCCAATTTGGCACTAAGTACATATGGACCCTTGTATTTTTTCGTCCATTTTGGTAATTCATTTGTGCTTGGTTTAATTTTATTTAATGATGGAGCTTGTATTGGCAATAATACCTTGTTATGTTGTATTGGTGCTCCTATTTCATTCAATATCGGATGATTTGGATATTTTGTTTCTACATATTCTCTTATAATATCATACTGATTATCCGTCATTACTGGTTGACTGTTATAATACTTATCACTTGCATATCTTAACAAATAACCAATTTCTTCTTTTGATAATATTTTGATATAATCAATGCCACCCTTTTTGAACGACGATATTATTGATTTAATATTTATTTTTTTTTTAATTTTTTTTTTAATTTTTATTTTCATTGTAATGTCTGTTTTAACAATATTATTTCCACTAACTCTTTCGGTTGGTTCAACATATTTGATATTTAAGAAATCGAATATAGACTGTTCACTTGGAAAACTATCCTCTACCTTGACCCCCTTCTTACCATTAGTCATTTTATGAAATCCATGTTCATTCATGGTATATCCCATTTTTAATGCTTCATGGCGCATGACTGTATTAAACATCTTACTACCAGTGAAATACAATATAGCAAATCCATATTCTTTATATGGTGAATACATGAAATCAACACGTCGCGGTATTCTTTTTTCGGATAATTTTGCTATTGTGAGGCTTTTTGTGTTTCCACGTGAAAGCAGTTCAATTAGCAATTTCTTTTCAACTAGAATATCAATAAATTTATTGAATATTGTTTTGTCGTTGTTTTTATCCGTAACTATAATATCAATATCACCAGATGTCTTGGCTCCTCTTCTGAAACTACCAACTATTTCAAATGAAGATGTATTAATACCATGTAATTTGGATACTTCATTGAAAATTTTGGTTAATTTTTTATTGTATTCAATAATTTCATCACGTGGTATTCGCTTTAGAATATCATAATAATATTTCAACCCTATTTTCTGTTTATCATTCAATAAACTCTGGTTATCCTTTAGATCTTTTATACTTTTAATTCCATTCTTGGAAACCAATTCGGCAGCTTTTTTGGGACCTACACCATATATTTCAGTGAATATTTTGATTGGATTATTTTTTTCTTTCTCCAATTTGCTTATTTTCCCAGTTTCAACATATTCACTTAATTTTTTGATAATAGTTTTACCAACATTTGGCAAGTGTTTAATATCATCTATACTGTGAATAGGTTTGTCAAATTTTATAATGCTATCACTTGCTTTTTCATATGCTCTTGCGCGAAAATTTTCACCTAATTGCTTCATTAATAAGGCAAGTTCGCCTAATTTTTCAATAAATTCTTGATTGTATATTTTACTCATCTTGTTATTTTATAGTATTACTAGTTTATATTAATTTTTTTCAATTTTTTTTTAATTAAGATTTTCTCATAATATATTAATATGTCAACATTTGTTTCATATAATAAAGAAAAAGTTATTGTTAATAACAAAGTTCTAAAAGATGACGAATATATTATGAAAAACGAAGGGGATAAATTTATTGTTGAAAATTTAAAAGATGGAACGGTTAATATTGGTTATAAAGTTGAGGATGAATTAATGAAAAACGTTTTTAATGTACATAAACAAGAAGGACCATTGATAGAAAGATTGAAATCTGATATCAAATCTATGTCGAAAAAAATGTCGAAACCAAAAATGCCGTCAAAAATGTCATCAAAAATGTCGTCAAAAAAAGGGGAAAAAAAGAAAGGGAACAAGGGGAAAAAAACACGTAAAAAGAAGGGACAAAGAGTCGGTGTGAAAACACAGAAGAATTCAAAAAAAAATAAAAGAAAATAATTATAATTGAATAACTTTATTTAGGACTTACTAGTAATTATATTTCTCAATATTTTATCATTTATATTTTTATCATTTGTATTTTTATCATTTATAAATTTATATTTATTTTTATAAGTTTCTACACATTTTTTATGCATTTGCTTTTGATATACAGAAGATGCATATATTATATTATTAATTCCACTATCTTCATATAAACATTCAATATAAGTATGTTTTTTGGTTTTAACATAGCGGATAAATTCGATTAAATTATCTATGCAATCGTCTTCAAAAAATATATATAAAATACAGTGACTTCTTTTAATTTGTCTATTTTTGCCTTCAAAATCATAATCTGCAAAATAGATTGTGCTATTTAGATTATCCGCGCATTCAAATATATCATATTTAAAAGATGTATCAGTATGTTTACGCATATCAAAAGAAACTTCTATTGTGTATCCCATTTATATTCTCTAAATATATAACTAAAATCAGATATTTTAACTATTATTTAAAATGTTTATTAAAAAAAATTTTTCCTTATGGTATATAAATATGTCTGATTGGAGAAAAATAGGTAACAAAAATAGAACAGCAAAAAATAATGTAATGAATATTAAAAATATAACTACTAAAAATTTAAATTTTAATAATGTTGGTGTTTCAGGGACAGCTATTGAAATTAAATCTGAATTAATTTTTGATGATACTATTTTTATTAAAGATATTAGTGCGAGCAAACCAAATTCATTAGATATTTATGAAAAAAATATTGAGGTTTTGAATGATGCAACTATTGATAAAAATTTGACGGTTGATGGAAATTTTATATTTAAACATGGTACTAAAGACGAAGATTTGTCCGATACAATGACGCGATTATACGAAGCATATAAAAGTTTATTTAATAGTGGTGATTTAGTATATAATGTAAGTGATGGTGAAGTCTATTCGGGTAAAATTAAAAATGGAAATGATTTTTCTTTTGTAAAATTAGACAATGTATATTACAAACTTCCCGATGGAAGTTATACCAAAATTTGAATTAAAATAATTTATTCGTTATTATTAATAAATAAATTAATTTCCCAATGATATATAAATGAGCCAAAGCAAATGGAGTAATAAAATAAATAAATTAAATAAAATAAATAAATTTAATACTAGAGGCAATATTAATAATGTTAATATATCCAATTTAAATTCTATAAATATAATTCCTATTAATATAGGTATATCTGGTTCATCGCAAATGATTAAGTCTGATGTTAAAATTGATGCTTCAATGATATTTGAAGATAACCCTCCATTTATTAAATACACGGTTATCACAGATAATAGTAAGGTTGATAATATCGATTATAGTAATGCTATTATTAATAATATGATAATGCCTAACTATTTTGCTCACCCTACCGTATATGATTATTCTGCTGGTTCACTGAATGATCCTAGTGGAAGAAAATATCATAAGGCTTGTATTGTTGATAATTCTATGTTTATTTTTGGTGGTCAAACAGAAGATATTAATTATTTAAATGAATTTTATGAATATGATATATTTTCGATTCATAGTAATAAATATAATAAATGGTATAAACGTTCACTTACCAATAATAGTGGTTATGCTACTGATATTTGTGGAAGAATTAAATTCACAGGGGAAAAATGGAGGAGTTCTGATTTTGTTATTTTTGGTGGTCAAACAGAAGATAGTAGTTATACAAATACAATGGACGTTATAGATTTAAAAAATAGTACGTTTTATAATTATGAATATGTATACAATATATCAGGTGGAAAAAATGATTCTAAAATTAAAATTAATTCAATTGATATTTCATTATCTACATATTCCGATATTATAAATGATTTATCATATAATAAAAAAAACTCTAATTCAGGTATAAGTCAAATTGATGGTTCAAATGTTTTGTATTATTATAGAAATCATTCAGTAATTGATCCTAACTCACCGTATGATATTTGTTATAATATAAATGGTATAAATATGTATAATGTTACAATTGAAATATCTAATAACACAAGTTTCAACGTCTCTGATACAAATACATATTATATGTATTTTTCAGTTAAAGGAGGTGAAAATACCAATGATATTTCATTTAAAATAAAAAATAATAATGAAGAGATATCAGGAAATTTATATAAATTAAAATATTCATATTTTAATTTTGATTATGTTGAACAAATATCTGTAATTAATAATAATATACAAATTCAAAAAACAAGTGAGTTTCTACCAAATGAATTAATATATATATATGTATTTAATAATACAATAACAGGAGTGATTAATGTATCAATAGATAATAGCAATGTGTATTATTTATATAGTGTTGGTTTTGGTAAAAAAATAAACATACATAAAGATAATAGTGATAAACTTTCAAGAATATATCGACACATTGATGGTGATGATGCATACATATACACTGGATTAAAAGATGGTGTAAGTTCAAAATTTATACCAACATTTGGTATTGGTGATATTTCGGGTGATAGTTCATTTAATTCATTTCTTTTTCAAACAAAACCAGATATTAGTAATTTGGAAAATATTGATCCATTTGATGATTCAATAAGAAATGTTCCTCTTATGGAATTGGTTCGACCAAAATATTACTCACAAATCACCAACAAGAATATTACTCTTCATCATTTGGATAATCCTAATCTAGTACACGATGAAAGAACAATTATCACTGAACGAAATTTTAAGCCTGTAGGATATGCTAGTTCTAGGTATTTCCATACAAGTAAAATATCTAATAATAATTTATATGTTTATGGTGGTATAACTGAAAAAGATGATGATGATGATGTATTTAATATTTATAAAATAAATAATAATGAAATATCAGATAATAAATTATTATTTTCGATAGATTTAAAATTTATAGACGTTAGTGGTGGGGAAAATGGAGATTCATTACCTTCATCTACTAATTATTTCAATGCCTATAAAGGTAACACGATAAATCCCTACAGTATTACAATTGAACCATATCGAGACACAGACCTTACAATTGATCCAAATTCTATGAAAGGTATATCAGGAATTATTACAGATACAACAAAAAATGAACCACCTAAAATTGTCGCTTTTGTTACCAATAAAGGTGTGGTCACCACTGATAATATAACCGTTGATGAATTATCAAATGCTAATTTATGGTATAGTTATTTTGAAACAAAAACCAATACGTACGAAGGCAATAATTATCCTTATCAAGTTTTATTTTTTAATAATTATTATAGTTATCAAAGAAATAATAAACGTATGTTGTTTATAGATAGTACCGATATTTCTAATGTAATCAATGATTATAAAACATATATTTATGATATATCTTATAATGGTAATATTACAGATATATCTTTCGGTATTATGGAAATTACTGATCCACAATATTTTTCACTTGAATTAAGTACAGAAAAGATAATAATAAAATTTAAACAAGAACATTCAATATACAACAAATCTACCAATCATCAGCAGTATATATCATTCAATAATATATTTGCAATTAATAATAAAAATAAAATTATACACGGTAACAATTTAATAAATTGGGCATCAAAAATTAAAAAATATACGAGTTTAGGTTATATAATTGTAGACTATACAACAATAAAAAAAAATGATTATAGCGGTGAAATCCTTACAATCACTTCGAAACTAAATGGAATTAAAAAACGACATTCACATACAACAGAATTGATAGATAATAGTTTGGTTAATTTTGGAGGAATCAATTATGTTATCGATATAAGTAAAAACTGGGCATATACACATTTTGATAATAATTATGGTGATAGTATAGGAGACCTATCTAGTGCATTAAATACATTTATAAATGATAATTCTATTCTTAGAATGGTTTCTTATTATGATAAAATAAATAAAAAATATACATATAATATGTATCAACAAACAAATGATGAGTTGATACATTTGCCCGAAAATTATGAATCGTGTTATACTTTATATACAAAAAATTTCAAGACAATAAATACAAAACAAAACGATGGAAGTGACAAAATAATTATTGGATTGAGTAATAATGTTATAGATGTTTCCAATAATACATATAGAAATTTACAAGATGATGATGAAACATGTAAATTAATTGGTCATACATCTGTAAAAATCAATAATTATATTCATTTATTAGGTGGTGTGAAATCTCAAAAATATAAGATTAATACTATAGAATTAAAACCATCGTTTGAATATATTCAAAATTTATTTAAAGTACAAAAATTTATTGATCATTCTTATAATAACTTTTATGATATTTGTAAAAATGATCCTTCGGGTGAATATTTAACTATTAGAAAAGGATATATTGATAATACAGTCAATCCTAAACGAAGATATCGTATAAATATTTATTCAGATATCTCTATAAATGATGTTAGTAGTGATAATACATTTTATAAAATGCATAAAAGAGATGGTAGTGGGGGGTTATGGTATAATAATGTTAATAATGATGAATATAGATTATATAAAAATGTATATGATATATCTGGTTTTCATTGGAAAAGAATAATAAAACCTACATATGAAAAAATGATAGAATTATTATCTAAATTTCAACAGGATTTTGGTGTGAGTGAGAATATAATTTATTATATTTATTATGATGTAGTAAAATTAAACGAATCACTAATAAAAAATTATGATGTATCAACAAATCAATTAAATAATGTAGATGGTAGTGGGGGATTAGTAGTTTATTCAAGCCATCGTAGAGGGCGTGATTTACGGTCTCCATCATACATATTATACCGTAAACCTTATAATGCCATACATTTTAATTGGTCTGCATTACTACCTAGTTCAGGTCAAGAAGACCAACCTAATTTACCTCAAGACCTACCTCGCGCAACACATTATAATATTGGGTTAAGTCAGGAGATAATTTCTGTTAATAATGCGTATAATAATAAAAAATATACCGTAAATAAGAATACATTGAAGATTGACTCATCATCGAATATATCGAATATGCTATTAAAATACCATAGTTGTTCTTTATGGGGTGATAATTCATTGGTTGTATTCGGGGGTATGAAGGATGAAATAGATAATAATGGATTAAATCCGATTAATAAGATTATAATCTCCAATGATTTATTTATAATAAATGTACAATCACCTGAATCAAATCATAAAAAATATCCTGTATCGGATATTTCTGGTAGATGGGGACACACATCAGATATTTCTGGTGATAAATTAACAATATATGGTGGATTTGATGCAGATGGAAACGCTTTTAACAATAAATTTATTATTGATTTGTCACATATAGTCAATTCTGGTTATACATCACAAAATGTAAAAGAAAAAAAAACAAAAAATTATAATCCAGGTAATATTGGTGGTCATACAATGACTAACTATGATAACAAATATATTATATTTGGTGGTAGTGATAAATCTTATGATATATGTAATAATTATACGAAAATTTGGGAATTAATTGAATTAACAGATATATGTGGAACACCATTCATGATTTTTTCAGATGATTTTGATATAAGTTTTCAGTTTCAGTTAAATATTAAGACTAATCCTGAAAATATGCTCGTCTATTTCACGGATACATGTAATAATAAAATTAATGATGTGTCTTCATTATATATTAAAACAACTAATGAAAGTAATAAACACAAAATAATTATTGGTGTAAGTGGTGATAATTATCATTATAAATCAAATAACACATTTGACCCTGAACTTTCACATAAACTTCATTGTATTTATGAAAAAACATCTAGTAAATTAAAATTATATATAGATGATAGACTTGAAGTATCTAATAATATAATTTTTAATTATGATCAAAGTATTAATTTTATGCATATAGGCCATGTTGGAACGACAAGTAATAGTGATGTTACAATTATTGGAATGGATATATACAATCACTTGATAACCGATAAAACTGAAATACCAAGTAACAACAGTCATTTATTTTCTTTTTATCCTCTAGCTAATACAGGGAAAAAGTTAATATCAAATATAAACAATATAAATTTAAGAGATAATAATAGATATAATGATATTTCATATGGTTCTTTTATTTTTTCCTCAAAAAATTCTTTTAAATTTAAATTGGAACATGATAATTCTACAATAAATGGAAAATTACTAGAAAAAAAAAATAATAATTGGAATTGGGGTAAATTATTAATGGATTCCAGTGATATAATTCAAAATGCAACTCCAATTACAAATGTAGATGTTTCTTATCAATTTATATTTGATAAACCATATTGTTTGAAAAAATTTAAAATAGTAAGTATAGATAATGATATGAGTAATATACTATTAAATACGTATTTATCCACATATCCATATGATGATCCTAATAATAATAATGGAAATTATAAAAATATATTACAACAAGAAATTGATAATAGACCAAAAAAAATTGCATTTTATAGAAATGCAATTGATTATAGTAATAACAAAGTAATACCTGGTAAATTATATAAATTTAAGAATGGAATTATAAATTCAAATTCACCATACGATTTATCTAGTATATATAATATTACAATTGATAATAGTATAAATAGTTATATCGATTATTCCAATAATTATGATACAGATAATAGTTTTATAGATATTTCAACTGTACAAATAAAAAAATATATCACTGAAAATAGTAATAATATTTCAAATTACATGTTTGTTTTTGATAATTCCTTGTCTATGAAAGATTCATCTTTTGTTATTGCTATGATTGGACAATATGATAAACCGCGAACAGTAGAAATATATAATACTGCATTTTCAACATTTCCAAAACCATTTTCAATATCTTATAATATATATAATAAAAACAATAGTAGGGATTTTTCTTTTGTAAATATGAAAACATCTAACAATGATAACTTACCTGGTTCTAGCGCTGTATTATTTAAAATAAATACCAATAATGAAAATATTGACATATGTTTTAATATTAATAATAGTTTTAAAGATGGTAAATTATTTGAAATGAATAAACCACATTTTTATACTATGGTCGATATATTTTTTAAAACAAATAATATTCAAACGAAATGGAGGAATGATGAAATAAACATTCAAAATCCCGCGATACAAATATATGAAAAAGACATTAGTTATATAATAAATGAAGGAATAATAAAAATATATTTTGATGGAAATGATGGTGGTAATTGGAAAAATATGTTAAATAATGGTGGATTATGGGGTCCAATGGGGGTTTCTCCAAATCATTTTTATTATTTATTTAAAATATCATATGAATCGTCAAAGTTTCCATGGAAATATATGTTTAAAAAAAATCAACGTGAAGAAATTAATAAGTTGATAATATCAACACAAGGTTATGGAAATATATCAACACAAGGTTATGGAAATATATCAACTATTGGTTCAGATATATCAAGTAGTGATTTATCGTTTGTTAGCAAAATAAATACTATTGGTTCATATGCATATGTTTTTAAAAATAAACTTACTTCTACAGAAAATGATATATCTTTCGGGATTAAAAAAATAGAAACATATAACCGATTTAAAACAAAAAATGATTTTTTAAATGATAAAAAATCAACAAAACATACAATTGATCTCTCCAATATATATTTTTATAATACAGAAAATGGGGAAATGATAGATTTAAGTTATAACAATAAGAATGCTATACTGGATTATGGTGATTTAAAAATTCGAAATCATTCAGCTACTATAATAGATAATTCGATGTATGTTTTTGGTGGCATAAATAATGGAAAGGTTTCTAATAAATTACATATTTTGAATTTAACAACAGGAAAATGGGATTTAAGTGTCAATTATAGTGGTGATATTTCAATGTTATATGGTCATACAGCTGATTCATGTGGAGATATTAATGGTAATAATGATACAAAAATAGCTATTTTTGGTGGATCAACTGAAAAAGGTGTGAGTAAAAGTAATTATAATGATAAGTTATTTATTTATGATATAATTGACAATTCAATGTATGAATTTAAACTCAATAAAGATAATCAAGTAAAACCTGAACATGTTTTTGGCCATAGTTCTGTTGTAATAAACAGTAAGTATTTATATGTTTTTGGTGGTGATATTTCTTATAGTTCTAGTGATAATATTAATAGGGATAGTCTCTATATACTTGATTTATTAGATAAGAAAAAATGGATAAAAAGAAATAATATTCAAAGTGTGAGTGGGAATAATCATTTAATGGGTCGGTACCGTTTTTCTATGGTATACGATAATTGCACAAATGAATTAATAACATATGGTGGTGAGGATACAAAAAGTCATAATATAATATCAAAAAACGATTCAAGTTACATACAAATAATCGAAAATGCTGGTAATTTATATTATGAAAAATCAAAGTTTGATATACATGATATTTCTTTTGATATTTCTTTTGAAACTAGTAATAATTATAAAATTGATATACCCACATTATTATTAAAATTTGACACAAAAATAAAAAAAATAAAAAAAAAGATTAATAATTCTACATAATAATAATAGTTTTAAATAAATTATTTAAAATAATATATTTATAAATAATAGTATTATGATAACAAATACCGATCCGAAATTATATTGGGTAGAAGATAGAAATAACAAAAAAACAATGTTAATTAAAAAAAATGGAAAACGACTTGTTTTAGAAATTGGTGATATGATATCATTCAAATTCGGACAAAAAATAATTGCTAAGATTATTGGGTTCACATTTCAAGGTCCATATTCACAGCCAAATGGTATGCTATTCACCGAATATAAAAATGGTGTATGGGATGAATGGACTATTCGAAAAAAAAAATTAAATATATTTTTTCATTTTGATGTGTGGAAAACAGTTAAGAAACTATATATTGAACCACCATTACCACCTTCAAATTTTGAACACGAATTGTAATTTCATATAATATCAAAAATATTATATAAAATACCATAAAAAGAAAATCATAAAAGAAAATCATAAAAGAAAATCATAAAAAGCATAGTTAATTAAAAAAAAAGATAAAAAATATTCTATATAAAAAAATTGATTATTATTAACATTATTAAACAATATATAATACAATATACACACCATGGAACCACCAACCTATTTAGCAGAAAAAAATCCACACCCACGCGATTCTAATATCACATTTGATGAAGGACCTCATATTTATACTATAAATGGAGATTCATCATTCACATCAGTTACAACATGGAATCATTCTCATTTCGAAAAATTTAATGCTGATAAAATCATTGATAATATGATGGCTTCTAAAAGATGGCCCAAAAGCAAATATTTTGGAAAAACGAAGACTGAAATTAAAACCATGTGGAAGAAAAATGGTAATGATTCGGCGTCAGCGGGAACAAAAATGCATTATGATATCGAGTGTTATTATAATGAGTGTCCTAATGAAAATGATTCAGTTGAATATTCATATTTTAAATCGTTCTTAAATGATTATGGTCATCTAAAACCATATCGAACAGAATGGATGATTTATCATGAAGAACTCCAACTCGCCGGCTCCATTGATATGGTATATGAAAATGATGATGGTTCATTATTGATATATGATTGGAAACGCTGTCGTGAAATTAAAAAAACGAACGGATGGGGAAAATGTGCTACTACACAATGTATTGATTATATACCTGATACTAATTATTGGCACTATTGTCTGCAATTAAACGTATATAAGGCGATTTTAGAGGAAAAATATGGAAAAAAGGTAACTGAATTGTATTTAGTGTGCCTTCATCCAAATAATTATAACAAAAATTATCAGCGAATTAAAGTTGTTGATATGCAAAATGAAGTGAAAGAATTGTTTGAATATAGAAAAAAACAATTATCATAACATACTTAAAAAATAAATATAAAAATATAATATACAAATGGACTTTGACAACGATTTTTATGATGATATACATTTTAGACAATATAGAATTATAGAACAAGATTATGAAGCAAATGCTTTTTTTAGAAATTTGCATTTTGCATTTACTATATTAATGGTGCATTTAATTGCTTTTTATTTGGGATTTTACATTGTTGGTAATTATATTTATCCACATGATTTTTCGTGGATTCGCATGGATACCGTGGAATGTAACGAAATTAAGGAAAAACCTTTTGAAGAAAAATATTTGGACAAACTTAAAGATATGGAGGAAACAGAATTGACAGAAGAAAAACTAGCGGCAATGGAAAAATGTGTTTTGATTGAACACACACCGGCAGGAAATGTTATTATGCTTTATAATGCACACGATGAATCATTTTGGTATTTTTGTGATGATAAATTAATATCGTATAAATATTTGGAAACAGTTTTGAGGCATTATGTTATTGTTTATGATTGTAAGAGTTTGTATAAAAATAAAGGCGAACAATTGAAAAGAATGAAGGAGGAACAAGAAAAAATGGCACAGGAAAAAGAAAGAATGAAGGAGGAACAAGAAAAAATGGCACAGGAAGATAATGCATTAAAAAATGAGGAAAATAATGATGAGGAAAATAATGATAAAGAAAAGGATACTCTACCCGAAAAACCTGTAACTACTACATCTGTTTTTGCCAGATTTAAAAAATCCAGAATTAAATCCAATAAAAAAGTTGATAAGAATGATGATAAAAATGATAAAAATGATAAAAATGATATGGAGAATATGGAACACCTTGTACAAGCAAATCGGTTCTCATACAAAGGGAATATAAATAATTATCAAATGATTAAAAAACAATTGGATAGTAATCTACCGAAATTAGATTTCAAAACCTTCATGAAAATGCAGGAAGAGAAAAAAAATAAAAATAAACAAGATTAACCATATATGATAATCATAAAACACGATTAATCAAACTATAAAAAATAATATATTAATA
>Ga0233413_10000645_pt1 | contig 16350 bp, 38 predicted proteins | sample Na_anoxic_6_MG_FD_189019 | JGI IMG/M metagenome (GOLD analysis project Ga0233413, IMG submission 189019) | Seawater microbial communities from Saanich Inlet, British Columbia, Canada - Na_anoxic_6_MG | ecosystem: Environmental > Aquatic > Marine > Inlet | place: Canada: British Columbia... | reverse complement strand
CCGAAACAGCGAGATACAATATATCGAAGAAAAGAGTGTTAAAATCTTTAAAAGAAATCCTACAAAAGCGGTGACGGGATCATGACACAACGCGAAAGAGCAATTCGATGTTCATATTGCCGGCAATCGGGCCACAACAAGCGTGGATGTTCCGAATTCTTTAAAGACTCAGCAGATTCAACGAAGCCGTGGGTACAGCCTATGGCACCCCTCAAGGTACGACGTTGCTCATACTGTGCGCTACCGGGTCATGACAGGAGAAAGTGTATAGAATTGCGTGATGACAAGATTGGAATTGTCTCGACTAACCGTAAGTGGATTCATCAAATTGTTAGGGATATGGAGGCAAACGGTGTAGGGGAAGGAACGATCTTGAAAATGAACCCACGCGCCTTTGACGAAACAGGAAGATTTGCAATAGCAATGGTGACCGGGTTCAATTGGCACAACTTGTTTGTAGCCTATCCGACTAGATCGTGGATACGCGTGAAATATTTTGCAGGTAACGAGGAAGGTCTTTACGGCTCCAAACCATGGTACAACTTTGGAACATCGGGCCACTTTTCATTTAAGGACTGCCATCAGCCAAAATATTTTCCCAAGAGTATGGTTAAGCATGCGCAGTTGGCTGAGGATGTGGACATTAGCAAGTCACTACTACACTCTAAGACCGCACAAGTTATATCCCCAGCTCAGAATTGTGACTTGAAAGCATTGATGCCCGTGGGAGTGGCCATTGGCGGCCATGGAGTGAATGATTGGTTTGATAACAAACGCTCAAAAGACTATTATCATAACAAAGCCGCTAGCGACGGCGACAACACAACAACAAGAAGGAAAAAATAACTATGGCATCAATTGATTTTAAAACTTTTCAATCCGTCGCCTTTCATGTTCTAGATTCTCGCTTCCCTATCATTTTGAGGGGAAGGCATGGGATCGGAAAATCGGAAATCGTTTATCAACTGGAAACCCTGTTAGAATACACCGCTGGTGTTGTAGAACGGCGCGCAAGCCAAATGACTGAAGGCGATTTAATCGGCCTGCCATCTCTTAGCGGCGGCAGCACTATTTGGAATCCGCCAGACTGGTTTAAGGTAGCGTGTGATCAGCCCGTTCTCCTTTTCCTCGATGAGATCGACAGGGCTACTCCGGAGGTTCGCCAAGGAATCTTTGAATTGACCGATAGCCGCAAGATAAACGGACATATCTTACACAAAGATACCGTTATCGTGGCAGCAGTTAATGGCGGCGAGCATGGCGCCGAATATCAAGTGGGTGAGATGGATCCTGCGGAACTAGACCGTTATACAGTCTTTGATGTTGAACCAACAGTGGAAGACTGGCTGGGATGGTCTAAGGGCAAAGTTGCGGATGTTGTATGGGATTTTATTAATAACAATAGGAATCATTTGGAGCATAACGAATCTTTTGAGCCGAACAAAGTATATCCTAGTCGCCGAAGTTGGGTGCGCCTGGATAAGACACTTCAAATGGCGTCCCTTCTGCAAGAAAAGATGGATGATCCTGCGATCTTTGTCCTTTCTCAGTCGTTTGTAGGCTTTGAGGCAGCAGTTAAGTTTAAGGACTTTGTGGCCAATTGGGACCGACAAGTATCACTATCTGATATTGTTGATGACGGCCGTTTTGATTTGGTTACTGACTTCTCTATCAATGATCATGGCGCCATCATTGAGAAGATGGAACACGAGGAGCTCTTTAAGAAAACACTTACAGAGCAGCAACGCCGGAATGTCGCTGAGTACATGTCTATTGTTCCGGGTGAACTAGCAATGAAGCTGTTCACAAACTTTACTAACGAAATTGTAAACTTACAAGATGAAGAGAAGATTGGAGAGATTGTCAATTTTATGGAACATTCTCTTAGCGTTAAAGAAGAGTGTAGAGGTATGCTCGTGAAAGATTATTTAGTTCAGCTCATAGCTGGGACAGTGAAAGAAGAGGAGTGAAATGCCCTATAAGAGCAAAGACAGTAAGAATATAAATATCCTTAAAAAGTGGGCAAAAAAGCAGCATTCCCTAACCGTAGTGCTTGATAGCGGCCAAGAGGACAGGTATTTGGCTGATGAGAGGTTGGTTATCATCAACTCTTCACAGACAGATGAGAACCAATGCTATTCGTTAATGCATGAATTGGGGCATGCCCTCAACAGAGATAAGAGTAAAGGTGGAAGCTTCCGTAAAAGGTTTAACTTACTTGCTGAAGCAGAAGAATCTGGCAAGGAACCACGAACATGCGCTTTTCGAATTCAGTTTCTTGAAGAAGAGATGTCAGCATGGCGCAATGGCCAATATTTAGCAGAAAGACTTGACTTGAAGATCGATTACAGGAAATATCTTAACTATGCGGCAAAATGTCTGATGGGATATGTTGACTGGGCATCGGCACGAGATTGGGAACATCCTTTATCTGGACTGGAGTAAAATAATAATGTCATTTGATCTAAACTTTCACATATATTCTCTACTTCAAGAAGAGCCTTTCTTTGCAGCGCTTTCTCGTTCGATAGATAAGCGCGCCAACAGATCGATCCCCACAGCAGGTGTTGGCGTTGATGAACATACAGGCCACTTTATACTGTACTACAATCCTGAGTATTTTGAGAAACTACCCATGGAGCAGAGAAAAGGAGTTTTAAAGCACGAGTTTTATCATCTAATTTTCGAACATGTCACATCGCGCCTTCCAGCCGAGGGACTTACTCAGTATTGGAACATCGCAACAGATCTAGCGATTAACTCACACTTAGAAGGAGAGTTGCCAGAAGGATGTTGTATGCCAGGTCATCCGGGCAAGTTCGAGAAGCTTCCTGCGTATAGAACTAGTGAATGGTATTTTGATGCGATTACTGAGAACAAGGAGGACTATGGTGATAATAAAGGTGACGGAGGCGATGGTACCGGAGATCCGAACAACAAAAAGGATGACGGGGGCGAGCAATTTGACTCACACTCTGAATGGGGCGGACCTTCTAACCAGGCGAAAGAGATTGCTAAAGAACGCTTAAAGGATATGGTCAAAAAGGCGTCTGAAGAGTGTGAATCAGGTAAAGGATGGGGTACTGTTTCGAGGTCCATGAGAGAGGAGATCATCGATAGGATTATTGGAGTTCCTCTTGACTGGAAGAAAGTATTAAGGTACTTCATTAAGACATCGCAGCGCGCCTCAAAGCAGTCCACTATCAAGAAGATCAATCGCAGATACCCATATATACATCCAGGCCGCAAAGTCACCAGACAGGCACACATTGCCATTAGCGTCGATCAGTCCGGAAGTGTGTCAGACGCGATGTTAGCGGCTTTCTTTGGCGAGTTAAGCGAGTTGGCAAAGTTGGCAAACTTTACTGTTATTCCCTTTGATGATCAAGTATTTGAGGATAGAATCTTTTTGTGGAAGAAAGGCCAGCGCCATGCAAAAGAACGTGTCTTGTGCGGTGGGACTGACTTCAACGCGCCGACAAATTATGTGAATGTGCACAAGTTTGATGGTCATATAATCCTAACGGATATGTATGCGCCTAAGCCAGTAAAGAGTAGTTGTCAAAGAATGTGGATGACAGACCAAAATGGTGCAAACCGGCCCTACTTTGAGACAAGTGAGAAGATAATCGTGATTAACGTTTAAAAAAACTAATTATAATATAGTATAGGGAGGGCATGTTTTGTGAAAGAAATATCAGGTTCTTATGACATTGACGTAGATGACGAGGAATTTTTCTCCAATGTATCTCCGTTAACGGAAGCTAGTTGTACCCTTCAAGACTATATGACTGCGTGTCTTAGATATAATAACGACCTTCAAAAGAGGTTAAGTTATGATGACTGTCTATACGACGTGATTAAGGAACGCGCATATGTTATTAAAGAAACCGAACACTAAGGAGAATGACACAATGTCAGATACAGAACTAGAATCCCGCATCGATGACCCCGAAGATCTTCTCGAAGAGGAAGAAGAGAAATTTATTCAAGATTTTGACATGACTGACAGTACCTTAGTCGATAATAAGGAATATATTTTAACAAAAGAAGGACTAGCCAATCTGGCACGAGAAAGTATTAAGAGAGATGATGCAGATAAGCTAGCCGCAATGAAGAAGAAGGTGTTTTCAAAAGCCTTCTTAGCAAAAGTACACTCACTATCAGAGCATGTGATCGAGTGGTGTAATTATAAGGCATCTATCGGAGAGTGGCGCCATGAGTATGATTTTTCCAAGACCGATGAAGACCTTTTCGAACCAGTTGTAACTGAAGTTCGTACTAAAATGGTAGACGTAGTTATAGTTAAGCACAAATCCCGCGCAATACGCAAGATCGTTGTTGAATGGGGAAGCAATGGTATGTGAGCCAACTGGCTGAGTGAGGAAGTGGTGGAGCGCAGAGAGAAATTCTTCTCCGATTGGAAGAGGCAACAAGCCGCACTAGGATTAGCGAAGGTAGAATCTGACGTGTACTTGGGCCAGTATTTCATCACATCACAGAAAAACAAATATGGTGAGACAAGATATACTATTCGTCGGATAGAAATAGACGGTGAAATAGTGGTGTTCGGATCACTGAGCGGATTTACAACAAGAGTGGGAGCGAAGAGATGGTTAATGGGGCGTCAAGAATGGTAAAGGGTGGCGGTATTATTATATTTTGTTATATATCTATCCTTATTCATACGGCTGGCAATGTAGGCCGGAATCTAATGTTGAGGCGGAGGTATGACTAGCAGAACCCCGATACGATTACATTCATCTAGTATGACATTCAGCGAGTTTCTTATAAGCATGTTTAGTGAAAATGAATTTCCCTACGATAAGAGCATGGAATTTGAATCAAGTACACAGGGTGGAGAAATAGGTAATTTATTACTATCTTTAATAACTCGCGCGGGGTGTACTAGCGAAGATTACCCTTCTGATCAATCAGATCCGGATGGTTTTCTCGGAAGTTACAGCCACAAGACATTTAGACTTGAAAAACTGAATGGATCTTTGGTACAAGTTGTGATGAAAGTGTGGCGACCAGACTATCATGGCATGCCACCTGAACTTGAGCCGGAGCGAAGGTTATTCTTTCCTCCACATTGTAAGATAGAAATAGAATGTACGGGATTCCCGTTCTAAACAAAGGAGAGACTATGGAATGGATGACGCGCAGAGCGGAATTAGAACAGAGAGTAACAACATTAGAAATGGTGCTGATGGCAACTCATAAAGCACTCGGAAACATAAGAGAGGATGTTCATTTCTATGGCGCCGCTAATGCAGCGAATAGCTTAGACGAGCTTCAAGATAAATTAGAGGAGGTAGTGGAATGTTTGAATACTTAAAGAAATTACTCGACAGGCAACAATTGCCATGGGCATTGTTTATGCTTACCCTTAGCACGATTTGTACTGTATTGTGCTTTTCAGTTGTGATAGCCGCTTTTGTCTATTCAACTAGTTTTGTTGATGGCCTCACTTCAGCCCTGTTTCCTATGGCCATCGCTGCCATTAATATGGTAGCTGTAGTAGCAAACGTGGAGCGGATAGCACAGTTGCCAACAAAGAAATAGAAATCTTCAGTATGTAGTGAAGAAAGTCCTTGACAAAGGGACAAAAGTTTGGTATAACTATACTTCAATGAAAGGTGAATTTTGATCCTAGGGATCAAGAGTACACCAATAGAGAACGAGAAAGACGAAAGAGGATTAGCTATGAGCTTGCAACACCAGAGAAAACAAACACATGAAAAAGAGGTAGATTCGGTAGAGTGGAGTAACACAACCAAGTTTCTACTGTATAAGACCAGTCCTTACCACTCGGACGACAAGGCGAGTATGAGCTTAACCACCACGCGGCCGTTTGCCAGATGGTTTATCATGTGCGAGAGAGTCATTCTAGAGACAGGAGTGAAAGAGGAGATTGTAATCTCTTCGAGCGATACTGAATACAATGCTCGCAAGTCATTTAGGATGCTCCGACGTGTAACTGGCTATGTCGATTGTGATAATGAGATGGCAATTCCAGGCTTGTTTTAAGCAAAGCCAAAAACTAAAGAACGAAAGATGATATTGATATGAAGAAGAATCCGGTAGCAAAGATAGATATTGTAAGCATTAGCTTAATTGTAATTGGTTCGGTGATGATGGGTGCGGCAATCTCCGCCCTTTTACAGGGAGTTGTTATAGGAGCATCTGCTAGCATTGCAGACCCAGAATATGAACAGGTCGAGGAGTTTGAAGAGGTATTCATTAATATGAAGAGGCCCTCTGCGCTCTAAGAAGGTAGCCTGCGTCATTCGCAGGATCCCTCCGTGTGCCTCAAAGATATTTATCGCCGATTGATCGTCCATGGTGAGACAAAACTACCCCAGACGGGTCCAAATGTAAACCTTTTGTGACGGCTCATCCCAGCACCCTCACCCCGATCTCCGTGCCGCGGCGCTCTAAGAAGGTAATTACAGATTATAGGAGAAAAAAAGAATGAGAAAAGCAGGAAGTGTACACGTTATAGTTAGGGATATTGAATGGGAAACAGACGATAATGAGGTACCTAAGAATGAGGTGCCTGATATCGTGGTTGTACCCCTTGAAATGGCCGACATGGATTGCGAAGAAAGAATTCATGAAGTAGTCATGGAACATTTGTCAGACAATTATGGCCGGCTCGTTAACAGCTATGATCTCGGCTGGAAGAGTTAGCTTCGGAATAGATTTGTTATGCATATTAATGATATATCAGCAGGAGACATCGTTACATACCGTACTCCGTCTCATCCGGGCAAAAAACACTATGGTATCGTAGTCGAATTTGCGCCTGATGGACCAGCGGTCCACAATCCCGAACAGTGGATGAAGGTTAAGTGGCTCGGAGGTGACGGTCCCTTCTTACATGCGTGGGATTTGATTAATTATACTACAACACTTGTAGAGAAATATAAGTGTATTCGAAAAAAGAAGCAAAGAAAGAGAAGTAAGGTAAAAAATGGTAAGTGTTAGAGCAAAACATCTTAAAGAAGTATATAACTGGTATGGTACAAAAGGAATTAAATTAGAGCTAGGGGAGCATCCCTGTATCGATCTTCTCAACAAAAAGGTGGTATTAGATGGGATGTTGGACAACCAACAACTGCTGTTCGCCGCATTGCACGAAGCCGGCCACTTTATTGTAAATGATAAGCCAGACTGGTGTGATAAGTATCCGGTAAGACAAGAGGTGCGTGACGAGCTTACAGATAGTGAGGATCTCTTTTCAAGTGTTGAGCTATTGCATGAAGAGTATGAAGCGTGGGAAGAAGGCAGAAAGCTGGGCATTGAATTGGGTATTGGCAATCTAGGCTTAGATGATGCTTGGATAGAGCGCAAAGCGAATGCTTTAATGTCCTATATTACCTTCATATCCGGCCAGGTTCATAAGCAGGCTGAAAAAGTTAATGTTGAAGAGAATTAAAACAGTTGACATTTAAGCATAGGTGTGGTATGATGGGACATCAATTGAAAATAAGGGATCAACCCTACAAACTAGGAGCAAAGCATAATGAGAATGATCACGAAAAGAGCTTTTCAGGCGTTTAAGATGAATAAGAATTTCAAATTGGATAATACAAAGGTAGTATCAGATTCACGCTCTACCAGCATGTATCTTCATGGTAATGAAATTGCGCGCAAATGTCACGAAACTGGTATGGTTGAAGTTACGACAGCGGGCTGGAACACACCAACCACGAAAGAACGCTTAAAGCCATTTATATGTGTACATTCCATAAACTATAACTTACATATGGATGGTATGCCATGGAGCGGAGATTGGACCTGTATTGGGCTAGCCTCCGATCTGAATTAAGGAGAAGGGACAGTGGCCGAACGCAGAATGGCTAGGATCATACATCAGTTTGAAGCGTCCCTAGAATCCTTTAAAGAAGGCAGGGGGACCATCGAGGATCTTGAGAAAGAATGGGATATACTTAAATTAAGAGTGGGAAGCTCAATAGCTAGGTACTGTGATGATTTCAGCACTTCTGAATATTGGGAACAGTTGAATAACTTATCAAAACAAGACGAAAGAGAAGAAAGATGATTAAAGCATTTAAAACACTAAAAGAAAACAACACTTCAGGACAAGTTACGACAGTGTGGCGTCAGGTAGATGTAAAAGAACATGTGGTGGTGGGTCACAAGCTAATGACACGCTCGATTGAAGATGTATGTGTTGGCGCCGCAGGTGTAAAGACTTGGAAGGCAAAAGATGTTATTCATAATGATGAAGATACAGTAACAATTAAACAAGAATGGTTTAAGGGTGAGGGAAAGGTACGCGACAAGCATGGGAAAGTGTATACAAAGGATTTCCACCATGTTGTGTATATAAGTTATACTAATAGTAATGATCTGGAGCTTCCAAATAGCGTTGGTTATCCATATACTCATGATCTTGGACTCAGTTCCGCGCCTGCGCAGGGTTAATAAGAATGCAGACCCGCGAAGAAAAGAAAGAGCAGAATGCACCACCCGCGCAAGAAAGTTCTAAGAAACGAAAACCATACCTTAAGCCGAAGAACACAAGAATACAAAGGAAGTAACACCTAAGACTTTGGAGGAGATATTAAATGACAACGACTTTGTTGGATAAAATGGGCATTGGTGAGATACTTGAAGTTGCCGAGGACTTGGGATGGAAAGGTTGCTTTGACTTGTTAGGTAAAGAGGGCGAAGATCCCGATGAACTTGAACGTCGAGCGATTGAATATATGTGGGCGCAAACACCGGAACCCAAGACAATTGAAAACGTCAATAGAACAATTAACCAACACACACAAAAGGCAGCAAGCAATGATTAAAGCATTTGCGTTTGAAATGTTAGTTGAAACATATGCTAGCGCAAAGCACACTATCGGCGATCTTGCTGCTATGGTAAAACGAACAGATATTCCTAAAGCACGTCCGGATGGACCTTCACAACCGAACCGCATTCTTTGCCATGGTAAACTCAAAGATGAGTATTACTTCTTCACTAAAGAACAGGACTACGAGTATTCAGCACTTGAAGTGAAAGAAACCACGAAAGAGGTACAATAATGAACAATAAAGACAAAATCACATGCGACACACAATCAGCAATCTTAGCAGTATTCGCGAAGGACTTTAAAGACCTCTTAGGTCAAGATAGCGGGAACCATATCTATACCACCAAAGCAGATAACATGGTTTGTAACAATGTTGTCAATGCCGAGGATGATCCAGGTGAATGGTCGCCCGAAGCTTCAACGATCATCTACCATCATGGATCTATGCCATCCATTGAACGGATTGAACAATGGAGCGAAGTGTCCGATATGCTACCCGATTTCTTTTATGTAGAAGCGATCAATCCTGAAGTCTCAGCTGTATATAACTTGAGATAGAAGTCATCAGCGAAACCTAAGCAACCTATTATAAAGAAAGAGAGCTAAGAGATGTATGTTTATGTTAGACCACTGCAGAACTACTATTGGGCAGGACAAACAGCACTAGACAGCGAGAAGGTGTATGAGGCAACAGTAGCAACTAACCAACCTAACTATAAAGAGCGGGGCTTAGTTTTCATCGAGGGTTATTTACTGACAAAAGAAGAGTATGAGGTGGCTAGTGAAGAAGATAAGCCTGTATGATGATGGAATAGGAACTGAGTTGTTTCCTGTTACTGTTGGTGCATATAGTGCTTCCAAGAAAGGAGAGTGAGGGATATGATATTTTTAGCATTGGTATTGTTGGCTGTACTGATTGCCGCCACCAAGTAAAGGAAAGAAGATGAAAAAGAAAAAGCGCGCAAACAGTTTAGATACAGAAGTAGACAGCGAGCCAATAACTGAAGAAGTGATTAAGAAGGTAATTCGCCTAACAAGATCACAAATTGTTACGCATGCCTTATTATGTCATGGCTTCGACTGCCACACAAAGCTGCCACAAGGGTTCAAGTTGACGAATGATCCAGACACAGCAGCAGAAATTACTCTATCCTACCGCCATGGCGGGGGCGATATTGTACATATCACTCTTTTTCCAAATGGTAGTATGGAGAAGCTAGCTATTCACTGAAAAAAGTGTGTATTGAATCACAAGAAGAAAGAAAGATAAGGATATAGTTGAAAAGATGAAGAATATTGATGTATATGATACAATGGTAGGCCGCAAAGTATATATTTCTTTACGGGTAATCGATCCAGCCTGGGTTCTAGATGAGTATAGGGAAGGTGAAATTGTGGATACTATCGATGAAGGTAGATCTATGGTTAGAGTTGGAAAAGGTCTTTTATACTGCTTACCAAATGCGTCCATTATTATGGGGTGTGATGTAACGGAAGAAATTCTCAGTAAGGTTGTATAACAGTATATTTCTTCAAAAACACAATTAAAGCTATTGACTTTTCCATCAAAATGTGGTATAATAGGGATGGGAATAGGGATCACTTTTACCAACAACATACTGAAAGATACCATTTCGGTACGGAAATAGGATATACTCGATGATTGATATTAAGATTTTAAATGATGCACAGTTGAGTGAGATGAGTAACGCTATCAAGAAGGAGATAGGGGATCGCTTTCGCGCAAAGCATTGTGATGGTGCTTTTGAGTTTGGGGGCAAGGCAATGTCTAAGACTCAAGCAATAGAGGCTTTCTTAACTGCTAAAAGAGAAAATGCGACGGAAATTGATAAGATGTTAGCGGGCCTTCCTTCCGAAGTAATAGAATATCTTAAAAGTATGGGAGATCTTCGTAAGCATGCAATACGAACTAATAACACTGCTGGCGTAGAAAAGGTATACAAGTTGATGTCTAGCAAGTTAAGCGCCTACAACATGGACGCGCATGCCGATAGTGTTATTGATCAGCTTTGTGTACACTTTATTAATGGACAGGTCTAAAAGAAAGATTCGCGGTAATTTTTTCACCCTAAACGGGTGAGAATGTGGTAATGTTAGCATATAGCTTAAGAAGAGGTGCTCCAATGAGAAGAACCAACAAGCAATTCAAGCCAAACCAGTCAGCTAGTGGCAGAACAAAGAACAGATTTAGAGAACACCAACTAGTGTTATCGGGCAACGATGAAGGCGGCCGCAAAGCAGACAACGTTTTCGGCCTATTAGGCATACCATGCCTGTTGTTTGAAAGTATAGAGAGAGATAAACTACATGTCAATACGCCCCGTTGGATGGGATGGATACCAATTAGCGAGATTGAAGTACACAAGAAGGATTAAGGGTTAAAAGAGATGACAGTGATGACAGAGAAATTGTATAACATTGTAAGGTTCTACTTTGAGAGAAACAGTAAAGAAAAAATCGTTGATTGGGGCCTCACATTAGAGGAAGCACAAGAACATTGCCAACGAGAAGATACCATGGGGGCAGTTTGGTTTGATGCGTATAGAGAGGCCGAACCATGTATCAATAAAAGAAAGGAAAAAGCACAATGGAACACAACGAACTAGCAGCGAATAATCAGGAGATTAACATGGATATTGATGGAAGAATTGAAATGACAACAGAATTACACTTGCAAGCTATAGAGCCCGAATTCCCAGCATCAGATAACATAGCACTAGCAATGTTTAGTCCATCCTTTCCGGTGAATCCAATCCCTTTTGCAGTTGGGTTAGCAAGGTTCGTTAAGGAGAATGGCTCAGACAGCATTAAGGCCGATGACGCTAAGCAGATATTGTGGATACTAATGGCGCAAGCATATGGTCAATTAGGCACAGTCGATATTGGCGATGAATGGAATCGCTTATGGAACTCAATTGGAAAAGGGAAAATGGCACATGATTAATAAGATAGGTAAGTTTTTGCTCAATTTAAAAGACCATGCGGTTACTCCCGATACGTTGGAGATTGCCATTGATAAAGATACAGCGCCATTAGTTATAACTATAGTAGATAATCCAGACTCCGAGTTTATTGAAGTGATCGCATCTAATGCTCACATATATACGTCAGAACCTATTGCCGGCTTCAAGCTAGCATATGACGATATACGATACCCTCCAGGTGGCGCAATGGTATGACGGCAATGTACCACACAACGCACACAGCCGTAGAACAGGGGCAACAATAATGAAGACAGGTGATACTATTTGCACCGACTGTTATGAAGAGAAACATTATAACTCTATTGAGTATAGCGAGGAGTGGTAAAAGATGCTTACGGATGTAATTAAAGTGTGTGAGATTGAATGGCAAACAGATGGTGAAGAAGTTGATCTACCAGTTAACGTGACAATTGACATTGCAGAGCTTGATGCTTTTGAGTTAGAAGATGAAGAGCAGATCAATGAAGCCATCACCGATCACTTGTCAGACACTTATGGTTACTTGGTCGAAGGCTTTACTCGAATGGATTGGGTATATTAGGTGAAAAGAACAGTACACGAAGGCAAAAAAGGAAGGATCCTAACAGTGCTAAACGATATTGGAACGGCAAAAGTGATGCCATATGAGAAGGCAGAGAGAATCGCAGAAGCGAACAACAAAGACGATCCAGAATGGGAATACATCGTGGAAAGGATAGTTTATAATAAACACTACCCAACCGCTATCATACGCGTACATGATGAAGATGGTCGCTGTTTGGGTTGGTTATAATGGAAAAATCGATAGGAGATAAGAACATGAACGACGAAGAAGAATTACAACAGGTATTAAAATTTCTTAACTTAACCGAAGAACAATTCGACTTAGTATGTGATTTAGCTTACAATAAGGTCATTAAGAAGAGAGCTAGCGCAGACTACCAAAGAAAGATGACTGCTTCAGAGGAGATTGATTCAAGAAGGCTCTTGACTCTTTAAGGAATAAAGAATCTATTATAAACGAAGTGATGTGAAAGGTGAGCATAATGCTAGTAGACGGTACAAAATATTGGATGGTAACTCCAGATGGAAATAAGATCGTAGAGAGAACAGTAATCAAAAGAAAAGGTTGCTATACATGTAGGTACGAGGGAGACTATCGTCTAGTGCTAGGACCAATAGAGATGGGACTTAAGATAGGAAGCATATTAACACAAGGAAAAGACACAAATGATTTATAACTTAAACAAAAGACTCGTAATGGCTCACTTCTTCGATCTAACCTGTTGGTTCGTTCTTGGTATTACAATCGGTCACTATTGTCTATAACACAATCGCAGATAAACACAGAACACAGAAAGAATATAAATATGACACGTCACTCAACAAACAATAACCAGACAGCAATTGAACTCGAAGAAGAATCATGTAACGTATGTTCAGCTAATGAATACGAAGCCTCGATGACAGAAGATAATAAAGGTAATAGTATATGTACAGATTGTTATGATAAGGTAAACTATGAGTTAGGAAGTAGTATCCCAGATATCGATGGAGAGATATGGTAAAGAAAAAGAATGTTCTAGACAGAGAGGCCAAGAAGAAGATTGATGCACTGGCGAAAGAGAAAAGAAAAGAAATGCTATCTGTTATATTTGGGTTGGAAACAAAATACAACGAACAGTTAAAGAAGATATGGTTATTAAAAGAATACTTCAGTGTAAAGAAGAAGGATAAGGATGTATATGAAGAGGAGCAGGCGAAAATGATTAAGCAGGATCACTCTATAGAGAAAGGAGGGCTTAAAGAATGGCAGAGCTATTAATCAATGCAGGTCTTGTAGTGGTAGTGATGGCACTAGTAACACTTGGAGTTATCGCGCTAAACAATATGTAAAGGAAAAGGATGTAAAGGAAAAGGAGTGAAGTGGATATGGACTCGGTATATGAAAAGGATATGGAAAAAGGATAGTTTGGCTACATAAAGAAAGGAATAGAAAGGCAAGCAAAATGGCTTGTACTTAGTACGTAAGTAGTATAGTTTTGTCAATAAGAAAATAAAAGGATACAATTAAGATGAATGATATGACGCTAGAACAGCATGTACAGTGGCTATTAAGGGATTATGACATACCTAACGATAGAAGAAGCCTAGAGAACTTCAACAATATAGTGTGGTTAAGCACGTGGAGCGATAAGGGCAATAACATGCCTAGGGATAACCCCATTCGCCCTCACCTAATGAGCTGCCTTAAAGCGCTCCTAACGAAAGATAGAGAATAATGACTGAAGGTAAGATATATAAGAAGATTGTAACACTGAATGCATCCATGGACATACTATGGGTTAGCTTTGCCATATACGTGTGGGCACTAATGGACGTCCCATTTTATATAGCAATGGCGCCAGTCTTATACAGCCTATTTTCGTATGTATATGGCGCGCGTATGGTACGCAATCACAATACTATAACCCCCGGGGTTAATGGCTCTCCAGAAGTATATAATAAAGACCGCCAGAAGGTCGATGATATGTTATATACTATAGCGCAGCAAAACCCCTAGGGATCTCAGTATGTTATGAGCGCGCCTAAGTACCGGTAATTACAGCTGCTTTGGTGCGCCATGACGATGGGATCAGATCCCGGGGAAAGTGTGATCGATATCACATGATAAAAATAATAATTGTAGTGATATCAAGCACTTACGCAAAAAGCGACATCTGACCGCATTAATAGGGTTGACATTCATATGGGAGTATGTTATAATAATCAGGAAGAGAGAACAATCACGTGATCTCTGATTAACCAAAGAAAACAAAGGCTTACACACTATGACTCAAAAACGTATTACTTCCAAAGACTTAGAGATTGCTTTCCTTATCAACAGCACCGACGGCGTTGTAGAGCTAATCGCTGATATGGATAAGAAGCCAGGCAAAAAGGTATTTCTTCAAGCCATTGACTCATTAGAGGATAAGGGTCTAGAAACAAACGAGCTTTCAGCTTATGTTGATGGCCTGTTCCCTTCCAGTGGCAAGGGTCGCGGTAAGCAACAGCCTGTTGACGGCGAGAAGCGCACCTACAGTGTGCAAGTAGTTAAAAACTCAGCCCCTTTCATCCGCTTACCATTGTCTATCTTAGGCGCGGTGCGCGGTGAAGAGGTTACCGTGACCTTCGGTGCCAAGTCCATCAAGGTTAGTCTATAACCCATTAATAACATTAATATAATTAAGAAGAACACCCTAACGGGTGTTTTTTTTTGCTTAGAGGTTGACATGTATATAAGATTGCTTTATATAATATTATTTTTAGCTGCTATTATAGTATATAGAACAAGTGCTTAGGGGGCGGGGGGGGTACCCATATACCCCGAATCTATGTCACGCGTTACGCATAGCGTTATATGGCGCCCTAAGTACACGCTCTATAGCTCTAAGAAAATTTCCCAAATTAAAAAAATGGTAGTCTGAGATCAATCTCAGCCAGTCTGAGATCTATATACTGATACATGAATAGCATCCCTTCATGAATAGCTATAGGTATCAGTATATCCGATGACAAAAAAAATAAAACTCGTATTGTCAGGCTCAGGAACACGCTATCCAGTATTTGCAGGCGCGATTAAAAGGTTGTTACATAGAGGATATGTAATAGAGGAAGTGTGTGGTACCTCTGGTGGAGCAATTGTTGCCGCCGCACTAGGTGCTAGGTATAACCCTGACATGCCATACAAGAGTGTTGATGACCTCATGGCCCTATTAAACAAGTCATTGCCAGCTCCCTTGCTTGACCCCAATTGGTTTCCATATGGTACTAAGGGAATATTCAAAGGCAATAAGTTACTGAAAGAGTTTACGAAGTTATTTCCAGCAGGATTTGGTAGCACCAAAATCCCTATAAATATTGTTACGTTTAATTTGAACACAGGGAAGCATGTGATTTGGAACGAGAATTCGGGTGATATTAGCTTGCCCCTATGTGTTAGGGCTAGCATGTCACTACCTCTCGTTTTTAATCCTGTGAAAATAAAAAACGATCTTCATATTGACGGGGGTGTCACTGCGAACTTCCCTTTGGATGTGTTTGGCGATGGAAAAGATGTTATTGGCCTGAGATTCAAACCATCCAATGCCAAGAATAAGAAAATAAAAAATAAAATTGATTTAATTAATGCCACCGTTGATGGTATGATGGAAACTGCCATGGCTGAACATATGGAAGACGCTTTACACGCGCAGACTTGTTACTTGCATACTGACCATGGTGGCTTGAACTTGTTGATGGATAAGGGTGATGTTGAAGCGCAAGTTAAAGAAGGCTATGAGAGTATGAAGAAATTTTTAAATAAAAAGGAAGGATTGTAAGGGCGATTATGAGTTGTTAGCGTTAAAGTAAGAAAAAAATACCGCCAACCGGTCGCACTTATATATGTTATGAATGTTACTAGAGAAGAGTTCCCTATCAAAATAACCGATATTGCCGTCGAGCAAGCACTGAACGTGAGAAAAAATCCGGCCGAACACCTGCGT
>Ga0233413_10000644_pt1 | contig 16365 bp, 18 predicted proteins | sample Na_anoxic_6_MG_FD_189019 | JGI IMG/M metagenome (GOLD analysis project Ga0233413, IMG submission 189019) | Seawater microbial communities from Saanich Inlet, British Columbia, Canada - Na_anoxic_6_MG | ecosystem: Environmental > Aquatic > Marine > Inlet | place: Canada: British Columbia... | reverse complement strand
AAAGCTATCGCTATACAATATGTAGCGTAGTTTGACATTAAACTTAAACTTAATAAAATAAGATTAACATTAATTTGTTATTCTTATTTTTTTTATACCTAATTATGAAAATCAAAAGTAAAGAAGTAAAAGAGTGTGAATTTACTAATAGTAAAAAAACAACTGTACTTGATTTAATCTATACACATAGATGACAAGAATGAAGAATATTAGTTAAGGATTTTCAAGAGAATGATTACAAAAATATCTTAAAACAATTAAGAGTAAAAGTAAGAGAAAATTTCAATAAATTAAAATCTGAAGCCTAATATTTTTTTTTGCATTAAAAATAAAATATGATATAGTACAAATAAATATTTATTAATATATTAATTATGATTCCTGCAGATATAATAGCAAAAGCATTATTAGATACTTCAACAGATTCAGATAATTATGACCCTGCAACAGTAGGTATTGAAGCATTAAATATAGTTTCTGATGAAGTTAATAATGAGATAGTACAAGGCGTAAAAGAAGATTATTACTGGGATCGTCTAAAAGTAGATACTATTGATTTACAAAATGAATATAATATAACTACAGCTTGAATTACTTGGGATTGAGTAGCAAGTACATCTGTAAATGTAAAGAAAGTAAATAAGATATTTATAAAATATGCTACAACTGATACATATTATACTAGATTAGCTTATCAAAATCCTGATACTTTAGAGAAAGATTTAGAATATTATGCTGATAATCAGAGTAAAACAGCTCCTTTTTATTATATTCAAGATAGAAGTATATTTATATATCCTGCACCAACTCCTTGAGTTACACAATGATTAAAAATGAATGCTATTTATACACCACCTACAATAGCTTTAGCAAGTACTGAAACTTGGTTACCTTTACAGCCTGATAAACATTATATCTATGCTTTATGATTAGCTGAACATATATATAAATCACAAGGTAAATTACAAGAAGCTAATAATGCTAGAACTTTATTTAAACAAGAATTAATAAGCTTAATGACTTATTTAAAAAGTAGAAGTAATGCACCAAAAATGAAAACTATATCAGGTTTAGATAAATTTAGATAGTAATTAAAAATTATGGCATTCCAAAAACAATCAATAACACAAAAGAACTTTTCTTGAGGTATATCTCAAGATGATTTTTTAACTACTTGAAAACAAGTATTGTATACAGAGAATTTAGATATAAATAGAGATAGTTATTTTGTATGATTAAGTAGAGCTAATGAATGAAGATTTACAACAACAGCTTCTATAAACTGATTTTTTAAGTCTACAGATAGTGTTTTTGCCTATACTTCTGACTGAAAGATATATGATAGTAATTGAAATGTAAAATATACTTTTACTTGAAATGAGCCAATATTACAAGCTTGGGAATTTAATGGTTATATATACTTTTTACTTGAAAGTACAGTAGATAGTTCTTATTTACATAGAGTAACAAAAAATAGTATTATACTTGGTACTTGGAATGTAAATGCAATTACAGTAGCTTGAGATTGATTTATTAGACAATGAGCTACATTCCCTGTAGTAGTTTTACTAAATGAACTATTTTATATATGAGTTGATTCTAGCGTTTATAGTATATCTAAAGAAGATGTATCAGTAGAATATGATATATGGGATTGAGATGTAGTTTGAATAACAAGAACTTGATCTACATTTAAAGTTTATACAGAAAATTGAACTGTTGCATTTTGGGATTGAGTATCTAATAATATCTCTTGATTTTTTGAGATAGGACAAAAAGTAAGAAGTGTAATTAATAATAAATGACAAGATTATGTAGTTGCAGGTAATTCAAAAAATCAAACAGAAATAGTTATTGTTACAAATTTTACACCTGATTCTTTATGACAATTAAGATATAGCGATAGATTAGCTAATAATGTATTTGAAATAGAATCAAATGAGCCACAAGAGCTAGCTAAACTATGAAATACTATTTATTTTAAACAAGATTCACTTTCTTGAGCTGATAATGATGTATTAAGTTATTGAACACTTAATGCTACATTATCTAGTGGTTTTAATGTGCCTTTTACAAAAGATAGTAACTGAAATGCTATAGATACACTTTATTCATTATTTTGACACGATTCACTTAATGGGGATTTATTATATTTATGAATGAACTCTAACTCTGAATTTGCTGTAGAAAGAATATCTATAACTTGATGAACTTCTTTTACTTATAGAACAGCTTGATATTTACAAACAAATCCAATAGATTTTTGAACTAAACAACAAAAGAAAAAGATAGAATGAATTAAAATAGTAACAGGTAATTGTGATGCTACTAATACTATTGAAATACAATATAGTATAGATTGATGAGCCTTTACTACATTAAAAACAATAAATAGTTGAACTTCAATTACAAAAACAAGTATTTACACACTACATAAACAGTTTTTTGATATATCATATAAAATAAACTTTGTATGAGATTGAGTTGCTACAACACCTGAATTTTATGAGATACAAACAATAGCTACTAATATAGAATAAAATGGCTGATGAAATAAAAGAACTTACACCTGAAACAATCCCTGAATTTTGAGTAAACACAGATAATATTCCTTGATTAAATTCTGAACAATTATCTACTAATATTAGTGTACAAACTCCTTGATATTCAGGCTCTTTTGATACGAGTGATGCAACTTTAGCAACAACTGATAATATATATAATTTATCTATTCCTAATCCTGATTGAGAAATACTATCATTTACTATAGATTGAAGAACTAATATAATACAAATATCTGTATCTTGAAGTTCTGTAACTGCTTATTTAGAATTAGAAACAGCTTTACAAGATTGGTTATGAGAAGAATACTCAATACAATATATCTCGTGAACTAATTACACAATAATTAAAAATACTAATCAAACAATTACATTAACAAGACCTGCATTAGTAAGAGAATTGACTATCTCGCCCTGGAATACAATAACTCAAATAGATATTATAATAGATTGAACTACTTATAATTTTGATTGAGCTACTTATGCTACTGTATGAGAGATATTTACTTATTTAGATACTAATTTAGATCCATTAGTTTATTATACAAAAGCTACTGCTACAGAGTTAATTATAGCTAAAGTTGATACAACTATCCCTGTAATTACTTCTACTACTTATAATAGTTATGAATATACATTATGAGCTAGAAAAGCAGATGATGCACCTTGAAAATTCTTAGATTATTTTCAATTAACAACTGATTGAAATGACTATAGAGTAGATGTATTTGCAAATTCAATTTTACACCCTTGAGATGATATTATTGATATGCTTAATTGAGCAAATGTTTGAGTAACTTCATTAAGTGCTATCCCTTGATCTACTTGAGCAGAGAGATGAATAGAATTTATAATTACTGCTGAATGTAAATTTACAACTGCTATTAAATCTAGTTCTTCAACTGCCACAAAGGCTAAAATAATGTTATGAGCTGTACTAATTGAAGAAGTTAGTTTTGTATGAGATATTGCTACATTTACTTCTGTATTACAGCCTTGAACATACTCTATATTAGCACATAATGATTGAGCATTATATACTGTTACATCTTCTAATAATCAATTAGATAACAATTATCATATTAGTTTTGATGTAGCAACTGCATATAACTTTATTAATCTAAATACTGAGTTAATATTTACAGATGCTTGATATAACATATATGATGTTATTATAGACGCTACATTCTGAAATTGGAGTTATTTAACTTTTAGTAATGTTGATTATTCAGCTATTACAGCAAGTAGAATAAACACATATACTTCAGGACAGCCTGATGATACTAACTTAACTACATTAACTACAAATACAAATACTGCTTTAGAAACAGTAGCTGTATATACTGAATTAATTACAACATTTACATTAAGTTCATTTAATTATGTAATTCCTGTTAAGGCAATATTTAAGAAAATAACTTTAACAGCAACTGCTAGTGTTTGAGATAGTGAATGAATTTATGAATGAAGAAGTCAAAGCTGTACAACTAAACATTCTACAACTACTGAATTTATAGCAGATAAGATATTTTATACAGATTCTAATAACTTCTGAAATATAGTATCTACAAGGACTTGATGATTTGTAATTAATCTAAATGTAAGTGTAAGTAATAAAATAAACTTTGTATGTACTTAGTTTGCAATATACTAGAATATAAATATACTTTAATTAATAACTCAAAAAATGATTATGGCTAAAGAAGATAAACTTTTAATACCTTGAGTGAACGCTCCATCTCCAAAAGATGCTGTTTTAGCACCTAAAGAAGATGATGTTTTAATCCCTTGAGTAAATGCTCCTGCTAATGATCCAAAGCCACTTACTCCTACAGAAGATATAAATCAATTCATAAGAGATACAGGATTATTAGAAGATACACCTAAAATAGATACCACTCTTAATAATGTAGCACCTTTACCTGTATGAGATACAGCACCAAGACCTGAAACTCCTGAAGTAAAACCACAAATTACAACAGAATTACCAAAACCAAAGATAGATTGACCTATAAATGATGCACAATCTATTAAAACTACTGAATTAGCTAATCAAGAAACTGAAAATAGACTAAAAACAGATGCTAATACTAAAACTTTAGCTAATTTTGAAGCTGCTTTATCTACTTGAAATAGACAAGATATAGCTAATTTAACTAAATCTAATCCTGATTTAAGAGATACTTTTAATAGTATGGTAAGAAATCAATTCAAAACTAACTCAGATAGAAATTATTTCAGTAAATATTCGTGATTTACAAATAATCAGTTAAGTTCTGCTGTTAAAACTTGAGAAATAGTAGTTAATAGTGAACAATATAATAGTTTACCTGAAGCACAAAAAGCTAGTTTCCAAGCTTTTCAAGCACAAGAAAATGCTGTAGCAACTCCACAAGATACTAAAAATCAATTTGCAACTAATAATGATAAGACAATTAGTCTTGATTCTATTTTAACTGACTTAAAATCGGTTTTTTCTAGTGATTTAAGAACACAATATGAAGAAACTATGAATTCTAGTGAGATTACACAAACTGCTAAGGATTTAGAAGATAAACAAAATGCTATTAACGCTTTAAATGATAGTATTGAAGCAATTAAAGATGAAGTACAAGCTAGTTTCCCTAATTTACCTTGAAGTCAGCAAGCTGCAATAATTTCAGATAGAACAAGTAAATTAAATAAAGATAAAAATGTATTAATTAATGAATATAATTCTAAATTAGGTACATATCAAACAATGAAAGATCAAGCTACACTAGAGTTAGACTTCTTAAAATATGAAGATGCACAAAATAAAGAGTTATATATGACTGCTTTATGATTATATGAGAGTAGAAGAAGTGAAATGAAAGATGAAGAAAAAGCTACATTATTAGAAAAGAATAAACAAATAGCTGCAGATAGAACTTTAGCAAATCAAAAAGAATTAGCTACATTTAATCAAAAACTATCACAAGAAAATTTATCTTGAGGTAAATATATAGATAATGGTAAGTGAGATTTAGTTTATATAAAAAATTGAGAAGAAATAAGTGTATTAACTTGATTATGAGAAGCTTCTTGAACATCTGAGGACTCAAACTATACATATCAAATAAAAACCAATGAGGATTGAAGTTATACTGTTTTTTGACTACCTAAGAAAGATTGATTAAATATATTTCAAGAAAACTTTACTTTAGATTGAAAACAAGCTGTAGATTGGATTAAAAATACTTGAACAGGACAAATTACTTCTTATGGTTGAGAACACGACAAATTTCAAGGATTAGATATTGATTGAAACTTATGAGATCCAATTACTGTGCCTTTAGCTTGAAGAATTATTGAAGCACAATCACATTCTGCTTATTGAAATACTGTAGTGGTAAAATTATCTGATTGAAATGAAGTTAGATATTCACATTTACAATCAGCTGATGTAAATATATGAGATAGAATAGAAAAATGAGGATTAGTTTGAACTATTTGAAATACTTGAAATGTATTAAAATTAGATTGAACAAAACCAAATAAAGCTGAATTAGCACAAGGATTTGGTAGTCATTTAGATATTGTTACAAAATCTCCTGACTGAACAGTTAGAAGTTCAAGAGAAACAGAAAATTACTTAAATACAATTTGAACTAATCAATGAATAGAATTAAGTTGATTTGTAGATACTATTGATATATCTACTTTTAATAATAGTACATTCAAACCACAAAATATAAAAACTGATGAACAAGAAGCTAAATATAAAAATTTCTTAGCTGAAAAAAATGCTATAATGTGAGATAAAGAAGCAGATATTGAAGATGTACTTAAATTTAGTCAATGAGGAAAAAATCTAACAGTTTCTAGTGTAGAATCATTAACAAAATTTGATAGTGTAGTAAATCAATTAAGTTGAATACAAGAACAAATAGCTAAGATGAAAACTTGACCTATAGTATGAGAATTAGCTAGTATTAATCCTTATAAAACAGATGCACAAGTATTAAAAGCTCAATTAACTGCTCTTATACCTAATTTGGCTAGATGAGTATATTGAGAAGTATGAGTTTTAACTGATAATGATGTTAGATTATATAGTAAAACAATCCCTAATCTAACTTCTACTAATGATGTTAATGATGCTGTATTAGCAATGACATTAAAAGTAGTTGCTTGAGGTTATAAAAGACAATTACAAAATTTAGCTGCTGCTTGACAAGATGTATCTTGATTTCAATGATTATATGATAATCTTACAGGGCAAGTTGAAGCTATTGAAACTAGATTATGAATAAAAGATGTACAATGATGAGCTGCTGAATGAACTGTAACTACTCCTAGTTGATATACTATGGATTATAGTAAACTAAAGGCTAATACTGTTACTAATAATGCACCTTATACTTGATTTTGGACAAATAATAACCCTTAATAATAAAAATATGGCAACTTGAAACTATTTAGTAGATATATGAATACAAGAACAAACAGCTACTCAAGCAAAATGAGAAGCTCCTTATTTTTTGGATATAAATAATCTAACTGCTCCTAAAATTAATACAAGTGATACACCTGAATATGAAAAATGGGGATTACAAAATCAAGAGGAATTAGATTTAATGAAATATGTTAAAGAAACTTGATGAACTGCTGAAGATTTTACTTTCGTATTAGAAGATTTTAGAACAAAAACAGAGCCTGATTTTACTAATGTATTAGAAACTCCTAAAGAAGAATGAGCTTTAGCTACTTTTTGATGATGAGTTGAAAACATAGTATGATGAGCAATTTCACAAGCACCTAGTATATTAAAAAATGTTGCTTGATTTGCTACAGATGTTGCAGATTTTATGCTTCCTTTAGATAATATTTTAGAAGTTGTTACTTGAGCTGAAAAATGAACTACATTATTTGATTTATGATGATTAGCAGACCAATTTAGAGCTGATTGAATAGAATCTAAAGAACAGTTACAATCAGTATTATGAACAGACCCTGAAGCATTTACTACTAAAATATGAGAATTTTGAGCTGAAGTATTAAGTTTATTTATACCTTGATGACAAGCAGGTTTAGCTACTAAATTTCCTAAATTAGCTGAAAGTATACCTGTATTAACTAAATGATTAACTAACTTAGAATTAAAAGCACCTAAAGTATTTAATACACTTAAAAATACTTTACAATCATCTCTTAAATGAGCTGAGGACTTATGAAAGTTTGAAATAGTATCAGAATGAGAAGTTACTCCTACTTGATTAGCTATTTGAGCTGTTGCTTGACCTTTATTAACTTGAATATGAGCTGCTTGAAAATGAATAATTAATAAATTTTGATGAGCTAGAAGTGTTGATGAGGTAGCTTGAAACATATTACAACCTACTTGAAAGTTTGGATCATTAAATTTTGAATGAGCTAAACAATGATTAGTAAGTGCTATAAATAAATTAACTTGAAAAGAAGTAAAGACTATAGCTGATTATAAAACTTTATCTACTACTCTTAATAAAGAAAAAGCAGAAGTATTTAAGCCATTAAAAGAATGATTAGATAAAATTAAAACAGAATATAAAGATACTTCAGTTACACAAGCTATAGATTGATTAGTATCAGTTTTAGAATGACAACCTTGAAAGAAATTTACTAAATTACTAGATGAAGTTAAATTATTATCAGAAAAAAATGCTAATAAATGATTAACATTAAGTGAGATACAAAGAGTTAAATTATTACATACACAAAATAATAAACTATTTACTGAAACTTGAAAAGATGCTGCTTGAGTATCATCTGAAGCATTAAGAGAAGTAAGAAAAGATTTAAAGAAATTAATAGAAGATAAAGCAAAGGCAGAATGATTTAAAGATGTAGCAAAGATAAATACAGAGTATTCTAATTTATTAGATGCTGAAAATCTTATACAAGTACAATTATGAAGATTAACTAACTTCTTAGGTAGAGAATGAAAACAAAGTTTTTTACAAAATGTAACTGAATTTGCAATGAATTTACCTTGAATTAAACAATGATTAAAACAACCACTAGAAACAATATTTAAAAATATATGAGCTTCTTTAAAAGCTTGAAAGATTGACCCAATAAGAGTTGAAGAACAATTACCTAGTTTATTAAAAGAATTAAGAGCTGCTTGAATACCTGAAAAAGAGATTTGAACTATTATGCAAAATATGGTTAATACATTAAAGTTATTAACTTGAATATGAGCTAAAGAGATTTTAGATATTAATAAAGAATAAGATGGTTTGGATAATAATATGAATACTTACAATAATTTGATTAATAGATTGGTATTACAGATTTTAGTATTGTTTTTTATCTAAAAAATCATATTATTAATATAAATATTCCTTAACTAAAACATTATGACAAATTGGGAATGAAGACCATCTATAACATCTTTTGATTATATAACTTGGAATGAGAGTGTTGATACTTGGAATAGTGTAACTGAAACTTGGAATGACTACTATTCTTGAGCAACTATCTGAACTCCTTGGATTTGAAGAACAGAAGTTTAAATTAATACTTAATTAAAATATTATGGCAATAATTACTACAATAAATTCTACTGATAATATAACAGATAGTAGAGCTGTTATAAATACAAATCTATCTAATCTTAATACAGATAAACTAGAAGCTTCTGATATAACTTGAAAACAAGATATATTATTAGAGTGAGCTTTTATTGATTGAGATAAAACAAAGCTTGATTGAATAGAAACTGCTGCTGATGTAACAGATACAACTAATGTAACTGCTGCTTGAGCTTTAATGGATTCAGAATTAACTTCTATTGCTGATGTAAAAGCATTAAATCAGAGTGTAGTTAGTTGAGCTGCTCCAGTATTAGCTACTACTAATATGACTGAGTGAACTGATAAGAATTTTGTATCAGATATACAACTTGCAAAGATTGAGAATTGACAAATGCTTACAAGTACTGATTGTGATACAATTACAACAGGTTGAAGATATGGTATGATATGAACTCCTGTAAATTGACCTGTAGCTTGAGAATTTTTCTTAAATGTGATGAATGATTGAACTAGAGCAATGCAAATAGCTACTATGTGAGCTACTGGAATTTCTTATGTAAGGATTTTTTCTTGAACTTGGGGTTCTTGGGTAACAACTGTTATATCAGATGCTACAATTACAACTACTGATATTACAACAAACAATGCAACAATATTAAAGCATTGATTTTTACCAAAACTATCTTGAACAAGTACAGAATATTTAGATTGAAGTGGTGCTTTTAGTACACCTGCTTGATGAGGTTGAACACCTGAATGAACTGCTGTATTATCAACTTGAGAAACAGTCTGAAAAGTATTACAAGCTGATTGAGATAATACTTGTTCTTGGGTAACATTGCCTTGAGGTTGAGATGCTTTAACAACTAACCCATTATCTCAATTTGCTGCTACTACTTCTGCACAATTTGCTTGAGTAATAAGTGATGAAACTTGAACTGGAAGTGTAGTATTAGCGACAAGTCCAACTTTAGTTACTCCTGTATTATGAGTAGCAACTGCTACATCTATAAATGGTGCTACAATTACATCTTGAACATTAAATTGAAGTGTTACTTGAACAAATACAGGTGACCAAACAAGTATAGTTTGAATAACTTGAACAAAAGCACAATTTGATACTGCTGTAACTGACTGAGATATAGTTTATCAATCTAGTGCATTATGAACACCAAGTTCTTGAACTGCAACTAATCTTACAGGGCTTCCATTATCTACTTGAGTAACTTGAACATTAGCAATAGCAAATTGAGGTACTTGAGCAACAACATTAGCTTGAGCAAGTATATCTACATATACAGGAACTGAAACACTTACAAATAAAACTCTTACAGATCCAAAGATAGTTACTTCAATTAATACACAAACTTGATTAACTTATACTCTAGCTTTAACAGATGCTAGTAAATCAATATTAGCCAATAATGCTGCTGCACAAGCTTATACGATACCTACTAATGCTTCTGTTGCTTTTGCTATTTGAACAACACTTATATTAACACAATATGGAGTTTGAGATGTTACAATATCTTGAGATACTTGAGTAGTAGTAAATGGAGTAGCTTTATGATGAATGTCTATTACCTCACAGTATTGAACATTAGTATTAGAAAAAATATGAACAGATGAATGGTTAATTTTATGATGAGCTTGAGATAAGTTAATTAATGCACAAACTTGAACTACATATACTTTAGCTTTGACTGATAATGTTAAGACTACACAATTAGTGACATTAAGTAATGCTTGAGCAATTACATTAACTATACCTACAAATGCTACAATTCCTTTCCCTATTTGAACACAAGTAGATTTAAGCCAACAATGAGCTTGAGCTGTTACAATTTGATGAGCTTGAATTACTATTAATTCTAAAGATGCGAATTTAACAAGTAATGGACAATTTGTATGACTTTCTTTAGTAAAAATAGCAACTGATGAATGGAACTTGTTTTGAGATTTAGTATAATATTTATGATAATAACTAATTGAATAATGATGCTTTCAAATGCAATAAGTATATGATGAGAAAAAGGCAAATCTGTAAATACAGACTTAAATATAGTTTGTTTATGAGATAGTAATACAGCAGGAAGTTTAATAGTTAATCCTGCTGATAGATATTCAGACTTATTCTGAACTAATAATTGAATTACTACGATTAATTCTTGAGTATGATGAGATACTATACTAGAGGTTACAGCTAGATTAGCTACTGATTTGACTCCACATAAAGTAGTATGAGAAAAAAACATTGCTACATTGTTAATTTGAGTAAACGATTTAAAAACAGGAGCAACAATTCCATTAACTGCTTCTGAAGCTTGGACTAACTTACAAGCACTTATAACAGCCATAAAGACTGATGGTTGGGAGGTATGGGTAATGACAATACCAATAGTAGTTTGAGATACTACAGCTAATGATAAAATAAGGGAATATAATACATTAATTGAATGAGATACTAGCAATATTGTTATAGATATTTATAATGAATTTGTTAGTCCTACAGATGAAAATCAAGCAATCCCTTGAATAATGTTCCCTGATAATATACATTTTAATGAGTCTTGACACAGTATTGTTAATACTAAGTTATATCAAGTATTATATCCTATAACCTAAAATAATTATGGCTTTTAAAAAATGAATAATTGGTTATTCTGTATGAGTAATTTTAACAGATACATTAGTAAGTGCTGATAGAACAACTAATAAAATATATATATATGATGCTATTAGTTCTACTATAGTTGATAGTTTTGCTGCACCAAGTACACTTACATATTGAATTACTATAGATGCTTCTTGAAATTTAATTAGTAATTCAGGTACAACAGGTAAAATTTATATTCATAGTTGAATTACATCTACGATTACAACAAGTTTTGCAGCTCCAAATACTAATCCTAAATGATTAGCTGTAGATAATTCTTGAAATTTAATTAGTTCTGATAACTGAGCACAAAAAATTTATATTCATAGTTGAATCTCTGCAACAATAAGTAATAGCTTCGCATCTCCTTGAGTAGCACCATATTGAATTGCAGTTGATAGTTCTAATAATCTAATTAGTTGAGATTTTACAGCTGATAAAATTTATGTGCATAGTTGAATAACAACTACTATATCTAGTAGTTTTGCTTCTCCTTCATTTCCTTGAATACCAACAGGATTAGCAGTAGATAACTCTTGAAATTTAATTAGTTGAGATACTTCTACAAATAAAATATATTTTCATAGTTGAATTAGCTCTACAATTACAAGTAGTTTTACTTGACCATCTACATACCCATCTTGAGTTGCTACTTATCTTGCTTAATTATAAATATGAAAATACTACTAGCTATTCCACATACTTGAAATATAAGGGCTGAGCTTGTACAGTTCTTACTTTCACTAAATAACTACTGACACGATGTTAAAATTTTCTTATCTTGGTGAAGACCTATTACAGCTAATAGAAATATAATCTTAAATGCTTTTAAAGAGTGAGGTTTTGATTATTTACTTACTATTGATAGTGATATACTACCACCTGATAATATATTAGAGATGTTAGATAACAAAGTAGATATTTGTTCTGCTGATATTCATACTAATAGGGGTTGAGAAATTATTAAACTTGCTTTAGAAAAAGTAGAATGATGATATAGAACAAAACAAAAACTAATTGAATGATTAAATAAAGTAGATGCTACTTGAACTTGATGTTTACTTTTATCTAAAAAGATTATAGAAGAAGTTTGAGAGTTTGAGTGAGATAATGAAGATTTTAATTTTTGTGAAAGAGCTAAAGAGAAATGATACACTATTTATTACGATACTAGATATAGATGTAAGCATTTTCAAATTTACCCAATATAAGTAAAGCCTTAAAACTTTACTTTTTTATTATTTTTATTACTATCAATACATATACTTTAACAATTTAATTTTGGAAAGAGAAGTAATAATATCAATATATGAAAGATTAAAAATATCGCCTATTTGAAGAAATAAATGGGTGTTATTAGAAGATTTTACATATTACACTATTGCTAAATGAGAATGAGAAGAAATTAATATACCTAAATGATTTATATTTGATTGAGCTTCTATTCCTAGAATCTTCTATATTATAGGTACTCCTATGGCTACTGATACATTAATTGCTGCTGTTATTCACGATTATCTATACAAAACACAAATAAAAACAAGACAAGAAAGTGATGATTTATTTTACAATGTGATGAAATTGTGTAAAGTGTTTATATTAAAGAGAGTTATATATTATCTTTGAGTAAGGATCTGATGATGGTTAGTTTGGAAAAGAAAGGATATAATTAACTAAAATAACAATGCTAAGTGAAATAAGAATTGCTAAAGATTTTTTCATTATGTTTATAAGTTCTTGACTATTAATCCTTGTAACTGTTTACTCTTGAAAAGAAGAAATAACACACCAAAAATTATTACTAATGTTTTTATGAAGTATTATAGCTTGATATTTAGTTTTATGACCTATTGAATATTTGTTTCCTGTATTATATAATCATGATAAATTACACGATTTCGCAGTAGCAGTTACAACATTATCAGCATTCCAACTATTAGTTATAGCTCATAAGAAAGATTTACTATTAAAGATTTATAATAATAAAGTAAAGAAATATGACTAATATAACAATGATATTATCAGTAATAATATATGTATCTTGAGTATCTTGTATACTTAGAACTCTATATTATACACTAGAACAATATAATAAAAAAATATATATCTATTGAAGTAGGAAACATTCAAATGAGCATATAGCATTATTATTGTGATTATTAATGATAGCTTTCACATTCTCTGCTTGGGCTTTACTCCATATATTCCATATTCATAATGCAGATATGGCTTTATTAGCTGAGATATTATGGTACTTGTTTATTATGAAATGAGTGATATACTGCTTACTTTCAAATCATTTATATAAAGAATTAGAAATTAAAAAATAATTATGAATAAAGTAACTTGTTATGATCTAGAGAATTGAGAAGTTGCTGTACAATTCTGAGAAGATACTAAAATGCCTGATAATGCTATTATCTGATTCTGAATAGAAGTAAGTGATTGAGTATTAGAAATCTTACAATGAGATAATTGGGCTGAACAGGTTAGATTAATTCTTAATAATATAGCAGATGAACAAAATGTTTAAATGGTATGATCAGAATAAAGAATATTTTACTAGAAACTGATGTAGTATTTACTGATTATTTAATATACTTCAGCTACAATGGTGGATTCAGGTAGAAGATAAATTTATAGTTAAGACTTTAAAAAAAGCAGAACAAGATAAAGTATGGAATCAATCTTGGGGTGCTTACTTCTCTGTAATTTATAATTGGTTTGTAGAACAAATATTAATTAGAACTTGATTAGTAGTACAAGTAAGAACTGTAAATATATTAACTGATTATTTTGAAGAATTATATTACAAAGATTATTGGTTTGGTTTATGATTAAAAGTTGCTTGAAGATGGTATACTAAATCTAGTAATGATTGAAAGATAAGTTTTAAAGAAACCCAAATAGATGTAAATGATTATGTAGAACTATGACATCATCACATATATGGTAAAGCTAAACATAATTGAGTTATATTAGACAGTTTAGGTACAAAGGTAGGTAAACCTATTAGAATGGATTTAGAAACTCTTAGAGAGTGAGTAAGAAAGTGAATTTATTATCAAAATGCTAGAACATTAGTATTAAAAAATCAAAGATTAGATTATTGGTTAAGGTTTTTCAAAAAAAGATGAGTTATTAAAGATGTAGAAAGTTTATCTAAAGCAGATAGAAAAGAACATGATAGAGCATTAAAATTGAGAGTTTTTAAAAAATAATTATGAGAAGCAAAAAGAATAGATGAAATTCAAGACATCATAGATTCCCAAAATGCGAGTGATGAACTATGCACTATGATAATCTAGTTGCTATGGGAAAATGCAGACATCAGGCATTACATATTCTTTTTGATGAACATTGAAAGGCTACAATGCCACATAGACAGATAGAAATATATTTATGATTAATGTGAAAAGCAATAATTACTGATGCAAAAGAAGAAATACAGAGTATATTAGATACTTATTGAATGGATTTATACAATCCGAAATGTGTTAGAAGATAGCTAGAAATAGCTATTTTTTTTGTATTTTGTAAAAAACTTGTAAAAACTATGTTAAATTATTTGACAAAAGTATTATTTGTATGTTATTCTTATATTGTCAGTTGCAAATGACACATACATTTATTTACTAAAACAAAAACAAAAATGCACAAGTTAGGGAAAATGGTAGTATCTGATAAATTTTATAAAGAGATACTAAAAGAAACTAATAATGAATTAAAGGAACTGAACTGTGAAATGTTAGTGAATTGGGAGGAAGATACTATATAATTAAAAAAGAAAGGAACTATTTTAAAAATAAAAACAAATATTATGAAAAATACAATAAAAGTGAATTATAAAAATACATTAACACAAAGTGAATTAGATAGAATTATAGAGGATAAAAACACAATTAACCTTACATGAGTTAAAAGCTCTAAGCAAAAAGTTAAAAGAAGCTTAAAAATACAACTATATAGCTCTTTTCTGATACTATTTATAGTTTTACTATTAAATATTCGCCTGTATCATACAAATGCCTTAGAAACGAATTTAAACGAGGTTTTTACAAGTGAGTTTGAGAAAATCTTAGAACAAGAAGAAATAGTAGAAGAAGATGTTGAAATGTTAGTTACTCTTTTACAAGAATCAGTAGATCAAGATATAAAGGTTTTTCCTGATACTAAGAAAAACCTACATAAAACAGATGAAGAAGTAATCCAAGAAGCTATAAAATTCTTACATAAATTTGAATGAGTTAGATTAACTGCTTATTTTGACTACAAACAATATTCAATTTGCTCAGGTACGAAAAGCTATAAATGAGAAACTGTAACTATTGAAGAATGTGATAAAAGATTAAGAGAAAGAGTACAAACAGAACTACTTAGAATCAATAGAATGGCTGATAATTTAGAATGGAATAAAAAGGTAGCATTAATAAGCTTCTTTTATAATACTTGATACAAGCATAATGTCTTAAATTATGCAGCTAAATGAGATACAGACTCAGTTATATACCTTATTAGTTTATATAATAAAGCTTGATGACAAAAACTACAATGATTAGTAAATAGAAGATATGCAGAAATAGAAATGTATAAGTAGTGTGAAGATTGT
>Ga0233413_10000643_pt1 | contig 16399 bp, 12 predicted proteins | sample Na_anoxic_6_MG_FD_189019 | JGI IMG/M metagenome (GOLD analysis project Ga0233413, IMG submission 189019) | Seawater microbial communities from Saanich Inlet, British Columbia, Canada - Na_anoxic_6_MG | ecosystem: Environmental > Aquatic > Marine > Inlet | place: Canada: British Columbia... | reverse complement strand
CAGACGTAATTTACTAACTGGTTGATTTATTTAATATTATAGCCTCGTTCTTTGTCGAAGCCGCACCATTGTAGTGCAACCCAGCCTTATTTTGCACCTACATCGATCAGTTACAAAACATATGGGGCCAGATATATAAGGGTCAGACCCTTAATTTTAAACCGGTAAGTTGAAAATCCGTCTACAGCTGCAAAATTAGGGCCAGATCCCTGTTATCCCGCTATACTTGCGCGCCAGCGCAAACAGAGCCATAAAGTGAACACTCAGGTGACTCCATCGACATTTCAGAATCTGATACTTGCTCTCCAGCAGTTTTGGGGCGAGCAGGGCTGTGTCGTGCTGCAACCCTATGATATGCCTATGGGGGCCGGTACATTTCATGCGGCGACTTTTCTGCGCTCGATCGGCCCTGAGCCATGGCGCTCAGCCTATGTGCAACCGTGCCGCCGGCCGACCGATGGCCGCTATGGTGACAACCCATTCAGGCTGCAGCATTACTACCAGTTTCAGGTTGCGCTGAAGCCGTCTCCACTGAACATCCAGGACTTGTACCTTGATTCTCTGCGACATCTTGGCATCGATCCTCTCGTTCATGATATTCGGTTCGTCGAAGACAACTGGGAGTCCCCTACGCTCGGCGCCTGGGGCCTGGGCTGGGAAGTCTGGATAAATGGCATGGAAGTCACGCAGTTCACTTATTTTCAGCAGGTCGGCGGGCTCGACTGCAAGCCGGTCACCGGCGAGATAACCTACGGCCTGGAACGCATTGCTATGTACCTGCAGGGCGCCAACAGCATCTATGACCTTGTCTGGAACACTGGACCAAACGGGACTATCACCTATGGTGACGTGTTTCATCAGAATGAAGTTGAAATGTCGCACTACAACTTCGAAGCGGCTGATACAGCTGTGTTGTTCGAGCGCTTTGATGCAGCAGAACGACTCTGCCATGAACTAATCGGTCAACACCTGACATTACCGGCATACGAGCAAATTCTCGACGCGTCCCACACGTTCAACCTGCTCGATGCTCGTCGCGCAATATCAGTTACCGCCAGACAAGCCTATATCCTGCGTATCAGGAAAATGTCTCGGGCCGTTGCCGAAGCGTATTTTGAAAGCCGTGAAGCGCTCGGTTTCCCCATGCTCAACTCGAGCGGCGCGGCCGCCGCAAAGAACCAATAGGCGGAGTGCGGCCAATGTCCGAAACAGCAGATTTTCTTGTCGAACTGGGTACCGAAGAGTTACCGCCTAAAGCATTAGGCCGCCTCGAACAGGCTTTTGCCGACGGCGTGCAATCCCGCCTTACCGATGCTGGCCTTACCATGGGTAAGCTGCGGTCATTTGCCACGCCCCGGCGCCTGGCAATCCTGATCAACGATCTGCAATTACATCAGGTAGCTCAAAAAATTGAGAAGCGCGGCCCGCCGACACGGATCGCTTTTGATGCTGATGGCAAACCAACTCGCGCTGCTATCGCATTTGCCGATGGTCTAAATGTCACTCTTGACGATCTGGACAAGCTCACAACGGACAAAGGTGAATGGCTGATATTCCGCGGCGAAAAGCCGGGCCTGGATACAGCTGCGCTGTTACCGGATATTATTGCCACAGCATTGGCGCAATTGCCAATCCCCAAACGAATGCGCTGGGGTAGTTCTGATATTGAATTCGTCCGGCCGGTACATTGGCTGGTCGTGATGCTCGATGATGCCATCGTGCCAACAACTGTCCTCGGAGTCACAGCAGGTGCCACAACCCGTGGACATCGTTTTCATGCCCCGGCGCCGATTGAACTGACATGCGCAAGGGATTATGAATCAAGCCTCCGGGAGCAGGGCCGGGTTATCGCCGACGTCAACACCCGTCGGCAACACATCGTTGAGCTTGCCCAATCCATCGCACGCGAACTCGATGCCGAAGTAATACTAGAGCCCGCCGTGCTAGATGAAGTGACCGCACTGGTGGAATGGCCCGTTCCGGTAAGCGGCCACTTTGATGCTGCATTTCTGCGCCTGCCAGAAGAAGTACTGATTGCTACTCTGCAGGATCACCAACGATATTTCCCAGTTCGTGGCACAGATGGCAAGTTGGTGGCTAACTTTATTGCCATGAGTAATCTCGACAGCTTGCAGCCCGACGAAGTACAAAAGGGCAATGAGCGTGTGGTTACACCGCGTCTCGCCGATGCCGCTTTTTTCTGGGACACCGATTGCAAGACGTCACTAGAATCACGACGTGCCGCTCTTGAAGATGTTGTTTTTGAGAAAACTCTCGGCAGCATCGCGGATAAATCTGCACGGGTCGCGGAACTGGCATCTACACTTGCTGCATCTCTGGGTGCTGATGAAAAAAATGTACGGCGTGCAGCAGAACTGGCCAAAACGGACCTGTTAACTGCAATGGTCGGTGAGTTCCCAAAATTACAGGGCCGGATCGGATGTTATTACGCCACGCTGGATGGTGAAAATACCGCTGTCGCCACGGCAATCGAAGAACAATACATGCCAGTACAAGCGGGCGGATCCTTACCCTTAAGTGAAGCCGGCAAAATTCTGGCCATTGCCGACCGACTCGACACACTTGCCGGAATATTTTCGACCGATAAGCGTCCGACAGGTAATAAGGACCCGTTCGGACTACGCCGGGCAGCACTTGGTTGTATTCGCATCCTGATTGAGGGAAAACTTGATATCGACTTAATGGCGTTACTTGAATGCGCTATTACAGCCCAACCAACCGGATCCAAAAATCTAACTGCTCTGCGTGATGACCTTTATGCATTCATACTGGATCGTACCCGTGGCTACTTTCTGGATGGCCATGCACCCATGCTTACAGCAGGCACGGTGACGCCAGAAATATTTGAGTCGGTTAGAATCTGTAATCCCTCATCACCGTTAGATTTGTATCAGAGAATTGTAGCTGTCTGTGAATTCATGGCACTGGATGCAGCCGAAAGCCTTGCGAGTGCCAACAAACGAATTGCAAATATATTGAAGTCATCAGAGGGAGAACCTGATGGTAATGACAAATCAGACCCGTCACTTTTTGAAACTGATCAGGAACACACTTTATTTGCAGCAATCAATAACATCAGTGAATCCCACCAGGCTGATATAAATGCCCGAGATTACGCAAGCATTCTCAGCCGACTTGCTGCACTCAAAGAACCGGTTGATGAATATTTTGATGCGGTGCTTGTGATGGCAGATGATCAGCGCTTGAGACAGAATCGGCTGACAACTCTTAGTCAGTTACGCCGGTTATTTCTCGATGTAGCGGATATCTCTTGCATACCGGTACGTTGAGTCAATCACTTGATTGAGTCGCCAACAGGAGCAGGAGACCGACAGGTATTACGCCCTCTGATCGTTCTTGACCGTGACGGTGTGATCAACCGTGACTCAACCACTTTTATCAAGACCCCAGACGAGTGGGTCTCCCTTCCCGGTAGTCCTGAAGCAATTTCTCAACTTAACAAAGCCGGCTTTACTGTCATCGTTGCAACAAATCAGTCAGGTATCGGACGTGGGTTATTATCTCTTCAAGACCTGGAAAAAATTCACGATAAAATGAATACAGTTGTAACAACTGCCGGCGGTCATATAGATGCAATTTTCTTTTGTCCACATCTTCCCGATGAAAACTGCGACTGCAGAAAGCCAAAAACCGGCTTGCTGAAAAAGATAGCCCGTCAATATGGATGTGATGCTGCCGATTTAATCATAGTAGGTGATTCGCTGCGTGATCTTCAGGCAGCATGGGCATTTGGCGCTACGGCTATACTTGTTCGTAGCGGCAACGGTCTATCCACTGAACAAAACCTGCCAACTGATCAACATATCGAGGTTTTCGCGGACCTTGCCGCCGTAGCTGCCAAGTTAGCCCCCTGACTAAAAGATTATACTTTTGCAAACCTTACGCTCAATTTTATTTACCTTTATTTTATTTGTAACGGTTGTACCTTTCTCCCTTGTCATGGTGCTTCTACGTATTTTCGGCACAAAGGCCAGTTATTACATCGGGAAGAGCTGGGTACATGCAATCATCTGGTCCTGTAAGGTGATTTGCCGCCTGGACTATAGTGTTGAAGGAAAGGAACACATCCCGGAAAAAAACTGCGTCGTATTCATCAAACACTCTTCAGCCTATGAAACTATCGTGCAGTTGTTGCTTCTTCCTCATCAGACTTGGGTACTAAAACATGAGTTAATATGGACGCCTTTCCTCGGTTGGGCACTGGCATGTCTGCAACCCGTCGCCATTAATCGAAAAGCAAAGCGAAGCGCTGTTAAACAGGTAGTTCAAAAAGGCAAAGCACGCCTTGCTGAAGGCCTGTGGATCATGATTTTTCCCGAAGGAACACGGATGCGTTCCGGAGAAACTCGCCGTTATGGTATTAGTGGAACGCTTTTAGCTCAGCAAGCCAATACTGTTATCTTGCCGATTGCACACAATGCTGGTGATTTCTGGCCCCGACGTGGCTGGCGCAAAAAACCAGGCACCATACGATTTGTTATCGGGCCAACGTTTGACCCTGCCGGACGGGATCCCCGCGAATTTAACGAGGAGTTGCAAAATTGGATGGAAACCACGGTTGCAAAGTTACGTGCATGACCAACGTGCAACACAATGCTTCTAGCTACTAATTTGAGCGTTCTCTTCCTTTACCCGTCACAGTAAGTATCAGATATCGAGATTCTCTACCGTCAATGCATGGCTTTCGATAAATTGCCTGCGTGGTTCTACCTGATCACCCATTAAAGTTGTAAATACCTCATCTGCCGCAACTGCATCTTCAATCTTTACCTGCAACAGACGACGTGTCTCTGGATTAACCGTTGTATCCCAAAGCTGATCCGGATTCATTTCACCAAGACCTTTATAGCGCTGAATTGACTGCCCTTTGCGTGCTTCAGCCATCAGCCATGCAACCGCATCTTTAAATGATTTTATTTCATGGCGTTGATCACCTCGCGTTACATAGGCGTCTTTACCAATCAGATCCCTGATATCCTTATTCAATTCAGCGATATGTGCATACTCTGGTGATTCGAAAAAATGAATAGAAATATTATTTTCATCATCAACACCATGCTGATTGCGTATTACACGAAATCCCGTAACGCCTTCATCTGACTTAACCACCTGAACCGAGTACTTTACTTTTTTACTGTTAGCTGCTGAGTTCAAAGCTGTCTGAAGTGTAGCAACCCAACCAGATAAATATTTTTCATCTTCAAGCTTATCCGGGCTTAACCGGGGTATATAAATCATCTGCTCAAGTACTAATAGATCATGTCTCCTGGACAGGCGATCCAGAATACTCATTACACTGACATATTTTGATGCAAGGCCAGCCAATGCTTGGCCGGTTATCGATGGTGCTTCATCATTAACATACAACGCAGCCTTTTCTATTGCTACATTCAGCAAGTATGCATTTAGCTCCGCATCATCCTTGACGTATTGTTCCTGCTTACCTCGTTTGACTTTATATAAAGGTGGTTGTGCGATATAGATATGGCCTCTTTCAATTAATGGCAACATTTGACGATAGAAAAAAGTCAGCAGCAACGTTCTAATGTGAGACCCATCAACATCTGCATCCGTCATGATGATTATGCGGTGATAACGTAATTTATCAGGATTAAAATTATCACGGCCGATACCACAGCCAAGTGCTGTAATTAAAGTACCTACCTCTGCTGATGCGAGCATTTTGTCAAAGCGTGCTCGTTCAACATTCAATATTTTACCTTTTAGCGGCAAAATAGCCTGAGTTCGGCGATCACGGCCTTGCTTCGCAGATCCTCCTGCCGAATCACCCTCGACAAGAAATATTTCAGATAGCGCCGGGTCTTTTTCCTGACAATCTGCAAGTTTTCCCGGTAAACCTGCTATATCCAGTGCACCTTTGCGGCGTGTCATTTCACGCGCCTTGCGTGCTGCTTCTCGTGCACGAGATGCATCAATGATTTTCATGACGATTGTTTTTGCTTCTGCAGGGTTTTCAAGCAAAAAATCTTCAAGGCCACTTGATACTGCTGATTCAACTATCCCCTTAATTTCTGAAGAAACTAATTTATCTTTAGTCTGCGATGAAAATTTAGGATCTGGGACCTTGACCGATAAAACAGCAGTCAGGCCTTCGCGTGAATCGTCACCGCTGGTGTTAGATTTTTCTTTTTTATTCTTCGCCTCATTTTCAATATAAGCATTTAAGGTTCGCGTTAATGCGCTGCGAAAACCTGCCAGATGCGTTCCACCATCACGTTGCGGGATGTTATTCGTGAAACAGAACATATTTTCCTGGTAACCGTCATTCCATTGCATCGCAACTTCAACGACAACCCCTTCATGCTCTGATTCCAGGCTAATAACAGTACTTTGAATAGGAGTTTTATTTCGGTTCAGATGTTCGACAAAAGCTTTGATGCCGCCTTCGAATTCAAATATATCTTCTTTATTGTCACGCTCATCAAGCAGGTGAATACGTACACCTGAATTTAGAAAAGATAATTCACGTAGCCGTTTAGCCAGAATGTCGTAGTGAAATTCAATATTTGAGAATATTTCTGTGCTGGGCTTAAAACGAACTAATGTACCAGTTTTCTCGCTATCACCCGTTGCAGTCAATGGACCGGTGGGATCACCCAATTGATAGCGTTGCTCATGAATATGGCCTTCCCGAAATACAATCAGATGTAAAGATTCAGACAATGCATTGACGACTGAAATACCAACGCCATGCAAACCACCTGAAACCTTATAAGAGTTATCGTCAAATTTACCGCCCGCATGCAATACGGTCATGATCACTTCGGCTGCTGATTTTCCTTCTTCAGGATGTTCACCAACTGGAATACCACGTCCATCATCAGTGACCGTAACGGATTCATCCTGATGGATAGTTACGGTAATTTCTGAACAATGTCCTGCCAGGGCTTCATCGATTGAATTATCGACGACTTCGAAAACCATATGATGCAAACCGGTACCATCATCGGTATCACCGATATACATACCAGGACGCTTTCTGACGGCATCAAGGCCTTTTAATACCTTGATATTGCTGGAATCGTATTTTACTTCGCTGACCATTGGATTTCTCTGAAAGTGAACCGAGAAATTATACCAGATTAGACAATGCGCCTCGTTCCACGTGGAACACATACCCTGTTCTGGAAACCGGCAAAGCCTCAAGATCTAGTGTTGATATGAACAACTGCAATTCCTTGCAACTCAGAATATTCAACAAGCGCCGCAAATGATCAGAATCAAGTTCCGCAGCCGGTTCATCTACAAGCAGCGTAACTTTTCTTTCGATTGAACGTGAGACGAAAATACTTTGCGCCAAAACAAGAGCTATGGACAGTAATTTTTGTTGGCCGCGTGATAAACGGTTTCTTGCTGACTGGCCATCCGCCTCAATTCGCAATTCGGCGCGGTGTGGGCCAACCTGTGTCGAGCCATAGGCACAATCTTTTTCCCAGCTTGCTGCCAGTGCATCAGGGTATGCTTGACCTGCAGGCCAGCCCGGAAGATAGGAGCAATTAGACTCAATTTGCAACAAATCAGCACAAATAGACGACAATAGCGGCAAACAATCACTTACATGTTGGCATCTTGCAGAATTCATCTCCAAACCAAACTCAATTAGCTCAGAATCCCAGGCAGACACCGCTTGTTTTGGCAGCCGCTGCTTAAGCGCCGCATTTCGCTGCTTCAAGGCACGACGATACCGGCGCCACGCATTCAAAAACTCATGTTTCACGTGAAACACTCCCCAGTCGATAAATGCACGCCTACCTTTCGGACCGCCCTGGATTAATTGATGCGCCTCTGGATCAATGATCTGCACTGGCAATCCAGCGGCAAGATCCACAATAGATGCATTATTCTGACCGTCGCGATGAATTTGAAGCCCATCCCGGCCATGACTGACTCCAAGACGATAACGACTTGAGCCATCCATGACTTCACCATAAACGGTGAACTTATCCTGATCTGATTGAATTAAAGTAGATGATTGGCCTGGTCTGAAAGATTTGCCTCGACCGAGAAAATAGATTGCCTCGAGAATGCTGGTTTTGCCTGCACCATTCTGCCCTACGATAATATTTTGACTGGTGTCAGCGACCAATTCGATGGCATCAAGGCACCGTAAGTTTTCTACTCGCAGCAATGTGAGTCCGGCCTCAATGTTCATTTCACGTAAATGTGGCCATTTTATTCATGTGGTTGGGAAATTTTATCGATATAGATGATAGTAGGTGAAAAATGATTCGTAGAGATTTCGAGGTAAATTCACCTACTGCACTATCAGAAATCAGGAGAAATTAATTTACCTCAGGTCATATTCAATCAAGATACTGCCGGAAAAATCGTATCAATACCTAATATGCTCTTATAGCCGCATTGGCATGACTACAAATTTAGAATCGACATCACCCGGGCATTTCAAGACACAACTGCTGTTGGAATCTACAAACCCCAGTTCAACTTCTTCGGTATCGACAGCAGTTAAAGCATCAAGTAAGTAATTGACATTAAAGCCTATTTCCATACTGTCACCATTGTAATCAACTTCCAGTTCATCCTGAGCTTCTTCCTGATCAGGATTATTAGCTTGAATTCGCAATGACTTGCCCGCTAACTCCAACCGAACACCACGATACTTTTCATTGGACAAAATCGCTGCCCTTTGCAAAGCACCGCGCAAGTAATCACGACCAACTACCAGGACATTACCCTCAGGCTTGGGAATAACACGGTCGTAATCAGGAAACCGACCATCAATCAGCTTTGAGGTAAATCTAATCTCACCTAAAACCGCCCTGATATGGTTGGTACCAATAGATAACAAGACATTTTCCTCATCACCCAACAATTTCTGTAATTCCAAAACACCCTTACGTGGAATAATCACTTGCTGCATTGCATTAGATTGATCTTCAATACTCATCTCGCAAATAGCTAGTCTATGCCCATCGGTAGCTACAGCTCGCACAGAACCACCTCCAGTTTCAATCAACAAGCCATTTAGGTAATAGCGAACATCCTGCTGAGCCATAGAAAAATAGGTTTTATCAAGAAGTCGTCTAAAATCAACCTGACCGATCGAAATCTCACGATTTGCTTCAATATTATCTATAACAGGGAAATCATTGGCTGGTAGTGTCGACAAAACAAATCTACTGCGACCTGATCGGAGAACTATGCGATCACCTTCGAGTTGAATTTTTATAGTTGATTCATCCGGCAAGGCACGACATATATCCAGAAATTTACGCGCCGGTACGGTAATTTCCCCAGGTGTATTGACTTCATCAATACTTACCTCGGCAACAAGTTCTACTTCAAGATCTGAGGCTGCCATCGACAATCGGCCATCACTGGCCTTTAACAACACGTTAGCTAAAATAGGCATGGTCTGACGACGTTCAACAACACCAATAACTGCTTGAAGCGGCCTTAGTAAGGATTCTCTGGAACTCGTGAATTTCATTCGTGATCCCTGTATTAAATATTTATATATATATAATATAGTTATTATTATTAGGCACACACAAAACAGTGTGTAACCCTATTTTTAATAATATTATCAAGACTTTATATCTTTTTTTAAGTGGGTATATGTACCCTTAAAAATGTAATGATCTGTTAATAACCTGTGGAGCCTTTTAGCACTAAAATTTATCCACAGCTTATACTCAATTCATCAACGATTATTAAACAAAGTAATACATATTATCCGGTTAACATTCGGGTTAAGTTTTGGTAATCCTCTGAAATTCTGGCTTCAGATTCACGCAGTTCAGCAATCTTACGGCATGCATGAATAACTGTCGTATGATCACGCCCGCCAAATGCATCACCAATTTCCGGCAAACTGTGTGTGGTTAATTCCTTGGCCAGGCTCATCGCAATTTGTCGTGGTCTCGTGACAGATCGCCGTCTGCTTTTCGATAACAGGTCACCAATTCGGATTTTGTAATACTCAACAACAGTCTTCTGAATATTCTCGATTGTTACAAGCTTATCCTGCAAAGCAAGTAAATCTTTTAGTGCTTCTTTAGCAAAATCGATGGTGATTGGCCTGCCGGTGAATGATGCTGTAGCAATGACACGCCTTAAAGCACCTTCGAGTTCCCGAACATTGGAACGAATTCGTCTGGCAATAAAGAAAGCAACATCTTCGGGTAGCTGGATATTGACGACCGCGGCCTTGCTTATCAGGATTGCAACACTGGTCTCAAGTTCTGGTGGATCAATGGCAACGGTCAGACCCCAGCCAAATCGAGATTTTAACCGCTCCTCAAGGCCATCAACTTCCTTGGGATAACGATCACAAGTTAGAATTACCTGATGTTGGCCTTCTAGTAACGCATTGAAAGTATGGAAGAATTCTTCCTGTGAGCGCTCTTTTCGAGCAAAAAACTGAATATCATCGATTAACAGGGCGTCAAGTGAACGATAGGCTTGTTTAAATTGATTTATCGTATTGTGGCGAAGAGCTGAAACCATATCGCCAACAAATTTTTCTGAATGCACATAGGCAACCTGAGCAGAAGGTTGACGTTCAACAATCATATTGCCGATACTTTGCATCAGGTGGGTTTTGCCAAGTCCCACACCACCGTAAATAAATAGTGGGTTATAGGCCAGGCCGGGGTTTTGTGCGACTTGCATCGAAGCGGCACGTGCCAGCTGATTGCTTTTACCCTCGACAAATTGCTTGAAATTGAGGTCAGGGTTCAGTTTGCCGCCGATATAAGCACCAGATAAAGGCTTGGTGCCGGTTTTTTCCGGTGTAGTAACGGATCCAGCAGACCTGCTGCCAACCCCGACGCTAACGGAAAACTGTTCGTCTACGGTACTTCCATCTACCAACGCCGTAATCTGGTCCATGCAATTTTCGTTAATCCAGTCGACCACAAACCGGTTAGGCGCTAGTAGCCTGAGTGTCAGCTCATCTTCAACGACCTGTAAAGGTCGGATCCATGTATTGAATTGTTGCTCGGATAAATCGGAGCGTAGCTGGCGGACGCAGCGGTCCCAAACGGAGGCCTGCACTTTTAGAATTCCCGGTGGGCTGATTATTGTTGTGATGAAACTGTAGGCAGCAAAGTTTATACCGGTTAGTTAGACTTATCCACAGGTACAATCGGTATTGACACAGCTTGCAGCCTTCGCGTAACCTTCGCGCTCTTTTTCGTCAGGTCAGCCTGTATGGCTGGATATTAACGACCATGAAACGCACCTATCAACCAAGCAAGCTGAAACGCAAACGCACACATGGTTTTCGGGCGCGTATGGCCACCCGTGGTGGGCGCATGATTCTCAAGCGTCGTCGCGCCAAAGGCCGCGCGCTGCTTTCCCGCTAACACGGGCAATATTTTAAGTTCAGCGAACGGCGGTCAGGCCAGAGAAATATGGCCGGATGAGTCAAAACACTTAATTTTCCGCAATCTAGCGATGGAACCAGATCCGTCAGCAACGATTATCGATGACCTGTTCATCGAAGCAACGGCATTCCCGCGGCCCAATCGTCTCAATACATCGGCAGACTTTGCCGGTGTATTTAAACGCGCCCAACGATCCGGTGACAGCTTTTTCACAGTTCTGTATCGCCGCAACAATCTGGGCTATCCTCGCCTCGGGCTTGCTATAGCAAAAAAACGAGTACGACGTGCGGTTGCACGCAATCGATTAAAAAGAATCATTCGGGAAAGTTTTCGCCACGCAAAAAACCAGCTATTGGGCGTCGACATCGTTATCATGGCGCGCGACCAGGCGGAACCGGCCACTAATCGTGACCTGTTTACGAGCCTGGAACACCATTGGCGGGCAGTGGCTCGCTTGAATCGAACTTAAGTGACTACAAAATATGGATAACATCCGACTTTTTCTGTGGATGGGCCTTGGGGTTCTCCTCTGGTTGTCGTTTCAGGCATGGCAACAGGACTATGCGCCACAGCCGATCGTAACTGACTCATCCGGTCAATTAACGACTCCAGCTTTTCCCGATTCGGCTGATGCCTTGCCGTTTGCCGAAGATCTGCCCGGATTACCGGATGTAGTGTCAGGACAGACATTGGGTAATGACGCATTACCAGCCAGCGCTACAGTTTCTGCCGCAGAACGAACAGTCGCAAAGAAGATGATTCGTGTACGTACTGATGTACTGGATCTTGAAATAAACCTTGATGGCGGTGATCTGCAATCGGCAACTTTGCCTGTCTATCCAGTGCACAAGGATGAACCAAATAACCCGGTACGGCTGCTATCACCGGATCCGGCTGCCATTTATGTTTTTGGTTCAGGTCTGCGATCTTTGGATGGTGCGTCTGAACCTAACCACCTGAGCAGCTTTACTGCTGACAAGGATGAATATGTACTGGCTGACGGTCAGGATCAGCTCGTTGTAACGCTAAATTGGCTGGGTGAAGACGGCCTGACGGCGCAAAAGACCTATCGCTTCAACCGCGGTAGCTATGCAATCGAGATGAATCTGGATATGCACAATGGTGGAACGGAGCCTTACCGTGCTATTAGTTATTTGCAGATCAAGCGCCGACACCTGCCACCGGACAGATCAATGTTTGATGTTGATTCGTACTCGTTTGTGGGCCCGGTCATTTACGACGGTGAAAAATATGAAAAACTCAATGCCGAAGATCTGGCCGAAGAGCCTGTCGATCTATTAATCACCGGTGGTTGGATAGCATCTATTCAGCATCATTTCCTGGCTGCAGCTGTACCGTCAGCTGATGTAGAGCGAAAATACACCAGTACTTTTGATGGCAGTAATACACTAACTCGCACGATTGACAACACAGTCACGACAATCGCACCAGGCAGTCAAAACACGTTTGAAGCAACATTGTTTGTCGGTCCGAAACTGCAAGCGCAACTGGTCGAGGTAGCTGATGGGCTGGATCTGACCGTTGATTACGGCCGGCTTACCATGTTGGCTCAACCGCTATTCTGGTTACTGCAGAAGGTCCACAGTTTCATCGGCAACTGGGGCTGGACAATTATTATTGTTACGTTTCTGATCAAGTTGGTGTTCTACAAGTTAACGGAGAAGAGCGGACGATCGATGGCGAAAATGCGCAAGATCGCACCTCGCCTGAAGCAAGTTCAAGAACGACACAAGGACGATCGCGAGGCGTTAAGTCGGGCGATGATGGATTTATATAAACGCGAAAAGGTGAATCCGGCAGCCGGTTGCTGGCCTATGTTGATTCAGATTCCGTTCTTTATTGCTTTTTACTGGACGCTGCTAGAGAGCGTAGAGATGCGACAAGCGCCATTCATGTTGTGGATTACCGACTTGTCGACACGTGACCCATTCTTTATTTTGCCGTTATTGATGGGTGCTGCCATGTTCTTCCAGCAGAAACTGAACCCACCACCACCTGACCCCATGCAGGCCAAGGTCATGCAATTTCTGCCGGTTATGTTCACGGCTATGTTTGCATTCTTTCCGGCCGGACTTGTGCTGTATTGGTTGACGAACTCAGTACTGTCGATAGCGCAACAGTGGCGCATCAACAAGGTACTCGGGGCGGACTAATTCCGTCCGGCCACTCGCCAGACGTTGCTTGCATGCCGGCTGTAAACTACAAAGACGGAGATACGATTGTTGCTCGTGCAACACCGGCCGGGCGCGGTGGTGTTGCAGTGATACGGATTTCCGGACCGGCAGTCAGCGTTATAGCGCCAGGCATAATCGGAACTTTGCCACAGCCACGGTTAGCGACACTGCGCAAATTTCGGGACTCTTCCAGAGAGCCAATTGACTCGGGTATCGCGCTGTATTTCCCTGCACCGCATTCCTTCACCGGTGAAGACATACTTGAATTGCATGGTCATGGCGGCTCTATCGTGACCGAAATGTTAATTGAACGTATCTTGCATCTTGGTGCACGACTTGCAGGTCCTGGTGAATTTACACGGCGTGCATTTATCAATGACAAGCTCGATCTGAGTCAGGCCGAGGCAATTGCGGATCTGATTGATAGTGGTTCGAAAGCGGCGGCGAGAGCTGCACAGCGTTCACTGCAGGGTAAATTTTCTGCGGCCGTTTTAGCGCTAAATACCCGGGTTACACAATTGCGTGTTCATGTTGAGGCAGCAATTGATTTTCCTGAAGAAGAGATTGATTTTTTAAGTGATGCAGCATTGCTGGCACGTCTGAATGATGTGCAGTCAGAATTTGATCGGTTGGAGAAAACTATTCGCCTGGGACGGCTATTGCGCGATGGTGTGCATATTGTGCTTGCCGGGCGCCCGAATGCCGGTAAATCCTCATTGCTAAATGCGCTGGCCGGTTATGCGGCAGCCATAGTCACCGACATACCGGGTACCACCCGTGACATCGTGCGTGAACATATCGAGATTGACGGGCTGCCGGTGCATATCATCGACACCGCAGGGTTGCGTGAAAGTGAAGGAGCGATTGAACAAGAAGGGATACGACGGACGAGAGAGCAGATTGCAGAGGCTGATCATGCCCTGATTATCATCGATGCGACCGATGAAACAACGCAAAACAGAACGGCATTACGTGATGAATTACCGACTGACCTCAGCTTTACCTATGTCAGAAATAAAATTGACAAGACTGACGATCAGCCGGGTATGGAGGTGTCTGGACAGAATACAGTCAATATATCGGCACTGACTGGTGATGGCATTGATGTGTTACGCGAGCGAATTAAAACGACAATCGGCTATGAGGTCGAAAGTGGAGAAATGATTACGGCACGGCAGCGCCATCTTGATAGCCTGCGCCAGGCACAAAAACATTTCCAGTCCGGCAAGATTCAGTTACTGGAGTACTCAGCTGGTGAATTGATGGCCGAAGAACTGTTACAGGTACAAAATTGCCTGGCCGAGATTACCGGTGAATACAGCAGCGATGATCTGCTCGGCGAGATTTTCTCGTCCTTCTGTATCGGAAAGTAATCTTCTCGGCCAGCTGGGCGGGCTGGAGTTGCCCCTAACGGGCCCGGCGTCGTTTCGATTTCAAATTTTGCAGGGCAGCGGCCAGAATATAATTCAGGCCCACCATCATCACGATCATGATGAGCGTGCCGACTATGACGTTGTCGCGAAACTTACCAGCCGACGCAACATCTGTCTGAGAATAAATGATCATTCCGATTGTTACGATGGTGGCCGTGATGGCCCAGAAGCGGAAGGCGAATGCGCCCAGTGCAGCTTCATCCGGTTGGGCTTTCATTTTATACAGCGGAACGGCAATTATCGTCCAAATAGTGAAGGCGAGAAAATAAATCAACAATGACGGTGCAGCTTCTAAAGGGTCGTATTCGATGCCGCGAAAGGCCAAACCCATATATATAGCCATTACGGCACTTAGTACTGCGATGCGAATAGCAATTGTCATCATTTGAGAGCGCTCCATCAGAGGGTCAAGCAGCATTTCAGAATGCTGGGAATTATCCAATACGGTAATTTATCATATTGGAATCGGCGGTGTGCAGGCGTTGAGTGCGTTAATCTACTCACAGGACGCTGTAAAAGCATGCCCTGAGAGCTTCGCCCCGAATTTGGTGAATTTGTAACAATTTGTTACACACTGTTACGGTCGAGCAAGGATTCGGCATTTTGATCTGTTACAGTTTCACCTATATAGACGGTCAAACCACATAAACGAAAATAATGGCCGCAACGAATTCACGTAAATGACGAATTCAAGTAAACTAAGGGATTGAATCGACGCTTGCGGTGAAAAACCGGAAAGGACGATAAAGTATCGTTCAACGGATTTTTTTTGCCGAATGGTCAGCTAGTTAGGAGTTAGGAAATTGATCAGAACAATGTATAGCCTGGTATTTGCCGGGATCTTCAGTGCAACAATGTTGACGGCCTGTGACAGCGGGCCGGCTCCGGTCGACCCAACCAAAACCAGTGTTGGCGTGTTGCTCGTCGCGCATGGATCGGAAGATGCACAATGGACCGGTCAGGTTGAAACGCTGGCCGCTGAGGTTCGTGAAGAAATTCTCGGCAGCCTGCCCATCGAGGATGTACGGCTGGCCTATATTGATTTGGCGAAGCCGAATATTGCCAGTCAAATGCGCGCCTACGATGAGGCAGGTTACGACGAAGTTATCGTCGTACCGGTGATGATCGCAGTTGAATCGACGCGTGCAAATGCTTACTTGCAATACCTCGTCGGCGTACGTTCAGATGCCGGACAAATGAAACAGCTTGAGAAAGAAGGCTTTGAGGTGTACTACCCACTCGCGCGCATCAGTGTGACGCCGGCTCTGGATGAGGGTAACGCGCTGAAGAAAAATGTTCTGCGCCGGGTTGCGGCGCTGCAGGGCGAGGACAGCGGTGATGACATGGGAGTCCTTCT
>Ga0233413_10000642_pt1 | contig 16400 bp, 16 predicted proteins | sample Na_anoxic_6_MG_FD_189019 | JGI IMG/M metagenome (GOLD analysis project Ga0233413, IMG submission 189019) | Seawater microbial communities from Saanich Inlet, British Columbia, Canada - Na_anoxic_6_MG | ecosystem: Environmental > Aquatic > Marine > Inlet | place: Canada: British Columbia... | reverse complement strand
GATGTCCGGATAGAAAATGACGAGATCATGGTTCGCGGCAATACCTGTCTCGGCTATCTTGATGACACAACAAGCTGGCATCCGACCTTCATTACTACCGGTGATCTGGGGCATATTGATGAACAGGGATTCTTATATATAAGTGGTCGCAAAAAGAATGTTCTGATCTCGAGCTTTGGCCGTAACATCAATCCCGAATGGGTTGAAAGCCAGCTCTTAGGCCATCCCATACTTAAGCAGTGCATTGTGTTTGGCGATGCCAAACCTTGCTGCGTTGCTCTGCTCTCACCCTCTGACCCAGCCAGCTCTGATGAAGAAATTCAGGCATGGGTAGACCATATCAATGCCGGGCTGCCCGATTATGCGCGGGTACTTGCCTGGCATCGATTAAGTGAATCACTCACTACCGAAGAAGGCCTTATCACTGATAACGGCCGACCCCGCAGAACGCGAATCGAACAACACCACGCACAGTTCATAGAGTCTTTGTATAGCACCCAATCAACGGTAAATGCATCATGATTTTTTTCGACCACTTACAATCTGCAACAGAAGAAGCACGTCAACACCTGCTCTCTGCTCCTCTGATCCATCAGGCCGTCAAAGGTAAAATTAACCTGGGCACATATGTCGCTTATTTATGCCAGGCCTACCATCACGTCAAGCACACAACCCCGCTGTTAATGGCAGCAGGCGCCCGGATACCTGCAGACAAAGAGTGGGTTCGCAATGCGCTCGCCGAATATATTGAAGAAGAACTCGGTCACCAGGAGTGGATCCTGAATGACATCGAAGCTTGTGGCTATGATCGTGAGGCCGCTCGCAACAGTCAGCCAAACCTGGCCACCGAACTGATGATTTCATACGCCTATGACACCATTGAGCGTATCAACCCACTCGGTTTCTTTGGCATGGTTCAGGTGCTCGAAGGCACCAGCATTGCCAAGGCCGTCTCGGCTGCCAATGGTGCCCAGCAAGTGCTGCAGCTTCCCGACCAGGCATTCACTTATTTACGCTCGCATGGGGAACTGGATCAGGAACACATGAAATTTTTTGCTGGCCTGATGAACCGGATCGATGACCCCGCCGAGCAAGATCTAATCGTGCATTGCGCCCGTGTATTTTATCAATTGTATGGTGATGTCTTGCGCAGTGTTGCTCCCGAACAAGCCCTTGCTTTGCTGCCATCTACTCTCAGTACTGATAGCCACGCAGCCTGATCGCAGCAGACCCGTAATTGACCTTAGTTATGCTCAGGAAACACGTCATGAAAACTATTAACTCAACGCTGTTATTCGTTATCGCCACTGCAATGTTGCTCGTCGCAACAATCGGCCAAAGCGCTGCGGGACAATTGACCGTCCACGATCTGCAGACACGCTGGGCCGTGGCAAATTATCAGCTCAAGGACAAGGCTCAACTGGAAGCTTTTGCAACGCTTAAGGCAGATGCTGAAAATTACACAGTAGCGCATGCAGACGATGCCGATGGATGGATCTGGAGTGGGATTATTAAATCCACCTATGCCGGCGCCAAGGGAGGCCTCGGCGCACTGAGTCTGGCCAAGGCAGCCCGTAAGGATCTGGAGTTTTCACTCACTATTGATGACCAGGCCATGATGGGTTCCGCCTATACCAGCCTTGGCACGCTATATCTCAATGTACCGGGTTGGCCTATTGGCTTCGGTAGTGATAAAAAGGCCGAGCAGATGCTGCACAAAGGGCTTGAGATCAACCCCGACGGAATCGACAGCAACTATTTTTTCGCCGAGTTCCTGCGTGATCAGGGCAATTCAGCCGAAGCCAGAACATACTATGCAAAAGCCAAAGCAGCAGCACCAAGATCTGATCGTCCGCTGGCAGACCAGGGACGACAACAGGAAATTAATACTGCTCTTGCTGAACTTGGCACCGGGTGACAACCGACACCCTTTCCCTTACTGCAGATAATGCCGATTTTACTGGTTGAAGATGACCATGACTTAGCCAGTGGCTTGCAACAGGCCCTGCAAATGAAAGGTTTCGCCGTTAACCATGTCGCGACGGGTAATGCTGCCCTGGCAGCTATTGAAGCTGAAGCGCCGGAGATAATGATTCTGGATATCGGCTTGCCCGATATCAGTGGCCTGACGGTCCTCAAACGCCTGCGTGCAGGTCATCCCGAGTTACCCGTGCTATTGCTGACCGCCCGAACCTCAATTGACGATAAGGTTGCCGGACTCGATAGCGGCGCCGATGATTATCTGGCCAAACCCTTTGAGATGGAAGAATTGCTGGCTCGTCTCAGGGTATTACAACGACGACTCGGCAGCATTAAATCCAGCTATATCAATATCGATACAATCAGCCTGGACACGATCACCCAGGAAGTACGTGTCGAAGGCAATTCAATTGAGCTATCACGTCGTGAATACATGTTGCTGAAGGCCCTGATGGAAAATGCCGGTCGGGTCCAGACTCGTGAGGCCCTCGAAACCAAGCTCTATGCCTGGGGAGAAGAGGTTTCAAGTAATGCGATCGAAGTGCACATCCATAATCTTAGAAAGAAACTTATTCCCAACTTCATCAAGACCATACGCGGTGTCGGTTACGTGGTCGGCCAATAATGAAGTCAATCCGAACATTCCTCGTTATCGTGCTGCTCGCAACGATGACTCTGATCATTTTTCTATCTGCATTGCGCGGTTACCGCAGTAGCATGCAGCAGACTGAATTAGTGTTCGATGAAGAACTCCATGATTTGGTAGATCTGCTTGACGAATTTCCCAGTGTGACGGTCACACCAAACAATACACAAAGACCGGGAAATCCTGACAGCACCATCGCATTTCAAATCTGGGATAACGGTGAACTCAGCCAACGCTCTGCCAATGCACCCGCCACACCCTTCGGTCCGTTCCTGCCGGGCTACCGCGAAAATAACTTTGGTGGCCACCGATGGCGAACACTGGCACGCAGAAGTGTCCGGTCGGATCGCTGGATATTCGTCGCGGAGCATGTCGACAACCGCTTTCGGGTCGCGGAAGAAGTGATTCTTGAAGCTGTCACACCAATCATTTTTGGTTTGCCGGTAGCAGGTTTACTGATCTGGATCATCGTCGGATACAGCATGAGACCACTCGATCTGCTCGCCAGGGAACTGAGCACCAAAGCGGGTGATGACCTGACGCCGCTGCGCGAAGATCAGACGCCGGCAGAACTAACGCAAGTCATCCATTCAACGAATGATCTTCTCAGCCGTTTGGAAGCTTCTTTTGAACGTGAGCGACGCTTCGCGGCCGATGCCGCGCATGAACTGCGCACGCCGATCAGCGTACTTAAAGTACACCTGCATAACCTGGCCCATGAACTATCGCCGGATGATCCCAATATTGCCCACCTGAAAAATGGCATCGACCGGATGAATCACCTCGTGGAGCAAATCCTGCTCCTCCATCGCACCGCACCTGATCAGTTTATGGCTAACTTTATCGCCCTGGACCTGCACACCCTCGCTCAAGAAGTTATCAGTCAGTTATATCCTGAGTTTGCAGCAAAAGATCAACACATCGAACTCGTCGGCAGCAGCAGCCAGATGATTGGTGACCGATTTGCGCTCAAGACACTACTACAGAATCTTTTGGGTAATGCCAAGAAATATACGCCCCAGGGCGGCCAAATTCTGATTACGGTACAGCCGAACTCACAGGGCGTCAGCCTGAAAGTGGAAGATTCCGGACCAGGTATTCCGCCGGATGAATATGACCGTGTTTTCGAGAGGTTTCATCGAGTCGGCGGTGATCGCCATGCTTCATCACAGCCCGGTTGCGGCCTGGGGCTCGCGATAGTCCAGCACATTGCAGAATTGCACCAGGCACAAATCACCCTCGGGTCATCATCTATTGAAAATGGTCTCCTGATCTGCGTCGAATTTCCCGCACCAAACTCACAGACAGACTCTGACCATGTTTAGACGCAAGGTACTCTTTATATTAATCCTGCTCGCAATGCCGGCAGTAGCCAAAACACCGATATTTGAAATCGAAATTCGCAATCACTTGTTCGAACCGTCTGAGCTCGTCATTCCCGCCAATACAAAAGTAAAACTGATCGTTTATAACCACGATCCAACACCGGAGGAATTTGAAAGTTACGAATTGAATCGCGAGAAGATCATCATGGGCAATCGCAAGACCGTGATTTTCATCGGCCCGTTGAAGCCGGGTGAATACCCATTTTTTGGTGAGTTTAATCCCAAAACTGCACAGGGAAAGATCATTGCACGCTAAGAGAAAATCATGCTGCTGACTTCCGTCATCATCGTGCTGCGTGAAGTTCTCGAAGCCGCACTCATTATTGGCGTGCTGCTGGCGCTCGGCAACCGCATACAGCTGGGCAGACGCTGGGCATACTGGAGCATCGGCATCGGGCTGCTGGGCGCTATTGCCTATGCCGGTAGTACCGCCACGGTATCGGACTGGTTTGAGGGCGTCGGTCAGGAAGTAGTTAACGCATTAATGCAAATCGTGATCTATTGCTGCCTGGCACTGATCACGGTATTTATCAGTTACAAAGGTCGAGCCGCACCAAATTACAAACCCATCGTATTGCTCATGATGACTAGCGTCATCTTCGCCATTACCCGCGAAGGCTCGGAAATTCTGATCTATCTATCCAGTTTCATTGATGGCCGCGAACTGCTCCAACCTGTCTTGCTCGGCAGCCTTGTGGGTGCAGGCATCGGCGCCAGTGTTGGCGCTCTGGCCTACTACGCGCTGCTTAACATCAACCAATCATGGTTCCCTTACGCCAGTATCGCAGTCGTCATGCTGATCGGCGCCGGGATGGCCGGACAGGCCTCATTGTTATTAATTCAAGCCGACTGGCTGCCGTCTCAGGAACCGTTGTGGAACAGCTCCAATTTGGTCGCGGAAAATTCCATCACCGGTCAACTGCTATATGCGTTGGTCGGTTACGAAGCCACACCAACGCCAATCCAGGCCGCTGCCTACTTCGGTGGCCTGCTACTGCCGTTACTACTAATGTTCGTTTCCCGACAGGCTTCCAGTACAGATGCATAGCCGCTCCCGCCTGATCACCGCTTTGCTCGCCCAGGTCCTGCTCCTAGGCACGCAGGCATTCGCGGATGGTTCAGTTGTAGATAAAATCTATGACCCCTATGTCGAAGCCCTCGAACAAGAACTCGAATATCGCGTCATCGTGCAAAGCGACGACGATGATGCTCTTGATGGTGTGCAGATTCACCGGGTGGGCTACAAAAGATCATGGACTGACCGTTGGTACACCGAACTATATCTGATCGGTGAGCGGACCAATGATGAAAGCCTGCAGATCGAGGGCTATGAGCTGGAAAATAAATGGCAGCTAACCGAACAAGGTGAGTACTGGGCAGACTGGGGGCTGCTATTTGAACTCGAGACTGAACGCGACAACAACATCTGGGAATATGCCACAACACTATTGGTCAGCAAAGAATGGGGACGATGGGTCACAACCGCCAATCTGGGGCTCATCTATGAGTGGGGCAGCGACATCGCTAACGAATGGGAAACGGCCCTGTCCATGCAAGGCCGCTATCGCCTCGCCCGGGGTTTTGAACCGGCACTGGAATTCTATAGCGGCGACGACACCAAGGCACTGGGACCGGTATTTGTAGGCAATATCCGTCTTGGTGGCAGAAAAAAACTGCATTGGGAATTGGGCGTGATCTTCGGACTCGACAGCATCACTGCGGATCAGACTTATAGAGGCATGCTGGAATTTGAGTTCTGAATAAAACAGAAACCGGCCAACCAATCAAAAACCCAATCAAGGAACAAAAACAATGCAAGTTAATGGAAAACGCATCATCCTGACCGGAGCTGCAGGAGGCATAGGCAGCATTCTGGCGCAACTGCTGACCAAGCGTGAAGCAAACTGCGCACTGGTCGATGCGGATGCCGGGAAACTAGAAGAGTTGTGCCGGCAATTACCTGGCACCGTTGCCATACCCGCCGACTTATCTTCCGCCAGCCATTGCAATGAGGCAGCACAACAGGCCATCAAGGCCCTGGGCGGTGTCGATATCCTGATCAACCTGGCCGGGCTGATGAGCTTTTGCACTTATGAAGATGAAGACATCAACCGGATCGAGCGCCTCATCCAGGTCAACCTGGTCGCACCAATGGCACTCTCACGCGCCGTGCTGCCCACGATGCTAGCGCAAGATGCAGGCCAGATAGCCAATATCGGCTCCATGTTCGGCTCCATTGGCTTCGCCTATTTCACGGCTTATTCCACCAGTAAATTTGGTCTCAGAGGTTTTTCACAGGCATTACGTCGGGAACTGGCTGATACTAATGTATCAATAACTTACATCTCACCACGTGCAGTCAAGACACCCATTAATACCGGTGCCATCATGAAAATGAACGCTGCAACAAAATCAACAATGGATGATCCTGACGTAATAGCGAAGAAAATTCTTCATGCAATCGAGACCAGTCGCAAAGAAGCCTACCTGGGCTTCCCCGAGTCCTTGTTCGCCCGTTTGAATGGTCTCTGGCCCGCCCTGATTGACACCGCTACGCGTGCACAGAATCGGGTAGCGCGCCCTTTTGCAAAACCATGACGCTTAATACAGCCCTGATGGGTTAGAACCCCAATACGGTATATTGCCTTAAGATTCACTTAAGGTTTGAGGTCTATATTGATAGTCTCAGGTAAACCATGCGCACTCGATGGGTGCATTGCAGATGTTCAGCAACACATTGATGGTCTGTCTAACGGGGAACGGGGAATGAATCACCACCGGGGAATAAACAGAGTCAGGACCTCATGGGTAACAGGGGCTATCTGTTTGATTCTAATTGGTTTAGGGACACAACCAGGCCATGCGCAAGACCATGCCGCACAATTTGACCTGTCAAAATACCAGGGAAAAATTGTCTGGCTGGACTTCTGGGCATCGTGGTGCGTCCCCTGCCGTCGCTCATTTCCATGGCTGAACCAGGTTCTGGCTCAATATGGCGATAAAGACTTTATAGTCATCGGCGTGAACGTTGATAAAGATCCGGAACTGGCCAGTGAATTTCTTACCGAAACACCCGCAGATTTTCCCATTATTTATGATCCGGATGGAAAACTTGCCACCCAATTCGGGGTTGTCGGCATGCCAAGCTCTTTTCTGATCGGGCGAGATGGTCAAATTATCACCGACCACGTGGGATTCAAGCGCCACCTGACAACCGAATACGAAGCATCGATTGAACAAGCACTTGCTCAATAGCACTATTTCCTGCGGAGGGTTTATGTATCGCGTCATCTGCATAACTACACTTTTACTTGGCAACGCGCTGCTGACTGGTTGCGCCAACCTGGGAGTCGATCCCTGGGATCGGGACCTGCTGGCCAGGCCGGATATGGAAATGGTCAGTGACCCGATGGAAGCCGGCCTTGATGCACATATCTACTTCAGTAAAGAAGCCTCAAGTGGTGGTGAAGGCTTTGCCGGAGGTGGCTGCGGATGCAATTAAAGAAAAAACTCAACTTGCGCACATCATTGGCAGCAGCCACTTGCTCATTACTTGGCGCCAGTCCGGTAGCAAAGGTTCTTGCCGAAGAAGCCACGCCATGGGTTATTGACACTGCCGCTCTTTATTACGGTGAACAGGACGGCCGTGTTCAGGATATTAGTGCAAATTTTCTCGCCAACAAAGAATTAAGATACGGGCAGTTTCTTAATCTCAGCCTCGCCATTGACACTTTAACCGGGGCCACGCCCAATGGCGCAAAACCTGCAACAAATACAGCCCAGACTTTTACGACTCCCTCCGGAAACAGCAGCTTCACAACACCTGCAGGTGACCTGCCGCTGGATGACACTTTTCATGATACCCGTGTTGCCCTTGGTGTTAGCTGGCAGCAACCTGTTGGCGATGTATCAACACTGGATATTGGTACAACCTTATCCAAGGAATTTGACTACCAGCACATTGGCATTAACGCATCATTCTCACGAGACTTCTTTCAAAGAAATACCACGGTAACGGCAGGATTCGCCTTTGCATCCGACAGCATAGACCCGGAAGGTGGCGCACCAATTCCCCTGGCGCCAATGCGCGGTATCGATGACGATACCAGCAAGCTCGGAGATGATGACAAGGAAATCATTGATCTACTGATTGGTGTTACACAAGTCATTAATCGACGCATGCTGGTGCAATTAAATTACACCTACAGTGATGCCAGCGGCTATTTGAACGATCCCTATAAGATTGTCAGCGTACTTGATGCTACCGGGGAACCTGTACCCACAATCGGGCCCGCGCCACAAATACCAAGCCATCAGTTTCTTTACGAAAGCCGACCCGATTCACGAACGAAGCACAGTATTTTTGCCAAGACCAAGTATCGATTCGATAACAGCACGCTTAGCGCATCCTATCGATACATGACCGATGACTGGGAGATCGACTCACATACTTTCGATTTTCGTTACCGCTGGGACATGAACCGTTATAACTATATCGAACCGCACCTGCGTTTTTATACGCAGTCGGCTGCCGATTTTTATACCCTGGCCCTGAATGACGGCACCCCCTTACCACAGTATGCATCTGCTGATTATCGGCTCGGCGAGTTCGACGGCATCACAATAGGTGCAAAATATGGGCACCAGATGAAAAACGGGGATGAATGGAGTACCCGCCTGGAGTACTACACCACCACTGGTAAAGGCGTCTCTTCAACCGACTACCCAGACTTGGATGCCATCATTTTTCAGGTATCCTACCGGTTGAAAATTGGTGACTAGCACGACTCTATGGCATCGCCACCACAGCGAATAACCACGCTCTCACGAGAAAATGACAATTGGGTCGGAAGATTTTCCGCGATGGCGAGCCCATGTGAATTACTTACCGATGTAGACAACAAGACAAAAGCCGAGGAACTACTCAGCATTGTTGCCACCGAAGCATGGCGTATAGAAAGTAAATTTAGCCGTTACCTCGATGGCAACATCATTCATAAAATCACCAACAGTAATGGTCTCGCAGTTTCCGTAGATGAAGAAACTGCTCAGCTCATCGATTTTTCTACAACTTTATATGAGTTGACTGAGGGTGGTTTTGATATCACTTCAGGCATCTTACGCAAGGTGTGGTCATTTAAAGGTAAAAATAAAATCCCCAGTAATGCGGCCGTAACCAAAATCCTTAATTCTGTTGGGTGGGACAAAGCGAACTGGGATTCACCGGCGCTGACATTAAAGCCAGGCATGCAACTGGACTTTGGCGGCATCGGCAAAGAATACGCTGTAGACCGAGCCGGACAACTGGCAAATACAATTACTGATGCCAGTTGCCTGATCAACTTTGGCGGTGATTTGCTCGTTACCCGACCGCGCAAAGATGGCAAAGCCTGGAGTGTCGGTATTGAGCAACCAGACACTCTTACTGGCAGTGCTACGCGACTCATCATGCTGCAACAAGGCGGCCTGGCCACCAGCGGTGATACAAAAAGATATATCCTTAAAGACGGCAAGCGTTATGGGCATATCCTCGATGCACGCACCGGTTGGCCCATTGAAGACGCACCCCCCACCGTCACGGTTGCTGCAGACACCTGCATTGAGGCCGGTATGCTGACCACCATTGCCATGCTACACGGGCCTGAGGCCATAGAATTTCTGGAAGCACAGGAGGTTCGATACTGGTGTGGATAACCGCCAGCAATTCTGACTTGATACCAACACGCAGGATTGCCCTTAGTCATTTTCCAACGCCGGCCGCTACTCATCCAACATGGCGAGGTGGAAAAGTCATATGCTGCGTTAATCGTAGCGCGAAATTATTCCCAAAATTACTCTCGAATACGAGACACACTACACATCTCCGATCACACTTGGAAAGATAATGACTATTTCAGGAAACCGAACTCCGGAACCTGTCTTCAGCTATTATTTCACAATCAGGTCTCGTAATTAGGCGACACCCAAACTACTGATCCAGACTACTGGATAAACCCATGACACCCGACATCATTTTCGTCCTGCTGATCCTCGGCATCGCCCTGGTCCTTTTCGTGACCGAGGTTGTGCCAATGGATGTCGTTTCGCTGCTGGTGCTCGGAACACTGGCTGCGACCGGACTGGTATCACCGAACCAGGCCATCTCCGGCTTCGGTAATCCCGCGGTCGTCACTGTCTGGGCCATGTTTATTCTGAGCGAGGGCATGACACGCACGGGTATTGCGAATCTGCTCGGCCGCCAGGTTATGGGAATTGCCGGCAGCAGTGAATCGAGGCTGGTCATCGTCGTCATGCTGACATCCGGCAGCCTGTCGTTCTTCATGAGCAATATCGGCGTCGCCGCCCTGATGTTACCCGTTGTCATGAATATCTGCCGCCGCACAGAAATATCGCCATCACGAATTCTGATGCCTATGGCATTCGGCACACTACTCGGCGGTATGACGACATTATTCGGCACACCACCAAACCTGCTGATCAGCGCGGCACTGGATCAATATGGTTACACGCCATTCGGCCTGTTCGATTACATGCCGGTTGGGGCCGGCGTTGTGATTGTCGGCGTCATATTCACGGCATTCTTCGGTCGGCGACTGCTGCCCGCTGCCACGCGTGGCACGACATCTGCACCGAAAAAGAGCCAGCGTAACCTGCGCTCAAGTTATGGCCTGCAGCAGGGCTTGTTTGGGGTGCGGGTTCCGCACCAGTCATTACTCGTCGGCAAGACACTCGCCGAGAGTCGTATTAATGCCACCTCGGGGCTGACGGTCATTGCACTCGAACGCGGCAGCCAGGTCGAAACACTGCCGACGCGAACCCTGTGCCTGCAGGCTGGCGACAAGTTGCTGGTACAAGGCAGGGTCGACCGGTTAAACCAACTGCGTCGCCTCAACAAACTGGTGGTCGAAAGAGAATCAACCGTGTTGCAGAAAATGATTTCAGCACGTACTCGCCTCGTCGAAGTGACGATTGCAAATGACTCAGACTTGATCAAGCAGACCATCGGCGGTGCTGAATTTCGCCACCGATTCGGTGTCGAAGTACGTGCCATCTGCCGAAATAACAAGATTCGCCGACATAATCTCGCCCGCACACCATTGCGTGCAGGAGACCAGGCCCTGGTACAGGGTCTGCCTGAATCTATCGAAGCACTGTCGCGGCATGCCAGTTTTTCCGCGGTAGCAGGTACAACGGATGGCGCGTTAAGTAAGGACTATGAACTGCACGATCACACCTTCGTTGTACGCGTCCCGCACGATGTTGGCCTCGGCGGCATCACACTTGCAGACAGTCAAATCGCCAGTGCTTTTGATTTTCGCGTACTAACTATATTTCGTGATGGCGAATTGCATGTTATGCCAAAATCATCCGACACCATTCACGATGGCGATCTGCTGTTGCTGCAAGGTCGGCCCGAGGATCTCGACGAACTACGTGCCCTGCAGGAACTGGAGATTGAAGACGTAATATCTCCGAACCTCAACGTATTTGAGGCCGACCGGCTTGCGACAGTCGAAGTAACACTGGCACCCCGCTCCGGCCTGGTCGGCCAGTCGGTAGCCGATATCAACTTCCGCGAACGATCCGGACTGGAGCTCAGCGCAATCTGGCGCGCTGGCGAAGTTATTCGCGACGGGTTGCGGCGGCAAAAATTGCGTTTTGGCGATGCCCTGTTGTTGATCGGCCCACAGCAGAAACTTGCCTTGCTCAGTGAAGAACCGGACCTGCTGGTCCTTACACCGATCGCCGCCAAAACGATGGATACACGCCGTGCGCCCCTGGCAGCAGTCATCATGCTCGGTGTTGTTATCTCGGTCGTCATCGGTTGGCTGCCAATTTCCCTGGCCGCCATTGTCGGTGCAACCACCATGATCCTGACCGGTTGCCTGAGTATGGAGCAAGCCTACCGCGCAATCGAATGGCGCGCCGTTTTCCTGATTGCCGGCATGCTGCCACTGGGTATTGCCATGCAATCATCCGGCACGGCCGAGTACCTCGCCGGTGCGGCCATGCAAGTGCTAGGCGACGGCGGGCCGTGGGTTGTCATCGCAGGCCTGTATCTCGTTACGGCAGCGGCAACCATGGTCATTCCGACTGCGGCGCTGGTTGTATTGATGGCGCCAATCGTCGTTTCCACGTGCGCCGATCTGGGCATCGCGCCACAAACAGCCATGATGGCCGTCGCAATGGCCGCTTCGGCAAGCTTCACCAGCCCGATTTCCCACCCAGCCAATATCCTGATTATGGGGCCCGGCGGTTATCGCTTCTCCGATTACATCAAGCTTGGCGGCCCACTGACGTTGATTATCTTTGCCACCGTCATGATCCTGCTGCCAATTTTCTGGCCGCTACGTCCCATGTGAGGCGGATAATAATTCGGAACTTTTTCTCGCACTGATCTGGTTCGCCGAGCGGCCTAGAATTGCATATCCTGCACAGTTTGTTGCGCGCTGAGACGATGTGTATGCTTTCTGGCAAGACTCTTGAACAATCAGGTTTATGAAACGTGGCAAGACATTATTATTTTGCGGAGATACTTTCATTGCGCAATGGCTCAAAGCGGCTTTCAGACGGCATTGAGCAGACACAATGAAATTATCATTTCACGGCGCAGACCAAGGCGTCACCGGTTCCTGCCACCTGGTGGAGTGTGCCGGTAAGAAAATTCTGATTGATTGCGGCATGTATCAAGGCAACCGTGAAGTTGTTGAAGATAATTCAGAACCCTTCGGCTTTGATCCGGCCTCTGTTGATTATTTATTATTGACGCACGCCCACCTTGATCATTGCGGACGAATTCCGTTACTGACCAAACAGGGATTCAAGGGTGAAATAATCACGACGGCAGCATCGGTAGAACTAGCGCGCCTGATCATGCTGGACTCAGCTGGTTTACAGGAAGAGGAAGCCCGCTATCAGGCTCGCCGGGCCAGAAGACGCGGTACAAATAATACCAAGGTCCCTCAGCCGCTTTACACCACGCTCGATGCACTAAACAGTCTCGACTTCTTTGGCCGCATCGCCAGTTACAACCAACGCATTCAAATTGCACCAGGAATTCTTGCCACTTTTATCGATGCCGGACATATTCTTGGCTCGGCAAGTATCGTGCTGGAACTGCAGGAAAATGAATCTCAACATCGCCTGCTATTTTCCGGTGATCTCGGCTACAGCGATCGCGCCATATTGCGCAACCCAACACCACCACCAAAGGTTGACACGGTGGTCATGGAAACAACCTACGGAGATCGTCTGCACAAGCAACTGCAGCCGTCCATAGACGAACTCTACTCAGTCATTAATACAACAATTGGCCACGGCGGTAACGTCATCATTCCGACATTTGCTCTGGAACGTGCCCAGGAAATTCTTTATTACCTGCGTGAAGGCATCGAAAACAGGCATATCGAGCATCTACCAAATGTATATCTCGATTCACCGATGGCAATATCAGCCACACAAATTTTCGAGCGACACCCGGAGTGTTTTGATGCCGATACATTGAAACTTTCTCGCGATGGCGGAGATCCATTTAACCTGCCGGGGTTAATTTTCACCCGCGAGACCAGTCAATCCAAAGAGATCAGTGAGAATAACGACAGCTCTATAATCATGGCTGGCTCAGGCATGTGTACCGGAGGCCGCGTACGGCATCATCTGAAGCAAAATCTTTGGCGACAGGACTGCAGCATTGTGTTTGTCGGCTATGCAGCGCAGGGCACGCTGGCCAGAAGGATCATCGACGGCGCAAAACGTGTACGAATTTTTGGTGAAGAACTCACAGTACGTGCCAGTGTTCACACCATCGGCGGCTTTTCCGCACATGCCGATCAGGCGGAACTACTCGCCTGGCATTCACACACCGGCAATCCAAAAACAACTTTCCTCGTACATGGAGAAGAAGAAAGCATGCAGGCCTTTGCAAAAAAGCTAACTAATACACGAGTTGAGATGCCCCGATTAAATCAGAGCGTTACATTGTAGACTCCGGCTCAAATTAGCGCTGATCAACCCCGGTAACGACCCAACCGAACCCAGTGCCATTTCAAGCAGTATCTCACCGAGACATAATTTACCTGCACACTAAGCCACGCTTCAGGCGAATTACCGGTACCAGGAGAATATGTCCGGCTTCCTGCTGTAAACTCCCCAGTAGGAAAATAGCTTGATTCTCATATCGTGAGTGAATCTTCATCATCGTGAAAATAATCACCTTCTCGAGTCTGTACCCGAATGCCGTGCAGCCACGACATGGAATATTTGTCGAGGAACGCCTGAAGAACCTGCTGCAAACCGGAAAGGTTGAAGCCCGCGTCGTGGCACCGGTACCATGGTTTCCACTTGCCGGTAAGCACTTGGGTCACTATGCAGAGTTGGCGCGTGTGCCGCGTACCGCGACCCGTATCGGATTAACCGTTGAATACCCGCGTTATCCGGTGATACCAAAGATCGGCATGACACTTGCTCCGCTGCTGATGGCAACCGCACTACTCGGTCCGGTCAAACGCATACAGAAGGCATTTGGTCCCAACGTCGTGCTGGATGCTCATTATTTATATCCCGATGGTGTTGCAGCTGCATGGATCGGACGACAGCTAGGCTTGCCTGTCATCCTGACTGCACGAGGCAACGATGTAACTTTATTACCGCGGTATGCCGCACCACGCGCCATGATCAACTGGGCTGTGCGCCAGGCATTTCACGTGATTACCGTATCAGAAGCATTGCGCGAGCAATTGATCACGCTCGGCACGGAACCGGACAAAGTCATCACGCTGCGTAACGGCGTTGACCTGGAACGATTTCATCCGGTCGATCGCGAAGAGGCGCGTACACGCACCGGGATGTCGGGCACCACGCTACTGTCTGTCGGCCACCTGATCGAACGCAAAGGCCACGAGGTTATCATCGCAGCCTTACCGTCACTTGCAGGCGTCAACCATTACATTGTCGGTGAAGGACCGCTCGAATCGAAACTACGCAAACTCGCAAACAAGCTCGGTGTAGAAAATCGCGTCACATTCGTCGGCAATGTTTCACAGCAACATCTGATCGACTACTACAGCGCAGCCGATGCGCTGGTACTGCCGTCGATTCGTGAAGGCATGCCAAATGTCGTACTCGAAGCGCTGGCCTGCGGGACCCCTGTCATTGCGGCACGTTGCGAAGGCGTACCTGAATTACTCACAACACCAGCGGCCGGCGTATTGATGGAGCAACGTACGGCAGACGGACTTGTCGAGGCCTATGGCCGGTTGATGGCCGACTACCCGGAGCGCGCGAAAACACGCGAACACGCCGAAACACTGGGCTGGGAACCAACAATCGCAGGACTGCTCGATGTCATTCGCGACGCCGGGTTCACTAACAAAGGATAGAACATTTAATGCACGCCTGGTCAGTCGAAGGAAACCACCAGTGCCTCGATGGCGGCGCAATGTTCGGCAACGTGCCGCGCGAGCTGTGGAAAAAATGGTTACCACCAGATGAGCATAACCGGGTACGACTGTCCTGCCGGGGACTGGTCGTTGACTCAATCAATGGCCACACAGTACTTTTCGAAACCGGCATTGGTGCATTCTTCGAGCCCAAACTCAGAAGCCGGTTCGGCATTGAAGAACAGCACAACATTCTGCTGGATTCTCTTTCGTCCGCAGGTTTTACCGCAGCAGACATCGATGTCATCGTACTCAGCCACCTGCATTTCGATCACGCGGGCGGGCTGTTAACGGATTGGCAGGACGGGCAAGAGCTCCAGTTGCGATTTCCAAATGCCCGCTACATCGTTAGCACCGCAAACTGGGAACGGGCATGCCGACCCCACCCCAGAGACCGGGCATCATTTATTCCGCAATTACAGACCTTACTCGACGATAGCGGTCGCCTCGAACTGATCGACGATGATCACTCTGAAACACTCGGCAAGGAAGTACAGTTCCGCTTCAGCAACGGCCACACTCCGGGCCTGATGCTGTCAATCATCGGTGGCGACAACGGCCTCGCCTTCTGCTCAGACCTGATCCCGGCCCGCCCCTGGGTACATCTACCGGTAACTATGGGCTTTGACCGGTTTCCCGAAAAACTCATCGAAGAGAAAGAGGCTTTTCTGGATGAGATGATGCAACGAAAGATCCACCTGGTATTTACCCATGACCCACAGTGCGCAATGGCAACGCCAACCCGCAACAACAAAGGCCACTACACCGTAACCAACGAACACCCCAAAATCACCAACCTCAAACTCTAAATTGGGGTCAGACCCTCATTTTCCCCAGAATGCATTGATTAACGGGCTCTTTAATTTCTTTTCTAATGTGAATAACCCGACATCGTATGCATCCAGAGCTGGACTAATATCGAGCACCTGGACCTTGCCGGCAAGTGGGCTG
>Ga0233413_10000641_pt1 | contig 16411 bp, 12 predicted proteins | sample Na_anoxic_6_MG_FD_189019 | JGI IMG/M metagenome (GOLD analysis project Ga0233413, IMG submission 189019) | Seawater microbial communities from Saanich Inlet, British Columbia, Canada - Na_anoxic_6_MG | ecosystem: Environmental > Aquatic > Marine > Inlet | place: Canada: British Columbia... | reverse complement strand
ATTCACATATAACATAAGAAGAGATAAAATCACTCTCTATTTTAAAGGAATAATCTAAGTTATTCATTTATTGTATATTAAATATATGTGTTTTTTTAAGTATTAATAAGTATTATTTTTAATTACACCGACCTAAAAGAAGAGTAAATGAATTTATTAAAGAAATATATATGAAAAAATACTTATGATATAATATATATAAGAATGGAACAAACAAGTTGGAATATAATTGGTAAATATTTCCGTGATAATAAATATTGTTTAGTAAAGCATCATTTAGAGCCTTACAATGATTTTTATAAGAATGGTTTAAGACAGATTTTTAAAGAAAAAAATCCAATAAGAATCATTAAAGAGAAAAATCATGAAACGAAGGAGTTTACATTACATTGTAATTTATATATAGGTGGTAAAAGTGGTTCAAAAATATATTTTGGAAAACCTATGATATATGATGAAAATAAGACACATTATATGTATCCTAATGATGCACGTATGAGAAATATGACATATGGAATGACGATTCATTATGATGTGGATATAGAATATAAAATAATTGACAAAGACAATCAGGTAAGAAATATAGAAAGTGAATTGAAACAAGTATATTTAGGTAGATTTCCAATTATGCTTCATTCAGATTTTTGTTTATTTAAAGGATTAGAGTCAAATGTGATTTTTAATATGGGTGAATGTAAAAATGATAAAGGTGGTTATTTTATTATTGATGGAAAAGAGAAGGTAATCGTAAGTCAGGAAAAGTTTGCGAATAATATGTTATATATAAGAGAACAAAATAATGATTTTTATAGTTTTAGTGCTGAAATAAGGTCAGTATCTGAAGATGCATCTAAACCACAAAGAACATTAGCAGTTAAAATTTCTAAACCACATAATGATTTTCCTAATAATCAGATTGTAGTTGTAATACCGAATGTTAGAAGCCCAATTCCATTATTTATTTTAATGCGGGCTCTAGGTGTTATAAGTGATAAACAAATATGTGAAACAATTTTTCTAGATATAGAAGAAAACGAAGAAAAGTTAGATACTTTAATACCATCAATTCATCATAGTGGAAATATATATAATCAAAAAACCGCATTGGAGTTTATTTCAACATTTATTAAGCATAAAACCATCCCAAATGTGTTAGAAATATTAAGTGACTATTTTTTGCCACATATTGGTGAATTAAATTTCAAGGAAAAGGCTTATTATTTGGGGTATATAGTGAATAAATTATTAAGAGTAGCTAATGGAGAAGAAAAACCAACAGATAGAGATAGTTTCCGTTATAAACGTGTAGAAACACCTGGAACATTAATTTATGATTTATTCCGTGAATATTATAATTTACAACAAAAAAATATCTATCAAAAAATAGATAAGGAATATTATTATCGTAAATCACAGTATTTAGATAATTTTGAGTCATTAATAGAATTAAATAAACAAGCATTTTTCCAAGATAGAATAGTAGAAGAAGGTTTTAGAAAGGCTTATAAAGGTAATTGGGGTGCAAATGAACACACAAAGAGATTTGGTGTAGTTCAAGATTTAAATAGATTATCATATAATTCTTACATTAGTCATTTAAGAAAGATCAATCTACCGATGGATAGTAGTGCAAAAGTTGTGGCACCCCGTTTATTGCATGGTTCACAATGGGGTATAATTGATCCATTAGATACCCCAGATGGTGGAAATATTGGTTTCCATAAGCACATGTCTATAGCGACACATATAACAAAAACATGTAGTATTATCCCAATGTTGGAATGGATAAAGAATAATATAAATTTAAAATTATTAGGAAGTGTTAATAATAAAATATTATATAATACAACCAAGATATTTGTAAATGGTAAATGGATAGGAATAGTAGAGGAACCAATCCTAGAAATGGATAAATTTAAATATGCGAAAAGAACAGGAATAATTTCAACATTTATAAGTATCAATTGGAATATAAGAGAAAACGCAATAAACATATTTACTGACGGTGGTCGTTTATGTAGACCTATTTTTTATATAAATCATGTAACCCATAAACCTAGTTTTGATGATGAAATAATAAGAGAAAAATTAGCTGGTGACTATAAGTGGGAAGATTTAATTTTAGGTTTTAATGATAATAATAAAATTAATATCAATGATTGTATAAACGATATAAGTATGGAAAAACCAAGAAACCAAGGAATAATAGAATATATAGATACATCTGAAGCAGAAACATTATTAATTGCTATATATGATACTGATTTAGAAAAAAATAGTAGATATACAAATATTGAAATCCATCCTTCATTATTATTAGGTGTAATGGGAAATCTAATTGTATTTCCGGAAAATAATCAATTACCTCGTGATTTGTTCTCTTGTGGGCAAAGTAAACAAGGTATATCATTATATCATTCAAACTATCAGACAAGGATTGATAAAATGGGTGTCGTGTTAAATTATGGACAGGTGCCTTTGATTAAAAGTAGATATTTTGATTATATAAATAATGAAGAGCATCCTTATGGTGAAAATGTAATAGTAGCTATTGCCAGTTATGGTGGTTATAATGTAGAAGATGCTATTATATTTAATGAAGCAAGTGTAAAGAGGGGTTTATTTAGAATTACGTATTTAAATAGTTATGAATCAAGAGAAGAGACATCCAAGGTGAAGAATAGTGTAGTAGATAGTTATTTTAGTGATTTAAGTGACCCAAATATCCTTGGTGTAAAGCCTGGTTATGATTATAATGACTTGAATGAGTATGGGTTGATTAAAGAGAACACATTATTAGATGATAAAAAAATAATAATTGGAAAAATTAAAACAAATCTTGCTGAGCCAACTTTAAAATTGGATAGTTCAACATATCCAAAGAAAGGTCAATTAGGATATGTAGACAAGGTATTTATAACAGAAGGTGAAACAGGTTTTAGAATAGCTAAGGTGCGTATTCGTGAAGAAAGATTTCCAGCAATTGGAGATAAATTTTGTAGTAGATGTGGTCAAAAGGGAACATGTGGAATAATAATGCCCGAAGAAGATATGCCATTTTCAGAATCTGGTATTCGTCCTGATATAATTATAAATCCTCATGCATTACCATCACGAATGACTATTGGACAATTAGTTGAGAGTTTAATGGGTAAAGCAACATTAGAATATGGTGCGTTTGGTGACTGTACTGCATTTGTAAATAAAGGACCTAAAAACCAACTATTTGGTGAAATGTTAACGGATGTAGGATTTCATAGTTCTGGAAATGAAGTATTATATAATGGTTTAACTGGAGAACAAATATATAGTGAAATATTTATGGGTCCAACGTATTATATGAGATTAAAACAAATGGTTAAGGATAAAATAAATTATAGAACATTAGGTCCAAGAACTAATTTAACACGTCAAACAGTTCAGGGTAGAGCAAATGACGGTGGTTTAAGAATTGGTGAAATGGAGAGAGATGGTATAATAGCACATGGTGCTACTAAATTTTTACAAGATAGTTTGATGAATAGAGGTGATGAATATAAAATGGCTATTTGTAATAAAAGTGGTGCAATAGCAATATTTAATAAGAGTCAAAATTTATTTATGAGTTTATTTGCAGATGGTCCTATTAAATTCAATAAAACAGTAGATGATAAATATAATATAGAAAAACTTACTAAGTATGGTAGAAGTTTCAGTGTTGTAAATGTGCCTTATGCTTTTAAGTTATTATTACAAGAATTACAGGGAATGAATGTTCAAATGAGAATTATAACAAGTGATAATTTAAATCAATTAGATGGATTATCATATAATAGTATTAATTTTGAAGAAAACAAGATAATGAAAGGTGGAAATAAACCTGTTGAAAATATAAAAAAGGAAGATATAGAAACTGAATTAAAAATTTTAGATAATGTAAGAGAGTTAGATAATAGAAGAGAAGATATGATTAATGAATATGTAAATGATGAAGATGATGAAGATGATGAAGATGATTTATCTAGTGAAGAAAGTGAAGAAGAATACAAGCCTAAATTACAGATAGGTGGTGATATTGAAATGGAAGGATGGAGTGAATTAAATTTGCCAGAAAAAGATAAGGTAAATGAAATTATAAATTTGATAAATAATGATAAGATAAATTTTGAAAATAATGGTGAAGTGATTCAGGAAGATTCTAAACCGAGCGATAATACAGGACCGATTCCAAATAATGAGCCGACGAATGATATTTTTCCAAAACAATCAGAACCTGTTGAAACTAAATTAGATTTTTTAATAACTGATGACCAAAAAGAAGCAAATTTGGAAAAACAACAAAAAGAACAAGAACTTTTGAATAATATTAATAATGTTCAACCGATTGATGGTATAAATTTAAATAACAATAATGAAACTAATAATAATAATACCAATAACGATACTAATACCAATAATAATAATCAACCACAATTACAACCGATTAAAACCGAACAATTGCCTAATATTCAACCTGTTGAAAATAAAATAAATAATTTGGATGATTTAGAAAATACAAAAAATTTAATAATTAAAAAGGTGTAAATAATATAATTTGATAATTTATAATTTATTATTAAATAAAATTGAATAATAAATTAACATATAAAAAATAAATAAGTAATATATACAAGATGAGTAAAACAACTAACACTTTAATATTTAAAAGTAGAAAAACACTACTTGAACAATTAAAAACACAAGGTTATAATACCGAAGAATATGAAAATTTTACACCGAATCAAGTTCATATTTTAAGTCAAAATAATCAATTAGATTTATTAGTTGAAGATAAAAATGGAAATAAAACATATGTAAAATATATACAAAGAATTGCAAAACCAGATCAATTATATGGTATAATAGATGAATATTATCATCCAGATGGAGATGGAACTGTTATATTAAGTCAAAATGATAATTTAATTTTAGTGACAAGTAGTGATGCGAATGATACTATAAATAATTTAATAAAGCATATTTGGGAAGAACAAAGAAGAAATGTGATTGTTTATTGTATAAATAGATTACAATTTAATATATTGAATCATACCTTAGTTCCAAAAGTAACCAAATTAACCGATGAAGAGAAAGATATAATTTATAAAAAATACTTTATTACCAATGATAAACATTTACCAGAAATTTCACGATTTGATCCAATGAGTTTATCTATGGGATTAAAACCAGGTAATTTATGTGAAATAACTAGACCAAGTAAAACATCTATAGAAAGTAAATATTATAGATTATGTTTGAATATTTAACATTATAAAAATATAAAATAAATTATTTAAATATATATAATGACCAATGAACAAATAAATAATTTAGAAAATCAAATTTTTTTATTGAAAGAAAATTATATTAAAACATATGTATTATATCACAACAACCCATCAGTATCAGAATATAGTAATCAGTTTTTTTCTATTGAAGGTAAATTAGATAAATTAAATGGTGATGTGTTTATTATGGAAAATAATTTAAATAGTAATAATGAAAAATTAAAAAAAAATTTAGAGCAAGTTAAATATAAAATAAACGAATTAAAACGTATAATTAAGGAACATTCTCGTGAATTAAATTTAATAAAGGGAAATAATAGTGCTGCAGAACAATTATACGCTAACAAGGTAATAAATTATAATTCAAGTTTTACAAATTTAATAGTTTATTTATTGGGTAGTGTTGGAATGATATATTTTGGATATAAAAAATATAAGGAAAATATATAAATGTCAAAAAAATATACAGGGATATTAGAATTGAAAAATCTAGAAAATGAGTTTAACATTTTATTAAGAGAATATGAAAATAAAACAAAGTCTTATGTTTTAAATATTGATAATACTAAAAATATTAATAATTCTCAATACCAAAATGACTTAGGTCAATTAAAGGGACAATTAGAAACAATATTAAGTGAAATAAAAGATAAAACCCTTGATATAAAAGGAGATAAAACAGAATATGAAGGTAGAATAACAAAAAATATGGATAGAATAGGAAGTTTAAATAAAAACTTAAATGATGCTAGAGACGAAATAAATAAGGAAAGACAAGAATTAATGAATGCTGATGGTCAGTATCAACAATCTGTAACTGATATTAGAAAAAATAGTATGATTATATATTTAGGATTAGGTGCAATTATATTAGGTATCTTCGGTGTTTCAAAATTAAATAAAAGAAGTAATTAATGAAATTGACAAATTATTAATATAATTTATTATTATATATTAATAATGAATGCTATTCAAAAAAATGAATCTGAGTATAATAAATTAAAATTACTAGAGGCAGAATTTCAAGAAAAGCTTAACAAGTATAGTGTATTGAGTCAACAATTAAATAACAATTTAATGGGTTATTATGGTGAGTCAAAGAAAAACAAAAATAAGAATATAAGTGTAACTAATGGACAAAAATCAACAGGAATGGAGTATCTTGGTTGTGTAACAAAAACGGATGTAAATGGATTAGCAGAACAAACAGATATGGTAAATAATACAACTTTTAATAGTTGTAAACAAAGAGCTGAGGATTTAGGGAATAAATATTTTGCAAAATTGGGAATGGGAAAAAATCAATATCCAAATACTCAATGGAGTAATGATAGTAGTAAATTAGGTACTTGTCCTGATGGATATACTTTAGAAAGCGATAAACTTGTAATCAATACACAACAAATACCTGATAGACTAGCAGGAGGATTATATTTGAATGGACAATATTTTGGCTATAATGGATCTACAAAAAAATGGCATTCAGGCATAAATATAAGTGGTAAATTTGTAGATGGAGAAACAAATGTATTTCACGAAATACAAATTAGTGCGAATGGTAATACTTTAATGATTTACGCATCTCCAAGTTTACAAGGTTCAAAACAATATGTTTTGTATAAAAACGATATTTGGTGTAGTCCTAATAAATTACCGACAGGTTGTCCAGGTAAAGCTCGTTTTGGTAGTTATACTAACCAAATGAAATCAAAATGGGGAAATTTATGTCAGACTTCTTGGTATAATAAAGATGATTTAGAAAAAGGACAAACGGCAACATTAACAAAAAAAGGAACAAATGCATATATAAGTAATAATAAATCATTACCTGGTATTGATTTAACGGAAAGATGTTTTGTAGGAGATAATTTAGATATAGCAGGTTCTAATTTAATAAGTAATAAATGTTCTCAAAATTCAGCTGGTCAAAACATTGGTAATAATGAATCAATGGCTGTGTATAAATTAAATAATATTAACAAGGATTTAAATAAAAATCTAGGAAAGATTGGTTATGTTGATTTTAGATCAAAACTTCATGAATATCCTGAAAATATGATAAAACAAGGTAATACTTATAAATTGTTTAATAATTTTGATAGTTTTGGAAACGACTTAAGTTCTTTAACAAATGTAAATGTTAATAATTGTAAAAATGAGTGTAATAAGACAGATGATTGTTATGGATTTGTATATAACAGAAATAATAAAAATTGTTTTCTTAAAAATAAAAAGATGTATCCAACAGGATTAAGACTTGCAAATAATGATAGAGATCTTTATTTAAGAAATAAAGAAGTAAATAATAATAAGAGTTGTTCTAAAGATATAGAAGATGTAAATGTAAAAGCATGGTCTGGATTTAGTAAAGGTGAAGAGATGACAATGAGTAAATTATGTGGATTGGGTGAAGAATTGGGAACAAATAAAATTAAAAATATGATAAGTAATTTAGAGGTTGAATTAGATTATTTAGCTAAAGAAATACAAAACGAGATAAAATCATTATCTTCTGTAGATAGTAAATTAGCTGAAGACATAAAAAGTGATAAAACGATTATGGATAATCAATTGAAAGAATATACAAGAATTCGAAGAAAAATTAAGGAAAATCGCGATAATACTGATTTATTACAAACATATGATGCACAAATGGAAAAATCTGATTTAGCTATAAATATGAATTTTGCCAAAATGGCATTATATTCAGGTTTAGGATTAATGGCATTATTTAGTATTTATAAATTTACAGGTAGAAAACAAATATAATTTTTTTATATATATTATTATAATATATATAATGAGTGTTCCATATTTTAATGAAAATCAGGTTCAAGAAATAGATATAAATGAATCAAACCTGTTAAACAAAATTAAAAATTTACAAAATATTGAAAAGAATATGTATAATGAATTAGTCGATCCCAAATTAACTCCAGCAAGGGGTAAAGAGATTGTAGATCAAATCAATCGTTTGAGTGATGCTCGTGTAGATTTATACGAAAATTTAAAAAATTCCTATTCGATTGTGCAAGATGATGTAGCAAATACACGTGGTGAATTAGTTAATCAAAAAACAATGATAAATTTTATGGAAGATGAACTTAATAAAACTAAGAAAGATTTACAAGTTTTAGAGCAAGCTAAATTCAATAAATTAAGAATGGTAGAGATAAATACATATAATGCAAATCGTTATGGTAGTCAAGTTAATTTCGTAAAAGGTGTTTTGGTATTTATTGTAGTTTTATTTATATTGAGATTAATAAGTGTTCAATCGATATTACCTGTTAATAGTGGTGTAAATGGGTTTTTAATGATAATGGCATTTAGTATTTTTGGTATATGGGCAGTTATGTACTGGTATAATTATTTTAGAAGAAGTAATATGAATTGGAATGAATATAATTGGTATTTTGACCAAGATGCTATGGATCCTACTGTTTTGGAATATGATTTAAACCAAATTAGAAAAGTAGCAGGAGTTGAAATTCCAAATATTCAAAATATTGGTTGTATAGGTCAATTATGTTGTTCCAATGATACAGTTTGGGATGCTAAAACAAAAAAATGTATAGGTGGTGATTTAAATAAAATAGAACATGATACAAATAAATTAAAAGTAAAGCAACAAGTAAAGCAAAGAACTGCTATTAATTCAAAACATCAAATGCAATCAAAAATGAGTCATGAGACAGATAATTCTGATACAAATAAAGAAAAATTCAAACCATCTATGCCAAAACCTTCAAGTGACCCATTTAGTAAAATACCACTTGATTTTCCGGTTAATGGAAAAACCGGAGTTATAACAGAAATCCAGAATAATGATATAAAATTAGATGCATGTGAAAAGGATTGTTTAGATAATAAAGAATGTAAAAAATTAATATATGTGCCTGGAACAGGTTGTTTATTATTTAATGATAAAGCGGAATTTGATAAAAATAAATATACTGCAGCTGATAAAGAAATGATTACGGCTTTAAAAAGTATTAATTCCGAATTATATGTTAAAAATTAATATAATTTAAAATAGTAATTAATTTTATAATCTAATTAATATTTAATAAAATGAATAATAATGATGAAGTAATTAACAAATTTATAGATTTTGCAAATGAAACAATATCTTGTGGTCCAAGTTGTCAAAGAGAGAGAAAAATTCAAAAATTAAAGGAAAAATATGAAACTATTAAGAGTAATTATAATAATGGTGAAGAACGTATTGCTGAAGCAAAAAAAGAATATTTGATTTATGCAAAAGGCGATGTTTATTATTATCAAATGCTTAGAGAGCAAAATAAGAATAAAGCTATGAAAAATATGGATAAAAAACAAATTAATTATGAGAAAAAAATTAATGAATTAAGAAGAATAGAACGAAATAATAATATATTAAATACCAATTTACAACAGTTACAAGGATATTATGATAATTTAGAAAAAGAGAATAATAATATTACTGATAAAATTAATGAATTTGAAAAAATAGTATATACTTCGGATAGAAAAGCATATTATGAAAATGAAGAACTAAAGGATATAAAATCTAAAAACCTTGTTTATAAGATTATTTATTTTTTAATTTTAACTATTTTAGCAATATATATAGTATTAATTAAGAAAGACTATAAAAAAATAACATTGATTAAATTGTTTATATATTTAATATTACCATTTATTGGATTATTTGTAATTAATAAAGTTTTATTGTTATTTAATTATATTCTCAGTTATTTTCCTGAAAATGTATATAAAAAAATATTAGTTTTCAATGAAGATGAAAAATTAGATGAAAAGGGATTATTACGCATGTCATTACTGTAAAAAAATTATATTTAATATTATTATAATTTTTTTAATTTTTATGTTTTTTAATTTTTATGTTTTTTAATTTTTAATTTTGATAGAATATAATTAAGTTTCGCTTAATTCTGGAATAGATAAACGCCAAAACAAAGAATTATAATTAACGGGTTTATTTACATAAGGAATAAAAGGAATATGAGTGTTTATACATGTAGAATAATCTATACCGTCTTTTTCTTTAGAAAGTGATTTTTCCATCATAGTATTGTAAACTAATGATATAATTTGTAGGTCATTATAATAAATAGAAGGAATAATAGAATGGTCATAAACAATAACACATAAATTCTCAAACTCAGTCATCCATTTTTCAATACCTGATATAATTTTGTCTTTTGGTAGAGAATCGCATAAACCAAATTTATGTCGCAATTCAGTTCTTGATGAAATGCCATAAATAACCATTCCATTCACTACATCATCCTGTTCTAACAAAATAATATTATTCAAACGGTAATCAAATTGTGGTGCGTTTGCTACATGTAGGCGACTGGTTAGAAAGCTTGTTGAAAATAATTGTGTATTTGGATCGAACGTAAATCCACATTTATTAACTGTAAGGTCAGTTGCGGTTAAAGTATGAGATGTCATTTATAGGTATTGAAGGCAATATTGTATGGAAATAATATATTATAATCATTTCAATTTTTAGTTAAAGTTATTCACATTCACTTTCATCATCGTCATCATCATTTTCATAATTTATCCTTACATTCATCCATTTACTTTTTATTCTTTTCTTGTATTTTTTATCCATATAATCTATTAATTCCCTACCTTTTGGAATATTTTTATCATAAACCCCAGCGTACCAAATTTTAAATGTTTCTTGAAGTTCTGTTTGTTTAATTCCTCTCCCTTGTTCTACTATTATTTTATCTTTAATAAAATTTGCTAAGTAATCTTTACTTTCTCTATATTGATTACTTGCCTCTAAAACAGTATCACAATCAATAACAATTCCTTTATTTTTAAAAGATAAATCTGTTAACATAGATAACATTACAACTTTCCATTTACTAAATTTTTTATCAAGTTGTTTATCAATTTTGAATTGATAAGGTCTATCAGGGTCTCCTTCTACAGGATTTTCACTAAAATATGACTTAAAGTCACATTTCCTAATTCTACGCCAGGTTCCGTCATCATTACTATTAATTTCAAACAACGTATTAGAACAAGTGACTAAATCAAATTGTGGTATAAATGATATAGCATCTTTATATAAACCTCTAGCATCTAATCTATCTCCACCAGTAATTTGTTTCATTACACCTTCATTTAAGACGTCACCTTTTGTAGGTTCTTGCATAATAGCATATCTTTTTCCTTTTAATTGTGCAATTTCTGGTGAAACACTACCAATTACATTACGTTGTCTAGTGACAAGAGTGATTGGAACAGAACCAACATAATCCCCTAACATTTTCGCCATTAAATCAGTAAGTTTGGATTTCCCATTTCTTCCTGAACCAGTATAAATATTGAATGTTTGATTTTCGTTTGTTCCTAATAAACAAGCAGCTAAATGGTCCCACATATACCGACATAATTCTTTAATAGGGAATAATTGATTCATAAATTCTTCAATCTCACTTTTAGAAGTTGTGTCACATTTACGTAATGGAACATAGTCAATTCTTGTACACATGGAAAGATAATCATCAGGTAAACCATTTCTGAAACAATTTTCTTTAAAATCAATAACGCCATTATTACAACATAGTAAGTACGGATTAGAATCAAGTTTTTCTTCAAATTTAGGATCATAAAATAATGCTTGAGCTTCTTTCATAATATTATTTTTTTTATCTGTTTTTTTGCACATTAGACCAATTTCACCACATTTATTACTTTTTTTGGTTAATTCATTCCATTTTTCTTCTCCTTCGTTGTAGGTTTGAAGTATTCCCATAATCTTATATGAATAATCTTGATAAATCGAATGTAATGTAGTGCTAATAGCTTTTCTTAAAGATGTTCCAGATTCATTAGGAACCCATCTATGATTTTCATATTTAAACCATATATTATTTTTAATACTTGTGCATGTATATTGATCTTTAAATAATTTGAATAAAACCTGAGCAATGTCAAATTCAGTGGCACCAGCAAATGAAGCATTAATAAAATAATCAACAGATTCTCTTTTAACTTTAGAATATCCAGTAGGATTATCATTTTTAACCCAATATAATATAGATCTGTTTGTTAACCCATCTTCATTGTTTTCTTCAAAATCTTCCCATCTTTCATATAGGTCAGGAATATCAGTATATGAAAATTCGCTAGATAAACTACTAAGCTTTACCCAAGTAAGAAATAATTTGTTGTCAGTATTTTTAAGTGCCCATCCCGTTCGTATCCACTTGTCATAAGAACCAGGTCCATAATATGTGTTAGGCAATTCCATAGCATATAGGTGTGTTTCTTTAAATTCATAGTTATTTTTTTCAGAATTTTCTATAATAGAATTAATAGCAAAATCAAGTTCACTATCATTATTAATTGTAGAATAATCAATAGTATCATAACTAATAGTAGGTTTAATAATTGGTTTTCTCTTAATAGGTTTATCCCGGAGTTTTTTGATACTATCTAATACTGAAGGTTTGAACGGATAAGAAATGTGATCAGGGTTTCTAGCAATAAAGTCGTCAAAATGTTCAAATACATAGTTTTGGTCAAACATAAATGGAATTAATTCAAATTGGTCTACATCGGGAACATAAGATGCTTTATATATATGGGTTAATTGGTATGCTTCATTACTAGGTTTTTTAGAACCCAATAATTGCCAATTAGTATGTCCTTTTGAAATCCCATCATCTAAAACCTTATCCCATCCCCATTCTTCATTAAGTGGAAGATGACCCCAAATTTCTTCTATTTTTTTAAGAACATTATTTCTTAATATTTGTTGAATAGAATGATTCATTTTTAATCCTATTTTCATATGGAGACCATCTTTAGTTTTATCCTCTAGTTTATTTACATTTGGTTTATGAAATATATAAACAGGAAATTCAATATTTTCATTGTCATTTAATAAACCCTTAATTTCATCAGTATATAAATCAATTAATGAAGTTATCTCTTCATCAGTATGTTGTCTTTCAGTAATAGCTGTTGAATATCTTAAGTCAATATCAACCAAAATAGGAGCATTATCATTTCTAATTTGACACTCTGTTAAAAATTCATTTTTGCTTTTTTTAAATATATTATTAATATAATTTTGCTTAAATTCTTTTTCATCTTTTTCGTTAATAGTATAACTCCCCGCCAAAATATTCAATTTAGAACAACCAATTCTTGTGTGTGTACATTGCTGCCCTTGTTCCTTAGCAGTTTTAAATCTACCAATAGATTTGATAAAAGGGGTTTGATTCATGTTTTTAATTAATAATATATATAGATTTTAATTTTAATTTTAAATCAATTTTTAATTTAACCCCTAAGTTTTTGAAAATGTTCCTAAATATTTATAAATATTATAAGTTTAATATGTTAAATGCGTATAAAACTATATAAAAATAATATTATGGGAAATAGTAAATTAAATGAGTGAAATTTCTAAAGAAACTATTAAGAGATTGGGTGCGGATGTCGTGGATTTAATTAGAGATTCTTTGGAAGATCAAAATATCTATTATAAACACAATGAAGATAATATGTTAGAAGGACATGCTTTAATAATTGGTAGAGAAGATACACCTTATCATCATGGTGCATTTTTTTTTCATTTTAAATTCCCAACTAATTATCCATATTCTCCTCCTACAGTTTCTTATTATACGTTAGATAGAAGTTTTAGATGGAATCCAAATTTATATGCTAATCGCAAGGTTTGTGTAGACATATTAAATACGTGGTCAGGAAATAGTTGGACATCGTGTCAAACAATAAGAAGTATATTAATGGTTCTACACTGTTTAGTAATAAATGAAAAGCCGTTAACAAATGAGCCAGGATTAGATGAATCTCATATTGATTTTAATAAATATAATTTATGTATTGAATATAAAACTTTAGAGGTTGCTATAAATAAAATATTAATTAAGCATTCAGATGTTTATGTAAAATGGTTCGATAAATTTTATTATCAATATGAACAATATGTTAAGAATAATTTTACAAAAATTATCCATAAAAAGAATCAACTAATAGAAAAGATGAAAGAGTATCAAATAAAAAGTGATTGTAAAAGTTTCAATAATAAAATAATAATTAAAACAAGTGTTTATAGTTTATGTGTGATTTTTGATTTTGTTGATTTAAAAGATAAATTTGAAATATTAGCACATAAATTAAACATAGAAATGACTGAATCTATGATAAATGAAATAACAATGGTTTTTGAAGAATCTAGTAAAAATGAATCTAAAACAGATAATATTAATGAAAATGAGGTTAAACATAAGTGTGCGTGTTTGTGTGAATGTTATTGTTTGTGTGAATGTTATTGTGATAAACCAATATCAAATAAAACTAAAAAAATTAAAAATAAGATTAAAAAACAGGATAAATTATTATTTTAGAGGAAAATTGATTTATATAAATGAAATATAAAGGGTAATAAATAATATATTAAATATAAATAATATATAAGTAACATGTATTTCTGTGTAGAATGTGGTAATATGTATTATATCCAAATAGACCAAGACGATACAAATAACAACCAAAATAATGCTTTAGTTTATTATTGTAGAAATTGTGGTCATATAGATGATGAGATTACGAAAACATATATTAGTGTATTTAAAACAGAATATAAAAAAAGTGAGAAAAAATTTAATCATATTATAAATAAATATACTAAACTAGACCCTACACTACCAAGAATTTCAAACATTAAATGTCCAAATGATCAATGTGATACTAATAAAGACGAAAATATTAAAAAAGAAATTATATATTTAAGATATGATGATACAAATATGAAATATATATATTTATGTAGTCACTGTGATATTACATGGAATACTGAACAGCAATAAATAAAAAATTGAATTTATTATATTATTTTTAATGATAAAATAATAAATACATAATCTAAAGGTATTATAAGTAACGAAATGAGTGATATTGAAAATTTAGAAAGTGAAGCTGAAAGTGATAATGATAATAGTGACAATGATTCTATAGTTAGTAATAATGATGTTGGAGAAGAACAGAATGATTTAGATGAAGAGGTAGATGACGATGACGATGATGAAAATGAAAATGAAAATTTAGATGATGAAAATGAAGATGATACTAATCCATCTGAATTCAAAAGTGTTATTAAAAAAAAAGAAATAGAAAATGATGAAAGTGACGAAAGTGATGTAGATGAAGGTGAACAAATAAACTTTCAGAAGTTTAATAAAAAAATGAAGGATGATTTAATTAGAGATTTTCACAAAGAGGAAATAATTGCTAATTATGATGAGGTATACCAATTAAGTTTATCTAATCGCAATGAACATGGTATAATCGATGATATTAATCATATAACATTACCTATTTTATCTAAATTTGAAAAAACTAAAATTATTGGTATTCGTTCTAAACAATTACTTGAAGGTTTAGAACCATTAATTACAATAGATAATAAAATAATTGATAGTCATTTGATTGCTGAAAAAGAGTTAGAAGCCAAGGTTTTACCATTTATTATAAAAAGACCATTACCCAATGGAAGAATTGAATATTGGAAATTAGAAGATTTAGAAATTGTGTATTAGATTAATAGTATTAAAATATAAAAAATTTTTTATTTCTTATATTTTCAACATTTCCATCTTGCGCCACATGTTAAACAAGTAACAAATGTAGTCATCGGCTCATCTGCACCACGTGTTTGTAATTGATAAAATGTGCATTTTTTAGCCTCTCTTTTTTCTCGAACACATTTGTAACAAGTAAAATTATCGGTTGCAGCTTCTAATTTTGGGTCATATTTATTATCATCTCTTAATTTTTTCATATTAATTAAATCAATCCATTTCTCAGGCGCAATTTGTTGATGTTTAAAATACGCAAATTCTTCCAAGTTAATTTCATTTTTTTTAATTCGTAATACAAGTTCATCATTCTTTTTAAAATTATTTAAAATAACTGCTAATCTACGAATATAGATATCACAAAATGATGGATTATCCCATTTTTTAATTACTTGTTTTTGGATAGATTCATTAATAGTGTAATTAAAAACTCCAATCTCTATATTTTTAGATAAATTGGTA
>Ga0233413_10000638_pt1 | contig 16431 bp, 12 predicted proteins | sample Na_anoxic_6_MG_FD_189019 | JGI IMG/M metagenome (GOLD analysis project Ga0233413, IMG submission 189019) | Seawater microbial communities from Saanich Inlet, British Columbia, Canada - Na_anoxic_6_MG | ecosystem: Environmental > Aquatic > Marine > Inlet | place: Canada: British Columbia... | reverse complement strand
AAGTCATGTGAAAATTGAAGTCCTCAAAAACAAAAGGATACCCCCAGTCCAACATCTGCTGATCCTGTCGGGGTGTCAGCCGTGAACGGCGGCGGCGTGCGATGTCTGTCTCTGTCATCGGGGCCCGGAAAGGATCAATATCGGTAACGATGGCCCCGGCCAATTGACGCAATGCGCAGGGATCATCGGCGGGCCGCAGCGCAAGGAACCCATGGGTCGCGGTCAATACAAGGTGGCCAATGTCCACCGCCGCATGGGTTTGGGCAAAAATTTCGACCGCTTGATGCAACGCGTCTTCGGTACAGTCTGCTGCCAGATGGAACGGTGCCTTGAGCGTCGCATGAAACCCGTATTTGCGCGGCGTGGCAGTTAGCGCATGAATATCAATGCCCAAAATTTCCGGATGCGTTGCGGTTTTCGCCTTTGCTGAATCCCAGCCCAACCAAGCCGCGCCAAAATCAGCAAAGGCTCCGCTGGGAGCTGTATAAAAAATCGCGTATCGTTCGAACATCTTTGCCCCACCAGATTTGCGTACTGCCAAACAAGAGTATTCGTGACATGCCACAAGACTTCATACTCGCAAATGCGAAACTGATCCTGCAAGATGAGGTGATTACCGGCTCTGTTCATGTGGTTGACGGTCTGATTTCCGACATTGGCAGCGGGGGCAATGTGCCCAAAGGTGCAATTGACGCCGGAGGTGACTATTTGGCACCCGGTCTGGTGGAACTGCATACAGACAACCTCGAAAGGCATCTGTCGCCCCGTCCACAAGTCAATTGGCCACACCGGCCCGCGATCCTTGCCCATGACAGAGAACTTGTGGCAGCAGGCATCACAACGGTCTTTGACGCCATCCGGGTTGGTTCCATCCTGTCGGGCAACAGCAAACGTTATGGGAAATATGCCCGCCAGATTGCCGATGAAATCGCACAGATGCGCAGCCTTGGCGCGCTGAAGATCAGCCATCATTTGCATTTGCGCGCGGAAATCTGCTCTGAAACGCTGATCGAGGAGTTGGAGGAATTCGGCCCCAACGACCGGGTTGGCATCGTGTCGATGATGGACCACACACCGGGTCAGCGGCAGTTTCGCGACATGGAGAAATACAAGCAATATGTTTGCGGCAAACACGGGCTGGACAGCGCAAGATTTGAAGAACATGTTCGTCTGCTTTGCGGGCTTCAAGAAACACTAGGCACGCGGCACGAAGCAGCCGCTGTTGCTGCTGCCAGGCGCTATGGTGCCACTTTGGCCAGTCACGATGACACGACCGCGGATCAGGTAAAGATCAGCCATCAGCATGGTGTCACATTGGCCGAATTTCCAACCACGGTTGAGGCGGCCCATGCCTGTCACGCCTGCGGCATCGCCACCATCATGGGTGCACCCAACGTCGTACGGGGCGCGTCACATTCAGGCAATGTTGCCGCCCATCGCCTTGCCGAAATTGACAGGCTTGACATCTTGTCATCGGATTATGTCCCGGCGGCTCTGCTGCTGGCCGCGATGATGTTGAGCAAGACCTGGGGCAACGTGCCGCGTGCCATTGCAACCGTCACGTCAAATCCGGCCCGAGCCGTAGGGCTGGAGGATCGCGGCAAGATCGCTATTGGTCGACGGGCTGACCTGATACGCTTTGCAGATTTGGCAGGCGACATCGTGCTGAAACATACCTGGGCCTTGGGTGATCTGGTCGGCTGACCTTATAGAAACCTTAGGCCATGACGCCATGACAGCGGTCAAACCAGCCAGATCCCGTCATCGATAAAGGGTTCCACATTGGACTTGTTTTCGATGCTTTCTGAAAAGAACACCAACATTTCCTGGCGCGACAGGTCTTGCGCCTTTTGGCTGAGCCAAAATTCATACCCTTCCTGATCAGCATCCCGTTTCAGAACATTCTTGTACAAAAGGTCTACGAATTTTGTATCTGCCAGCGTTTTACTATCGCCATAGGCGGCAGAGAATTCTGCTGAATTGATAAAATTGGACGCCACTTCAACAAGTGATAGGTCCCCACTGTCCAACTGCTTGATCCAGAACTCCAACCCTGCTGCATCCGGAGTGCGGTCAAAACTGGCTTGATACAAGCGATAGGCCTGTCCGCTGTTTCCCTCTACATCCAGCGCCAATGTGCCGTCCTGAAAAACGATCCGTTCAACATTGGCCAAGGTCACATTGGGCAGACCGTCGTTGGTGTTGAGCACCGGTTTGCCGAAACCGTCGATCTTGATGCTGCTGCCGACACCGTTGGAGTCTGTAAAGAACGTATCAATACCCGCCCCCGCATCGACAAAGGACAAGATATCGGTGCGGGCAATCAGATCATCACCATCCGTCCCGATATAGTAATTCTTGACTGGGGTCACGATGCCATTGGGGTTTGCGGGGCCTTTGGGCGTTGCAGTACCGGTCAGATCGACGGTCAGCTGTACCACCTCAAATGGGTTCAGCATCAGATCAATCTGACTTATATCGCTGAACACCATGTCCGTCAGAACCACATCGACATCATGTTCGTTGTAAAAATATGGTCGCCCATTGACCATGACGCTATCCGCTTTTTCACCAACTTCCCATTGCCGTCCGTTCGATGTGCTTTGATCAATCGCGATCTTGACCGCGTCAACCATCGCTTTTGCGGGCAGTTTGGCGCTTAGATCCAGATTGAACGCCGTCTGTTCAAAGCTGCGCGAAGAAATATAAAACACCATCTCAGAGGCAGAACTATAGGCCGACACTTCAATGCCCGGCACACCGCCTGAGAAGGAGACGGCAACCCGTTCCTTGCCAACCAGCGCATCGGACATCAGGTCAAAGGCAGCACCCTGTGCCGAATTGATCAGCCGACCCTGATCATCCAGCCGGACACCATCGTCTGTGTCCAGCGTCAGCGCCGTGCGCGAATGGTAATCCAACGTCCATACATGCGCCGCGTCCGCACCGATCTTGATCATATTCTCAAATTGCTTGATCACGGTTGAGGCAGCAACGATACCATGCTGTTCCTCTGCACCGGCCCTGACGTTCCATTCGGTGATATGCAGGTCCAGCTCACGATCAAAGGCCTTGGACCAGATCGCGTAATCCTTGTCGATGTGTTTCACCGCGCCGGAGCCTTCGACGAATTCATGGTAGGATTTATTGTAATAATAATGTTCGGTCACACCGTCGATTGCCGCGCGCGCCTTGTCGCTGAGCTGTGCAATTACCTGAAGGTTTGCGGCTTCGTTGCGGGCCGCAAAATTATTCACGCCGGCGATGGCAGGAAACTCCGACCCTGCATTCCCCGCTGTCGCCATCTGGACCAGGATATCGGGCTGCTCCGCCACTGATATGCCTGAGGCAAGCAGGCCCGCATTCAGCGCCTCGACCGCAAGCGAGGCTTTGATGCCATAGGCGGTTTCACCCATCTCCCAGAATTCGTTGCCGATCTGGAAGCCCCCGATGACATCCCCGTATTGCGGCATCAGCGTTTTGACAAAGGTCTCAATCTGCGCCGCGAAACCCTTGTACTCTGCAGTGCTCAGGTGTTTCGTCGGGATAATCAACAGCGCTTTGACAGGGTCACCCGCCGCGTTGCTGGCAACCGCCCAGTCCAGAAATTTGACCAGTTCAGGACGCAAGGATGAACCGTTCATTTCAACGATGTTGATCGCGCTCACCCCGTCGACGGGGCGTTCACCGGCGGCATTCGCCTTGTTCGGATCCAGATCTGCCTGACCGCCACCAAAGCGGACAAATTGAACCCCCAGCGCATCCGCCGCATCCTCAAAGGCCCGCGTCGGTGCCCCGTCATCAGTATTGGAAAAGACCGCATTGGCCCCAAACATGTCAGCGGAAACAAACTTTCCCGTCTTTTGAAGGCCAGAAAGCTTCATCATTGCCATCAGTGGACTACCCCAAATTCAATTTACCAGTTTTCATTCAATCAAGAATGCGGTGCCCACCTAAGAAAAGTTGTACCCCGCCCAACCATCAATTCAACAAAAACGTTAAAACTGGGTGAAACAGACACGTATTGGCAATTACTGCCACATTTCAGGGTAACAATCTGGAAAATGCGCGATCTTTGTTCACGCAAAAAATACAATCTATAAGGGAATACAGCTGCTGAGCTACATCAAAACAGAATCATCAGACCCCTGCAGCAGCCCAGATCCAGATCATCGCGACATAGGTCAATTGATGCATCAATTGATCCACACCAAACGCGTGCCAGTACCCCGCGTCCTTGGGACCGTGCTGCTTTAGCTCGGTATGCTGCCCCTTGGCCCAGTCGATATGGTAATGCACCAGCCACTCGGCCGCACAGATCACGATGGTAAAGATCAACGGTGCACCGATCAGCAAGAAGGCCGCGATGGAAAAAACCGCATGCAGCCCCGCATGCTGTGCACGCCCGAAATGCAGGTATTCATTCCTCCCCGACAACATGCGCGGGGTCTGCAGAAAAAAATCCGCAAACATATGTTTGACCTGCAATAGTATCATCAGAACCAAAGCTGTCTGTAGGGCTGAAGTCACTGCGAAATCTCCTTTGGTCGAAGATTAGTGCATTCACAAGTATGAGCAAATCATTTGATTTAGGGGCACAGCTGTTGTTAAGCCTTTGTTAGAGATATTTATGCACAGCATTGGACGATTCTGATCGAACGCTCACTTTTCAATTTCATATGGAAATATTCCAAACGCGAACAGCTGACCCTCTTGGCCGTCACGCTGACGCTGTTTCCCTTGCTTTACCTCACACTGGAACTGCCAAAGCGCATAATTAACGATGCCATCGGTGCCGGCTCTGACACCATTGAATTCTTCGGGTTCCAACTGTCCCAGGTCGGCTTCTTGATGGCCCTCTGCGCCCTTTTCTTGCTTGCCGTGCTGGCGCATGGCGTCATGAAAATGCGGATCAACACCATGAAAGGTGTGCTGGCAGAACGGCTTTTGCGACGCCTGCGTTACACGCTGATATCGCGCATCCTGCGCTTTCCCGCCCCCTATTTCGAACGTACCAGTCAAGGGGAACTGGTATCAATGGTCACATCGGAATCCGAACCGATGGGCGGCCTGATGGGCGATGCCGTGGCCCAACCCGTGTTGCAGGCGGGCCAGATGCTGACCATTCTCGGCTTCTTGTTTCTCCAAAGCTTCTCCTTCGGGCTGGCCGCTTGCGCGCTTATCCCCTTGCAGGCCTGGATCATTCCCAAGCTGCAAAAACAGATCAACAAGCTGAACAAGAAACGGGTCATCCAGATCCGCGCGCTGGCCGCCGAAATCGGCGAAGGTGCCGTGGGTGCCAGCACCCTGCGCACAAGTGGCGGGTGGCGCTACAGGATGGCGCTGATCTCTGACCGTCTGGGCAAATTGTTCACCATCCGCTTTGAAATCTTCCAGAAGAAATTCTTCATGAAGTTCATCAACAACTTCATTGGCCAGATGACCCCGTTCTTTTTCTATGCCATCGGCGGTTATCTTGCGATCAAGGGAGAGATCACAGTCGGTGCCCTGGTTGCCGCCCTTGCCGCTTATAAAGATCTGGCAAGTCCCTGGAAAGAACTGCTGGCCTATTACAACCAATCGCAGGACATGGCGCTGCGCTGGGAAACCATCACAGAACGTTTTGCCCCTACCGGCATGATCGAAAAAGACCTGTTTGATACGGAGCCCGGCCAGATCCCCGACCTGGACGGTGATGTCGTCCTGAACAACATCAGCGTTCAGGACGCTGACGGTAATATGGTTTTGGAAGACATCGATGTCACCTTTGGGGCCGCCAGCACCATCGGCATCACAGCCCCCAGCGACGAAGACCGCAAGGCTCTGTCCGAAGTGCTGGTCCGGGAATTGATCCCCTCGGCAGGCAGCGTCATGATCGCTGGGCAGGCCTTGTCGGGGCTGCATCAGGCCGTGATCGCCAAACGTGTCGGCCTCGCGACATCCCGCCCGATTATGTTTCTTGGCAGTTTCGGCGACAACATCGTGCTTCCGCTCAAGCTGGAACCAGTGCCATCGGGCGCGCATGCCGCAGATGTCAACGAAAGCCGCAAGGCTGGCAACAGCACGGATCTGCCCGATGACCTGTGGATCGATCCCGAAGCCGCCCAAGCCAGTTCCGATACCGATCTGCGGGCCTGGTGGCTGGAATTGATCAAAGGCATGGAGATCGACCAAACCCTTTTCTCCCGTGGCATTGAGCAACGTTTTGACGCCGCCGAACATGGCGATCTGGCTGCAGCCTTGATCAATCTGCGGGCCGCAATATCGCAAAAAGTGACCGCAGCCGACCTTGCAGGTCAGGTACATTTCTTTGACGAGGATCTCTATAATCCGGCACTTCCGGTTGCTGAAAACCTGATCTACGCCACCCCCAGAGCCAGGATCACATCCGCACTTCTGGAAGAGCAGACCAATTTCATGGATCTGCTGGGCAAACTTGGGCTCGAAAAAGACCTGCTACAGCTGGCGGTTGATATGGTTGACCTGCTGCGCAAGATTTTCGGGGTGGATGGCACGGATCACCCGTTGTTCCGCAAACTGGGCGTCGATACCGAAACATTCGAGGCGGCCGTCAAACTGCGCGACAACCAGCGCCCGGATGGCACCCTCAGCATGGCCGACAAGGCCAGCTTGCTGGCCGTGACATTCGCCATGTCTGCTGACAAACTGGGGTCCGCTTTCCCCGAAGACATCACCGACAAGGTGCTTGCCATCAGGCAGGCCCACGGCAATGCCTTGCAAGACAGCCTGTCAGAGCTTTTTGATCCCATTTCCAGGGATGCCCCGGTTGCGGGCCTGACCGTCTTGGAAAATGCGCTTTTTGGCAAAATGGCCGACACCTCGAGTGCCAAGGCAGATGATCTGCGCAAACTGGTCGCGGATGCGCTCTACGAGGCAGAGCTGGAAGGCCTGGTGCTTGACCTGATCTATGACATGCCCCTGACCCTGGGAGGCAACAACCTGCCTGCCCTGCTGACCGAAACGCTGGCGATCAGCCGCGCAACCATCAAACGCCCACAGGTCCTCATCCTCGACAACGTTCTGTCCAGCTATGAGCCAGAGACCCGCAACAGCCTGCCTTCGAAATTGCGCAGGCTTTTGCCGCGTTCCACCATCATCTGCCTGGAACCCAAATTTCCCGACAATGCTGCCTTTGATGCGAAATTCGTGCTGCAACAGGGCAGGATCTCTACCGTGGGCCGCGATATGGCCGCCGATGAGGACAGCACCGTCAGCGCCGATCTGGCCCGCAAGCTCAGAGCCTTGGAACAGACCGATCTGTTCGCCGGGCTGGCGCGCAAACAATTGCGCCTGCTGGCCTTTGGGGCGCGGTGGTACAAGGCGGCAAAGGGCGAATATGTCTTTCACAAGGATGACGATCCCTCCAGCGGTGCCTTTCTGGTGGTTGAGGGTGAGGCCGAACTGCTCTTGCCGGTTGCGGGAAAGGACGATCTGCTGATCGCCACCTCCGGCCCGGGCAAACTGGTGGGCGAATTGGGCGTTATCCGCAATGTCCCACGCGCCCTCGATATGCGCGCAGCCTCTGACCTGACCTGTCTGCGCATCGGTGCCGAAGAGTTTCTGGATGTGGTCGGCAGTGATGCCCGGACCGCCTATAAACTGCTGCAGGTGGTCGCGGGCTATGTCTCCAAGTAGATCGGACGTGTCTTAGCTGCGATGCCCCTCGAACTGGCCAAGGCTGATGCCTGCGGCCTCGATCTGGCGGCGCACGGACCCTGCAATGTCAACCGCTTCGGGTGTGTCGCCATGCAGACAGATCGTGTCGATCCGCGTCTCGATATGCTTGCCAGATTCGGTAATGATCGCGCCTGCCTTGACCATTTCCACCATGCGGCGACCGGCAAGTTCGGCGTCATGGATCACCGCTCCGGGCAAGGAACGATCGACCAGTGTCGCATCATCGTTATAGGCACGGTCGGCGAATATCTCTCCGGCCCAAGCACAGCCCAGGGATTCAGCCGCCGCCTGCTGTGCGGTCGCTGACAGGACCATCACAATCAGATCAGGCTCAACGCTGAGCGCTGCCTCATACAGATCACGCGCCATTGCCTCGTCCTCGGCGGCCATATTGGCCATGGCACCGTGCAGTTTCAGATGCCGCACCTTGGCCCCGATGCTGCGCGCCATCCCGACAGAGGCGGCGACCTGATAACGGACCTGGTTTTTCAGCGTGGCCCGCGGCACCGACATGCGGTTCCGGCCAAAGCCTGCGATATCCATAAAACCCGGATGCGCCCCGATGCCCACCCCGTTGCGATGTGCCAGCGCCATCGTCGCGGCCATCACATCCGCATCACCCGCATGACCGCCGCAGGCGATATTGGCCGAGGTAATGATATTAAGCAAAGCCGCATCGTCCCCCATTTTCCAAGGTCCAAAGCTTTCGCCCATATCGGCGTTCAGATCGACGGTTGTCATGGGTTAAACCTCCTCAAAAGGGTTGTCGGTGGCCGAAACGGCACCGCTGATAAACTGATAGCTCAACAGATCCCGGATCTTGGCCGGATCCCGGACCAGCGGTGTAACCAGCGATGGCAGCGCCTTCATCTGCTTGAGGTATTGGGCCTGCAGTGCTGCGGCCTCTTCCATCTCGATAAACTCGAATGTGATCGGCGCACCGGTCTGTGCCTGTGCCACACGGGGCAGGTCACAGGGCAAGACCGATCCAATCCGGGGGTAGCCGCCAGTGGTCTGGCATTCAAACAGCAGCACATAAGGCGCACCATCGCCTGATATCTGGATGTCGCCGGGCACAACAACCTCTGACACGATGCTCAGCTGTTCTTCGGTGGCAAAGCCGGCACCATCAAAATCCATCCGAACGCCCATCCGGTTGGCGCGGGCATCGCGCCGAAAGGTGGTGGTGACAAAGCGTTCGATCGTCTCATCCGTAAAGGCAGACGTCTGCATGGAGGCAACAACCCTGATCCGACCGCCACCAAAGCGGTCGGGCTTGGGCAGGGTCATGCCCGTATCATGCCCTTTTTCCGGACCAATCGGCAGGCTTTCACCGGTTTGCAACAGACCGCCGATTGCGCAGGCCAAATGGCTGCTGCGCGATCCCATCACAACAGGGGTGTCCAAGCCACCTCCCACATGCAGATAGCCATAACTGCCGTTCCGCGCGCCCCCAATGGTCAGCTTTGCACCCGCAGGCAACAGATGGCTGGCGTTCCACAAGATTGCCTCTCCGTCGATATTCGCGGTCATTTCGGCACCGGTCAGGGCGATCCGGATATCGGCGTCGGCGACGAAAATACCGCCGGTGCCCGCCATCTCGATCACCGCAAGGTTAGGGGATTGCCCCAGCAATGCTGCCCCTTCGATCAAGGCCGCGCTGTCAGCGGCACCGCCCAGGGTCAGGCCCAATGCGCGGTAACCAGGGCGGCCACGGTCCTGCAGGCTCATGGCAGGGCCGGCCTGCTGGATGGTCAAATGCGCGCTCATGTCAGGGCCTCATGGGTGGCACCGCCCAAACCGGAGGTGTCTTTGGTCTCTATCTCATCAAATTCTGCCTGGCTTATGGCCGGAAAGGTCAATTCATCACCCGGCGACAGGGTAAAGGGCTGGTCGCTTTGCGGCCTGAAGGTCTTGAAGGCTGTCTGTCCAATATGGCGCCAACCCGTCTGGGTGGCATTGGTAAAGACAATCAGCTGCCGGATCGCAATCACCAGTGCCCCTGCCGGGATGGACTTGCTCAGCCCCTGCTGGCGCGGAATATTCCAAGTCTCGCTCAACTCACCCAGATAGGGTTGACCGGGCGCAAAACCGATGGTCAGCACCCGCACCCGGGAGCCCGAAATTTCCCTGATCGCCGCATCAGGGTCCACCCCAGCAACGGCAGCGGCCTCCTCCAGCTGCGGCGCGCGGTCAGTGCCATAAAGCGTCGGCACATGCCACAGCTTGCGCCCGGCAGGCAGCGGTGCCGAAAACCAATCCTGGCTTTTCAGCAGGTCCATCAGCCGCTCTTGCAACGCCTCAACGGGGGTGATGGCCAGATCGACCTGCAGGAACGTAGAGATCAGCGAAGTGCTGGTTTCGGTCACATCCGGCCAATGCTCGGCCTCGACCGCTGCGCGAAAGGCAAGTGCGGCCCGGTTGGCAGGTTCAGACATGGCCGCAGCAAAGGTCACCAGGACCCCCGACATTCCAACCGTGCGAATTTGTGGCCATTCAGTCATTGTCCAAAGCCCATTTGTAAAGCTGCGGCAGCAGCATTGGTGTTAGGTACATAGGCAGTTGCCAGCACCCGATAAAGATCATCAGCGGGGCCAATACCTCTGGCGGCAGGGCCACCAGAAAGATCGCGATATTGCGATTGCCCGCGCCAATCGCAAGCGGCCCGGCCACCCCGCGCAACGCCGATCGCCTGAGGATCAGCAGCGTGAAAAGCTGCATCAGATAGCTGATCGCAAAAGCCAGCAGCGCCCATTGCGCCACTACCCAGGCGTCGCTGCGCAGCGCGGGGTTGAGCCCGGCCATCAACCCCACAACGATCACGCAGAACGCCAGCACCGACAGACCGTCCAATGCCTTGGTCTGCGCTTCGGTCGGTTCCGGAAACAACCAGACCCGCAGCACAAATCCCGCAGCCGTCGCAACCGCAATCACCGCCAGCAGTTTCAGCGCCGACAGGATCACCTGGTCTGCGGGCCCCAGCTGCGGCAAAAAGAACAGCACCGGCAGCACAGTCAGCGGAAAGGCAGCGGTACCCAATACCAGGATCTGCATCATCCGTCCCGCATCCAGCCGCATGATCAGCGCCAGATTGACACTGCCCGTGATCGCCGGTGCGGCACAGGCCAGCACAATCGCAAGTGCGGCTGGCGTCATCTGCAGATCCGCCAGCACCAGCAGACCCAGCAGCGACAGGGGCACCATCACCTGCAACACCACAACCGCACCCAGACCCCAGCGCAGGTCGCGCATCGCACCAACCGCAGCGCGGTGACCGATGCGCAGCGCAGTCGTGGTCAGCAACAATGCCACCATCTGCGGCAACCATACCACCAGCATTCCGGCCAAACCGGGCAACAGCAGCCCCGCCAACAGCCCAAGGATCAGGCAGGCCCGCGCATGTGTCGATACCGCCCAGAGGAAACGGGTAATCATACATCTGCCTTAACCCGGTCCGCTGCGCATGTTGTCAGGCAGCCATGTGGCAAGTTCGGGAAACCAGATCAGGACAAAGACCATCAGGACCATGATCGCGAACATCGGCAGCGCCGCCTTGGTAATATATCCCATTTCGTGGTTGGTCATGCCTTGCAGCACAAACAGGTTAAACCCGATGGGCGGAGTAATCTGCGCCATCTCGATCACCACGACAACAAAGATGCCGAACCAGATCAGGTCAATGCCCGCCCCGCGCACCATGGGTTCAACCACGGCCATGGTCAGCACGATGGCTGAAATCCCGTCAAGGAACATGCCAAGGATGATATAGAACACCAAGAGCGCCATCAGCAGTTGAAACCGCGACAGCTCCATCGCGGCGATCCCGTCAGCCAGCGAACGCGGCAATCCGGTAAAGCCCATCGACAGCTTGAGAAACGCAGCCCCCGCAAGGATCAGCGCGATCATCGCTGAGGTGCGCATGGCCCCCATCAGGCTTTCACGAAAGCTCTTGAGGGTAAGCGACCCTTGCAGCAGCGCCAGCACCAATGAGCCGATCACACCGATGGCGGCGGCCTCGGTCGCGGTGGCCAGGCCCGCATACATGGAACCGATGACAACAGTGATCAGCGCCAGTACCGGCAGCAGGAACCGGGAGTTGGAGACTTTTTCCGCAAAGCTCATGCCGTCTTCAACGTCGGGGTTCCAGTCTTTTGAAGTGAAACTGACGACCGCAACATAGGCCATGAACAGTCCCGCCAATACCAACCCCGGAAAGACGCCCGCAAAGAACAGTTTGGTGATGCTTTCATTCACCGTCACGCCATAGACGATCAGCGCCAGTGACGGCGGGATCATCAGGCCAAGGGTCGCAGCCCCAGCTAGCGTTCCAATCACCATCTTCTCAGGATAATTGCGTGCCCGCAGTTCCGGGATCGCCATCTTGCCAACCGTCGTCAGCGTCGCAGCGGAAGAACCCGAAACAGCGGCAAAGATCGTGCAGGACACGATATTTGTATGGATCAGTCCACCCGGCAGGCGGGCCAGCCATGGGGCCAGGCCCTTGAACATGTCTTCGGACAGTCGGGTCCGGTACAGGATTTCCCCCATCCAGATGAAAAGCGGCAGCGCCGTCAGCGTCCAGGACGATGACGAAGCCCAGATCGTCGTGACCATGACGTCCCCCACGGGGCGCGTCGTGAACAGCTCCATGCCGACCCAGGCAACGCCCATCAGGGCCAGGCCGACCCAGACACCGGTGCCCAGCAACAAGAACAGCACAAAGAGGAAAAGGATGATTGCATATATCTCTGTCATGGTCTTATTCCCCGTGGCTTTCGACGGTATCACGCGTCAAGCGGTGCGTTCCCTTGAACAGGACATGCACCAGATTATCCGTCAGGCTCAGCGCCAGCAGGCCGCCACCCAAGACCATGACAGACTGCGGTATCCACAATGCGATGGCATCCTGTCCCTGGCTGACTTCATTGAATTTCCACGACCAGTAGACGAACCAATAGGCGTAGTAGGTGAAATACCACGCGATGGCCGCCGCCAGTGCAAAACACCAGATCTCAAGCAGGCGTTTCGGCCCCGGTGCCACCGCATTCAGCAAAATTGACACGCGGATATGCGCACCCCGATTAAGGGCATTGGCAAAAGCCAGGAAACTTGCCGCCGCCATTGCATAGCCTGCGTAGTTCGGTGCACCGGGAAAGACCTCTCCGGTCCAGCGCGCCAGCATTTGCACCACGATCAACGCAAGGATCGCGATCAGACAAATCGCAGCAAGCACCCCCGCGGCAAGATAAAGAAAATCAAGAAGCTTGCGTAAAGCGCCCATGTCGTCCCCCGATCCGGAAAAAGGAAGGCGGCCCCGCAAAGGGCCGCCCTGTTGTGATCCGTTACTGTGACGCTTTGAACGCGTCGACGATGGCCTTGCCATCATCACCTGCCGCCTCAAGCCATTCGGCGGTCATGGTCTCGCCGATTGCGCGCAGGTCGCTCATCAACTGGTCACCGGCTGGGCCAACAGTCATGCCGCCTGCCGCCAAACCATCCATCGTGAACTGTGTATAGTCCTTGGATGCCTGCAGGCCGCGGGCCTCTGCCTCGGTGGCGCAGGCTGTGATGATCGCCTTGTTCGCGTCAGATGTCGCGGACCAGACGTCCTTGTTCACCATCACATAGTTGTAGGGCAGCCATGCATCGACCTCATAAAAGTGGCTCAGGCTTTCCCAGACCTTGCGGTCATAACCTGTCGCACCCGAAGAAATCATCGATTCAGCAACACCCGTGGCAAAGGCTTGCGAAATCTCGGCCGCCTCGATGGTCACAGGCAACATGCCTGTCAGTTCAGCCAGACGTGATGTGGCATTGTTGTAGGAACGGAACTTGATCCCGGCCATATCGGCGACGCTGTTCACTTCCTTGTTGAAATACAGGCCCTGTGGTGGCCATGGCACTGCGTAAAGTGTCACAAGGTTCTGCTCGTCCAGGATCTCTTCCATCTTGGGCTTTGCGGCTGCATAGAGCTTGGCGCTATCTTCAAAAGACGGTGCCAGGAAGGGGATGGAGTCAAAGCCGAAGATCGCGTTCTCGTTCTGGTGGCCCGACATCAGGCGCTCACCAATCTGGACCTGACCGGTCTGGATGGCACGTTTGATGTCCGCACCGGCAAACAGCGATCCACCCGGATGCGTCGTGATCTCAATCTCACCGTTGGTGCCGGTGGTCACGCATTCCGCAAATGTGGCACCGTTTTCAGAATGGAAGTTGGACGCCGAATAGGCCATCGGCATATCCCACTTTTCGGCCGCCATAGCAGGCAAGGCACCTGTCACGGCAATCGCCATCGTTGCGGCACCTGCCATAAGTTTGCTTGTCATTTTCATTTTTATTCTCCCGGTTGATTAATGTGCGCGCCTCAGGAAAAGCGCTGTGGATGATATGGGGCAAGGTCAGTATTGACCGGCACCCCGGTGATCAATCCGGCCACCAGGCGACCTGTCTTTGGTCCCCCGGTAAGCCCGATGTGGTGATGCCCGAAGGCAGTAAAGACCCGTGTTTCGCCAACCTGACCGATCAAGGGCAGGCTGTCGCTGGGGGCGGGCCGATGCCCCAGCCATTCGATCTCTGATGTGGCCTTGAGATGGGGAAAAGCCCGCGCAGCCTGACGCCGCAACAAGGCAAAGGGAGCTTTTGAAGGCCCCGCATCCAGACCCCCAAATTCAACAATACCGGCACAGCGCAGGCCTTGGTCCATGGGTGTAGCCACGAATTTGCCGCTGGCCAACATGACCGGCCTAGACGGGCCGCCCGTCGCATTCTCAAACACGATATGATAGCCGCGCTCTGTCTCAAGCGGGATATTGAGGCCCAGTTTCTTCATCATCGGCTTGGACCAGACGCCCGTCGCCAGAACCACGTCATCACAGGCGATCGCGCCTTGCGTCGTCTGCACCGCGCAGACCTTGCCACCCGCAAGATCAAAATCTTTCACCTCGGCCTGCCGAATGGTCCCGCCCATCTGCTCAAATGCTGCGGCCAGGGCCTGAACATAGCCACCGGGGCTACGGATAAAACCATGGTCTTTCATGATCGCCATGCAGGTGATGTCATCGCTCAGCGATGGCTCATACTCGCGCACCTCCTGCCCTTCGATGATCTGCGGGATGAAACCCATCTCGCGCCGGATGGCCCAGGTATAGCCTTCGTTCTCAAAGACACTGCGGTTGGCATAGGCAAAACAATAATCGCTCTCGTTCACCCATGACCCCAATCCCAGATCGTCACACAGGCTTTTGTGCTGCTCGACCGTATCAGCCACGATATGGTTCAACCCCCGCGCGATGCGCTGCGTGTCGGCATCATTGGCATGGGACATGTATTTGGCCAGCCACGGCAACAATCTGGGCAGATAGGACCACCGCATGAACAGCGGAAAATCGTTATTCATCAGCATGCCCGGCGCTTTGGCCAGCAAACCCGGACCGGTGACAGGCACCATCGCACAGGCCGCCAGAACACCGGCATTGCCATGGGATGTGCCCGTGCCGGGGGTAGCGCGATCAACGATCGTTACATCGGCACCCGCACGGCGCAGCCAGATGCCGGTGGAAACACCAACGATCCCCGCACCAATAACAACGACATGCCGGCTCATACCAAGGTTCCGAAACGCATAGCTTTGATCATTTCACGATTCTCCTCAAAGCATCCTTGCACAAAAATTTAAAACATCAACAAAATGTTTACAAATCGTCATCGTTTTGGTTTTGGCACGCCCAGTCGCGGGAATTTTGGGCATTCTGACCGACGACCGAAAGCCTTGGATCAAGGTGCCGCAGTGCATCTTGCGGCGTGATGATCCGATTGTCTGGGCACCTATTTCTACGACAGCAGGTGCCGGGTTCCTACGACAGCAAGTGCCGGGCCAAGAATTTTCCCTCCACAGGCCGCGCTTGCCTTTTCATCACAGGCAAATCCGCTATTGCTATGGTATAAGGATAGGACCTCTTGCCGGACCGGTGCGATGACCACCTGATCCGGTACTGGAATGAGATCTACAATGGCTGAAAAACCTTCTTCTGATCAAGCAATACCAACCAATCTGCGATTGCTATTGCTGCTGGAGGAGGTTGCGCGCGTGGGCGTGCCCGTGACGCCGACGGCGGTCAATGAAGTTCTGGGGCTGCCCAAACCGACGATCCACCGGCTTTTTCATCGGCTGGAAGAAGAAGGGTTCTTGCAGCGCGACATAGATGGCCGATCCTATTCGTCCGGTCACCGGCTGCGCCAGCTTTCAGTGCACATATTGTCATCCACCCGCCTGCGCACAGTGCGTATGGCGATCCTAAAAAGCTTGACCGTCGATATCGGGGAAACCTGCAACCTTGCTACACCTGACCGCGATGGCATGGTCTATGTCGACAGGGTGGAAACCCAGTGGCCATTGCGCATCCAGCTGCCCATCGGCACAACCGTTCCGTTTCACTGCACGGCAAGCGGCAAGATGTACCTGTCATCGCTGCCGCCCCGCCACTTGACCGCCTACCTGTCAAACGCCAGCCTTGATGCCCAGACCCCCGATACGCTGACAGACCCAGATGCAATCGCGCGTGAGATCGAAAAGGTCCGTCAAAACGATTTCTCTACCGACAACGGGGAATTCATGGCCGAGATGGTAGCCGTGGCAGTACCCATCCGCGACGATCTGGGTCGGCTCATGTCGACGCTTTCTGTACATGCGCCCACCCAACGGATCAGCCTTGATGAACTCAAGGGTCATCTGGA
>Ga0233413_10000637_pt1 | contig 16456 bp, 40 predicted proteins | sample Na_anoxic_6_MG_FD_189019 | JGI IMG/M metagenome (GOLD analysis project Ga0233413, IMG submission 189019) | Seawater microbial communities from Saanich Inlet, British Columbia, Canada - Na_anoxic_6_MG | ecosystem: Environmental > Aquatic > Marine > Inlet | place: Canada: British Columbia... | reverse complement strand
CCGTTTCCCGTGAATACACCTTTGATAGTACCCATTTCTTCCATCAGTAGATTAATTCGCTGTGTTGCATATTGTACTTGCTTACTCATAATTTGTTCCCCTTGGTTATACTAATCTATTACCCCCTAGATTGGGCGTAGCTCAGAAACAAAAAAATCCTTACCCCAACGGAGAGAAGGGCAAGGATTTTATAAAGTGCTCCACAACGGAGGGAAAAGGAGCACCAATAACATAAGTTATTTTTTTAACGGGAACTTGATTTTTTACGCTCAGCAAAGTGATTTAATAGAAATATTTCCTTCTTTGTCAATTTGGCTTTAATATTGTCAGCAATGTCTTTTAAATTGACTACTTCTTTGGTTCTATTCGTGTCAGAACCTCGGTTATAGTGTTCAGAGAGTTGTAAGTTGGTTTCAAATTTTGCCTTATCAAAACCAAAGTGTTTGTCATCTGCACCATACAAAATGATGTCTTTGTCTTGTTGTTGTAGAATGTTCATTAGATATGTCCTCCACTTTTAATGGTTTCCATAACTTCACTTAGAGGTGTTTTACTGAATCCTCTATCTCTTTCAATACCCATTCCAAATGATAGCTTGATTGCTTCAATAGTTGGTAGTTGCTTGATTAGTGCTTTAGTTAGTAATTTCATAATGTTCTCCTTGGTTATACTTATCTATTACCCCCTAGATTGAGTGTAGCTCAAAACATTTCTGAGCTATGTTCGAAGTAGGGGGTAATAGTTAGATAGAGGTGCGTTTGATTTATTAAGTTACTTAACAAAAAAGGCTACCCATTTCTGAGTAGCCTTTATCCAACGGAGATTGGAAGTTCTAAATCTTTTCTATCTTGCCTTTGTATACACTAGGTTTACAGCATTGGGTCAATTTGGGTTCGTTCTTACCACCTTTAGTGACTTGAAAGAAGTCCTCTCCTACTTCACTAACAACTCCCTCAAACATTACTCGTCCAAAGTTGTCTGAAAGTCTTAATTTATCGCCTATACTATACATAACTCCTCCAAGGGTCTATTAATTAATATAGCCTAAAAAAGAAAATTATTTAAGTGTTAGAAATAAAAAAATCCATTGACAATTTTCTTATCGTCTTCAAAATTAAAAAATTCTCCCATATCAGTTGAATCCATTTGTTTCATCAGTTCTCTTCTGTGGGCTTCAGTGAAATTCATTGAAATTTCTTTTTTCTTTTTTGTCTTTTTGTTATACTCGTTAAATCCAATAGTAACTTGAGTTCCGAAAATATCTACTTGCATTCGGTTTCCTTTGAAAAATAAAAAAAAATAAGGGGCTGTTACACCCCCCAAGTGTTATGCACAAGCCTTAGCTTCTGCCATTGCATCTTCTTCTGAATAAAATCCATAACAAGAATCTTCAACTTCTCCATCGGAATTTAAAATTTCAAATCCACAAACATCGCCTGTCAAATATTTGTCGTATGTTTCAACTTCACCTGTTAGGTAAGTTGTAAGAAGTTCTTTGCGTTTCTTGGTGACTTGTTTCCAACCAAAGTTGTTTCTTGCTTTCTCTTTTGAGATACAAATGAAACCAACTTGTCCAGAATCCCAACCACAACTAAATCCAGTAGTGTTCATTGTGATACCTGAATGGTCGTAAAGGTAAAGGGGCAAGATAACTGCATCAAACTTCTTTTCTAATGCTGTTTCCATTTCGTCCCAACCATCATAGTCTTCGTGCTTGATTGAGTGTTTGTCGCCTAAATCATAGCGTCTATGAAAAGCTATCATAGTTCCTAAGTTGTCCCAAACTCTTGGACTTTCAGCATCGTGGTCTTCTACAATATTGATAGTCTTGCCGTTGTGCTTTGTTGTGTTTAAAGTAGTCATAATTTCTCCGTTGTGACTTGGTTATATTTACCTATTACCCCAAACTTGAGGTGTAGCTCAGAAAGTTTCAAACTTGTTTGTTGTTTGTTCCCTCCCTTGCTATACTTATCTATTACCCCCTAGATAGCTCATAGCTCAGAAAAAAAAATAAAATTCTTGAGCTATGGTCGAAGTTCGGGGTAATAGATAGTTAGAGGTGCATCTCTTTTTTTTTATTAAGTCAATAGGTGTAAAAAATAGGAGGTCGTTAAACCTCCGTTGTTATTCCTCAAGTCTTATAGTTGCAATAGTTTTCTTTCCGATTTTAACCCAACCCATATTTTCATTAGGACTAAAGAAAGTCTCTTTGGCTTTACTTCTTTTACCATTTTTCAGTTTAGGAATGTAATTCCAACTAATACTCATATTCTGCCAAGCATCATCAATATCTTCTGCCATAACACTATAATGGTTATATTGAGTAGGGTCATTTGGATTTACTTCTGAGACCATATACTCTTGCTTATCATCACCATCACAATCATAATGTGAATCTGCTCTATCTTCTAACCATCTATCAAAACTTGAACTTCCGTACATAATAATCTCCGTTGTTAAGCTTTCTTGCTTATAATTATCTATTACCCCCTAGACAGCTCATAGCTCAAGAATTTTCTGAGCTGGGCTTGATGTTCGGGGTAATAGTTAGTTAGAGGTGCATCTACTTTTTTTAGAGTTGGTGTTCCCCTATTACTCTAGGGGTTACAAGTTATCGCCGAAAACCTGTATAATAGTTAGCTCTGTTGCGTCTAACTTCATTAACTGAATTATGATAGGTATCTTTGCATATAGTTCGCTTTTTCTTTGTATTACAAAAAGTGTGGCCCTTGACTTTCTTTTTGAACATAGTACCACAAGTAGGACACTTGATTTGAGTGCCTATCTTAGCTCTTTTATTCTCTGCATAGAGTTGAGTTGGATTCTTACTTAAGTTGCTTAAATCGGCCTCTCTATGGCTCTCCTCGTCTTCATAGCCCAACCACTCTTGTAACGCTTCGGATTCTGTCATGTGTTCCATTAGTACTCCCTATATATTTTAGGATTAGTGAAACCACCTTGCCAAGCAAGTGTTAATAATAAGCCAACTATAATCACTAACAAAACTCCTATACAAATTTCTAAGAACCCTAACATTAGATAACCTCCACTTCATACCCAACTTGATTTTCAAGCTCATTTTTAAGCTCTTCATATTCTTCGGGGCTTGCTACTTCAAGTTCAGTTAAAAGGTCTTTACTAGCTTCGCCGTGCTGTCCTATTCTCATATAGGAAGTAATAGTATCGCCACTCCAATGACTCCATCGTTCTGTTGGGAAAAGTGCGATAACTTCTCCATCTTCAAATTTGCGAAAGGCTGTGTCAATTTTGATTTTTGCTAGGCTCATAAGTTTCCCCTTGGTTATACTTATCTATTACCCCCTATATATCCCCTAGCTCAGAAATAAAAAGAGGGAACATTCCTAAGAATATTCCCCCCTCAAAAGAATGTCCCTAGAGATATTCTTTTGCTCCTTTAAGTAGTATTTATTTGGCTTGCTTTATCAATAGGATGCCTTATTCAGTCATATTTTTGACCTTGATGACGGTATTACTTGTCACCTCCTTAGTGCCGTGATATGACTTCTTAGCCACCCCCACAGCCTTATCTACATATGGCTTGGCTGTATCTCCATATTGTGCAACTTTATTGTGATAACCTTTATTGATAGCTATCAGTCCACCCACCATTAATAATAGTGTCATTAGTAATAATTTGAACATAAATGTTCCCCTTTGTTGGTTGTTGGTTGTACTTAGCTATTACCCCTTAATTGAGGCATAGCTCAGAAAATTTAAAAATTAAAATTCTTCCCATTCAGAATTTTTTTCCCCTGCAAGTTCGTCTAACCAATCTTGGTCATATCCATCATCGCTGTCGTTACAAGTGAATTGTGTCTTTTTCATAATTTTTTCCTTGGTTGTTGTTGTTGGTTATACTTACCTATTACCCCACTGATGGGCTGTAGCTCAAGAATAAAAAAAAAATTAATCTTGCTCTACATAGAAAAAACTTTCATCCTCGGCATCTGCCCCGTGGTCTGTTATGTACTGCTTTACATCCTTGACTGATTTGAATAGCATTAGATAAATTTTAAAGCATCGTATTTTGAAATGTTCATACTAAACCCAAGTTTGTCACAAAAGAACTTAATTGACTCACTATAACTTGGTAACTCTTTAGCATATTTAATGTTTTCAGTCCAACTAACATTTAGTTCGTTCGTTGTATCTTTGTGGATAAAGTGTTTTGTATTGTTCCAAACTTTATAGGCAACCATTAGTCTTCCTCCCCATCACCGAACATTTCAGTCCACTCTGTTGGAGTAATTCCAGTCTTAATGAATTCTCTTTCATCCATTCCAAGATGTGGGAACACATTTTGGATAAACACCCCACCTTGGGCATATAGGTCAAGTTGGTCTTGTGTTACATTTAAGTCCATTGTGTTTTCTTGCCCTGAGATTTGTGAAGTTCTTGTTACATTCATTTGTTAGCTCCTTTGCTATACTTATCTATTACCCCACAGATAGCCCATAGCTCAAGAATTTTCTGAGCTGTAGTCGAAGTTCGGGGTAATAGCTAGTTAGAGGTGCGTCTCTTTTTTTATTAGTTACTTAACAAAAAAGGTGGATTTCTCCACCTTATGCTTTGTGTTTAGTATTTCATTTAAGCCCCCTTAGAGCTGTTTAAAAAGGCTCTAAATTGTCTGTGAGTCATTTCTTTTGGGAGTTCTATACCTTGCTTCTCATAGAATACTCTCATCGTCATTGTAAACTTTACCATTGTACAGAATCCTCTCGGTTTTCTGAGTGGTCTGTGTGAGTGATTTGAAATACTGATGGCTTAATAAATTTGCGTTGTAGCATAAAGACCCCTAGAAGTTGATTGAGATAAAGTTATAGTGAAGCACAGCATAGACTATAATGATATAAGGTGATGCAGTTTTATAGAATTCCCAGATTTTTTTCATAAGTAGCTCCTTTGCTATACTTACCTATTACCCCCGATTAAGGGGGTAGCTCAGAAAGTTTCAAACTACACTTTCAAAAGTTTGTTAATCTCTTTCAAAGCAGGTTCAAAGGTTTCAATGTGATAAGTATAGTATGTTTCATTACCACTTTGATAATCTTTATCCCCATCAGTAGACCACGATTTACACAGCTCTGAGGGGCTTTCTGACGGGTGATGTGCAAAGTTCTCAAGAAGATACTCTGCGGCCTCTGAGGGGCTGTTAAACACCTCACCATCCTCATTATGCCATCCTTGTTCGTGAAAATCGCCTTGCTCTGCTGATTCGGGTGATACGATTTGGTAAGTAGTTGTAATTTTAATCATTTGTTAGCTCCTTTGCTATACTTATCTATTACCCCACAGATTGGCTGTAGCTCAAGAATTAAAAAAAAATTATTTATTCTTTTTAGCCTTTCGGCGTGCCTTTCTATTTTGGGTTACGCCGTGCTGACTGTCGCCTAGTGTAGTTCCTGAAAAACCGAAAATTTTACAAATTTTAATGATAGACATAATTTTTTATCCTATAATGAATGATGTTGTTGGTTGAACGAAATCTTTATTGCCACATTTAGCCATAAAGAGGTCATAGTCTGTGATTGCCTCACAATGGTTTAGACCTAGATATTTGCGAACTTCTGTCGCTTCCTCTAGGGTTAAATCACTGACTTCTTTTGCGTTGTCATAGAGCTTTATTGAGCCGTGTTGGTCATTGGCTATTGCCATATGAAACTTAGCACAGGCTTCGTGTCCATATATTGTCCAAAGTCCCTCTTCGCCGTGTATCTCTACCTCAGTCCCAAGTTCGTGCCACTTAGAGCGTAGCTCTTCCATTGCGTCCCAAGACATTAGTTACCTAACATTTTTTGAGTGCGTGTTTGTCTTAAAGTGAATCTAGTTGTAGTTGTTTTAAACATTGCGTTTCCTTTGTTGTTGTTGTTAAGCTCCGTTGCTATACTTACCTATTACCCCACAGATACCCCACAGCTCAAAAAAAAAAATAAAATTCTTGAGCTGGGCTTGATGTTCGGGGTAATAGTTAATTAGAGGTGCATCTCTTTTTTATTAGAGGTGTATTAAAAAAAGCCTAGTCATTTCTGACTAGACTCTAAGGGGAAATTTTAGCCGTCAAGTGTTTTAAATGATACAACTCCCTTAACGAATGGCATAACCTCACAAGAGCTTTTAGACTCATTTAGCCAAGTGTTAACACCTTCATCATAAGGTTGCTTAGAAGCAAGCTCACGAGCCTCTAAAGAGGTGTCAGCATATACGATAACTTCTGTCATTTCGTCATAACGAATAGCACCTTTTCTTCTCAGTCTAAATAGGTGCATCTAAGCCCCCCAACTTCATTAATACATTTTGCTTAATAGTTTCAACTAATTGAGTGCGTTTTCCTTGATAGAAAGTAATAAGGTCTGAATCCGTGTTAGGGTTCAATGAGTTAATCAGTGCGTCAAGTTCATATAAATTCATTTGTTAGCTCCTTTGCTATACTTATCTATTACCCCACACATAACCCATAGCTCAGAAAATTCTTGAGCTGTGTTCGAAGTTCGGGGTAATAGTTAATTAGAGGTGCGGCTCATTTTTTTTAAGAGGTGTAAAAATTAGGAGGTCGTTAAACCCCCTCTTATTAATGTACTAGACCCATCCATTCGCCCTGTTCCGATATATCGCCACAGGCTACCCAAAGCACCCTCTCAGTGATTTCTTGGTCTGTATCGCTCTCTAAGGTCTCCCAAGCACCAAACTCATCTAAATAATTGATTGCTGTTTGTCTGTCTACTTTGAATTCAAGTTCTTTAATCCAATACGCCACGGCATTACTACAATCACCCACAGCAGAGCAGTCATCTATACAATCTTGTGGAATTTCTTTTTTTAATTCACCATTATCATAGAACCATTCTAAATCAGTCATAATTTTCTCCCTTATTATAATTAACTATTACCCCCTAGATAGTTCACAGCTCAGAAAAAAAAATAAGTTACTTAATAAAAAAAATAACTTGCACCTCTAACTAGCTATTACCCCGAACTTCAGTCACAGCTCATAAAAAAAAAAATAAAAGAGCCTAACCAATTTCTTAGTTAGGCTCTTTAGGGGGGAAAAATTAAAAATTAAAAAGTACCCTCAAAAATGTTATTTAGTTGCTCAAAGATAGCAGGCAAAACAATCTCATTGATGCGTGTCACTTCATCAGTGTTTTTGATAATTGATGCACACACATTTTTAGTGTAGTGTGAACCCCCACGACCCAAGACTTCAGCAGTTTCTTTAAGTACATAAGCCGTTTTAACAAGCTCACAGAAGTCCCACAGCTTCGCTTTAATCTTTGGGTTAAGGTCATAGTCAGTTGTTAAAGCATCGTACATATTGATGTTACGCCCATTGGCATAACTTGAAAGGTGAAAGTGTTCGTTGCGATTCCCCAAATACCCAAACCCCCAATACCACGAGCAGTCCCAAGTTGGTTTGGTTAAAAAGATTCCTTTGCCGTCTGATTTGCGTGTTCCAAGTCTGATTTTGTCTTTACCATTTATTGATGTAGTCATAATATGCTCCAATGGGCGACTTGCCCTTATAAATATCTATTACCCCGAAGTTGAGGCGTAGCTCAGAAAGTTTCAAACTTGTTTTTCGTTTGTTTCTCCTTTGCTATACTTATCTATTACCCCACACATAACCCACAGCTCAGAAAAAAAAATAAAATTATTGAGCTGTGTTCGAAGTTCGGGGTAATAGCTAGTTAGAGGTGCATCTAAAAAAAAATAAATAAAAAAATGAATCTAATAGTTTGATTACCACTAGATTCATTTAAGTCTGTCACCACTTTTTAATGCCCTATAAGGGCATCAAATAGATGCCCTAATGATATAGGTTAGATTATAGAAATATTGGTTAAAGTCATTCCCTTTCGGTTTAATACAGCCACTTCCTTTTTAGTGTAAACCTCTTTAACGAATTTGCTATCCATTACCCCTGCGTGAACTAAAGCACCCACTATGTTATTATAGCATTCACGACCTTTTAATTCATTAAAGCTGTCATCTAGTTGGAACAAGCTGTTCATATGCCCCATACAAGCCTTTTTGAATTGTGGTGCTGTTTTCAAAGCACCCAGTTGCATTTTTAGAGTCAGTTTAACTTCCCATTGTTTTAGTATGGATTTTAATGCAAAAAGTTGCGTGTTTTCAGTTCCTGTAATCATAGTAATTTCCTTGAAAAAATTGTTTTTTATAAGCTCCTTTGCTTATACTTATCTATTACCCCACAGATAGCCCACAGCTCAGAAAAAAAAATAAATTCTTGAGCTGTAATCGAAGTTCGGGGTAATAGCTAGTTAGAGGTGCATCTAAAAAAAAAAATAAAAAACATTAAAAAAATAAAGAGTTTTAAAGCTATTTAAGAACACTTTAGCAAATCACTAGCCTTTGCTAAATGATTTGCTAAAGTGCTCTTAAAAGAGCTAATAGGGTTAATCTAACCCTAATTCAAGCCGTGCTTCCTTATCCCAAAAACTTGGCAAAGACTCGCAACTAAAAGCATAGTCTTCTGCTTCTTCGTTGGTGTCGTCGTAAACAACACACAGCTCGGTGTATGAACCGAAATCGTGGGGGAAGCTTTTAACAACTAATGAAGCCCCAAAAGGAGGTTCGCCCATAATTCTAATCATTTGATTACCTAGAGCCTTACACTCTTTGCGTCCTTGAGTTTGATAGTTTTCTGAACCAACTTGGGCACAATCTTCGTCGTGTGGTGCTGAACCGATATTAAGTAATTCTCTCATAGTAAACTCCTAGTTATAATTATCTATTACCCCGAACTTGGGGTGTAGCTCAGAAAGTTTCAAACTCGCTTTTTGTTTGTTTCCTTTGCTATAATTAACTATTACCCCACAGATACCCCACAGCTCAGGAATTTCTTGAGCTACAACTAATATAGGGGGTAATAGATAGTTAGAGGTGCGTCTCTTTTTTTTCTGGATTTGCCTATTATTGAGGTACTATAATAGATATAGAATTATAGCCATATAAGGCGTATTTGATAGCCTATAAGACCTTTTAAATAGTGGCTAATACAAGTAGATAGTAACTAATTACAATGACTTAAAAGAGCTTAAAAGAGCTGTTTCAGTTAGTAAAATTCTTGAGCTGTGGTCGAAGTTCGGGGTAATAGTTAATTAGAGGTGCATCTCTTTTTTTTAGAGGTATAACAAAAAAGCCCTAAAAAGGGCTTGTCCAAGTATTATATTGGTGTTGTGTTATTTGTCTATCCTTTGCTAAATGGTCTGTATAGTTATTCCATTCCTCGGTTCTAAGGCAACTATCCACCCCATTACCCCAATCAGCCTCTTGTTGTCTAATTAACGGCATATAGGTTTCTTTGAAGTCTGCTAGAGCTTGTGCTTTTGTAAGTTTAGTCATAGGATAGTCCTTTTTAAAAGTTAGTAGCATTCGTTGCTATAATTAACTATTACCCCACAGATAGCTCACAGCTCAGAAAATTCTTGAGCTACCACCAATCTAGGGGGTAATAGCTAATTAGAGGTGCGTCTCTTTTTTTTCTGGATTTAAAAAAAAAATAAAAAAGCTACCTAAAAAGGTAGCTAGTTTGGTTTATGGTTCAGTTATGATTATGTGTTCATTAATTCTTTGGCAACTCGTACCTAAAAATTCTAATTTTTCTTTTGCCACAAAAGCTTTATGATAATTAATCACATCACCATCAACTGAAACTAGCTGTACAGGGCGTGATGTACACATCCCAACAGAAGATAGTTGTAGCAGGTTATAGGTGTTAGGACGCTTATATTTTGCGTCAATTTTGAACAATTTGTACATAATTGGACGACCACAATCAACGCCCTCAACAACAAATACATCTACTAGGCTTCCATCAGCTTCTTGACTTCTTATTGATTTTCTGTCGTAGTCAGCTACAACTCCACCGAAAATTTGCTTCCACTCTTCTGAGGCGATTGCCTCATCAGCCGTAGCGAATCGTTTTATGATAGATTTAGTGTTTTTTACAGGTTGTGTTTTGCCGAAATTATTAGTTGTAATTGATGTATTCATAATATGCTCCAATGGGCGACTTGCCCTTATAATTATCTATTACCCCGAACTTGGGGTCTAGCTCAGAAAGTTTCAAACTCGTTTTTCGTTTGTCTCTCGTTGTCTGTACTTATCTATTACCCCACCGATGGGACATAGCTCAGAAAATTCTTGAGCTACAAAGAATCTAGGGGGTAATAGCTAGTTAGAGGTGCGTCTCTTTTTTTCCCTATTTTTCCGAGTAGATTTGCCCCTATTATATATATAACAATAGGCTCATATAAGGCTTATAGGACATCATTTGAGACCCTTTTACAACTCATTGATACAAGTAGATAGGAAATGATTATAACGGCTTAAAACGGCTTAAAATGGCTCGTTCTTTTGATAGTATTATAGGCTTGAAATTTCTGAGCTACAGCTAATATAGGGGGTAATAGTTAGTTAGAGGTGCGACTGATTTTTTTATCTATACAACACCAAAATTAAGTAGCTAATAAATGCACCTCTAACTAGCTATTACCCCGAGCTTTATCCACAGCTCAGGAATTTTTTGAGCTACAGCCTATCGGTGGGGTAATAGATAAGTACAGAAACGAATTACTTATTTACTTACTGCCTTGGAGGCTCTTATGAACGCAACTATTACTAACACAGCTAAATTCACACACGACGATAATCCAACACCCGAGGAAATTGCCGAGGCAAAGGCCAACGCCGTACTTGAACGCTCACACGACTTAGAACGCCATTGGGGGGTTGAATTAGTTGGAGTATGGGTTTGGGTAACAAACACCCAAAGACAGGACGCAACAGCTTTAAAAGAGCTAGGACTAAAATGGTCACCCAAAAAATCGGCGTGGTATTGGGCAAACAAATTAAAGAAAGGTCGTAAAATTTACGCCAAAGATTTGGACACCCTAAGAAACATTCACGGCACGACAAAGCGATAAGCTAGGGGGGACAGCACCCCCTACATAGGATTTGCCCATACTAGGAAGTGTGGGTTATTTTTTGAAATATGGTAACAACTCGCAAATAAATTTAACTCACGTAAAAATTTATGCACCACCTCAGAATAAGATTGGTGAGACTAGGTGCAAGAAAAAGCAAAGTTTAAAACTGGGGGGGATAAAAGTGGGAAAAGGGAAACCACCCCTATGTGAAAGTGCGTGAAAATATTTAGGACTATTTTGTCATTCTCTATAGGGAATTTGTTGTTATAAAAGTTTAGTACGATATTGGGACTATTTTTAGGTACCCCCCTTACCTTAATAGTAAAGTGATTTCAAAAAAATTTTTTTGGGGTGGGGGTCATATATCTATCCGTTTTTTATTTGTTTTGTATTAGGTATGATGCATTATCTGCATTATTCCATTCGACAATATATTCTACTGGGATAGGTTTAGTAGTACATGTAACACCTCTATAGTAAACGACAGAGATATATTTGTTAGATACGTTTTCTACGTATGCGTTTACTTTAGTGAGTGAGCAGTTATTGGTACTATCTTTGAAAGTGATATTGATAAAGTCTCCCTGTATGGGTAGCGCGAAGGGTATTTGGGTAAAATTGTTTTGTGCGTTATTGAAAGCATTTTCGATAGCTTGTTCTAGTATAATATGGATGAGTAGTGTTTTGAACATACTATTTACCGAAGGGTCCATTGTAGAGTGTATCTCTAGTGAGTGGGGATTCTTTTCGGTTCCATTGTATGATATTGTCTTCTTTTTTAGTCCATTTATATATATCTTCTTTGTATACCATAGTGACAGTTAGTGTTCTATCGAATTTGGAATCATTGTGTATTGCGTATATAATGAGCATATAGTCTGGCATGACTGTATGAACTTGTGCATGGTTGCTGTAAACTATATCTCTATTCCCTTTCTTTTTGAATTTGATTTCGATAATATCGCCTTTATGCGGCATCGGGAATACTTTGGTAAAGTTTAGTGATATTCGTTCAAATAGTGTATTGATAGCTTTTTCATATACTATGTGTTTGAGTAGTACTCCGAGCATATATTATGGCCTTTATGTGTATGTATAGTAAAATATAGGAAATATGTAGAACTTGGGCTAACTTATAGTTTAAAGTTATTGGAGTATACCTATGAATCAGGGTCAATTACGTTCTATTTTTACAGAGTTACATTATTCGAATCATTGGGACACATGGAGCACCCGTTCATTACATTCCCATTTACCTGAGTTATTGCGTATTAGCGGCATAGAGCACATGGTTGATATAGGTTGTGGTAATTTTAGTTGGTTACGCCGTATTAACATATCTGGGGTAAGTTACTTAGGTATTGACATTGTATCGGCCATAGTGACATCTAACCGTGGTGCTTATTCAGGTCCTAATGTAAAATTTCGTGAGATGGATTTAATATCTTCTAAGTTACCATTGGCCGACCTTATATTTTGTCGTGACGTGATGGTACATTTTCCTGATGATTTGATAGTTGCATCTATCCAGAATATTAAGCGAAGTGGCAGTACTTATTTATTAGCGACTACCTTTCCTGATATTCGTGAGACTCCATCGTGTAATTTAGGTGAATGGCGACCGGTGAATTTATGTGATAGTAAGTTTGGATTGCCTGAGCCATCGGATTTAATAGAGGAGAGTCGTGGTGATACATATGGTCGCAAGTGTATGGGTCTATGGTATATAGGTGACCTTTAGTACTTTAGTAGTACCATTTATCATTGTCCCATCTAGCTAGTTGTTTTTTACATTCGACACATGACACATATTTTTTAACCGGTATTCGTTCGGCGTTGAGTGTTCTGGTCATAGTAATTCCCTTTGAGCCACATATATGACATTTGACAGGACATCCATCTTCGGATAGATATTTTTTATTTGGTTTCTTTTTGAATAGATTTGTAAAGAATTGTTTCATGGCGTTACTGCTATTATTTGTGATTGTGCTATGACAATAGTTGTTTTAATATAATAACTATTACTGAGATAGCATTCGGTACATGGTGTGAGTCGTTCATCTATTACGTCATCTATATTTATATGAAGTGGATATGGGTCATTATCATCGTATGGTAATTTAACTATTCTAATGGATTCTTTGGTAGATATTTCAATAAAGCTGCCAATTATTCCTACACGTGATATGTTTTCAATTTTAGCATTCCATATATTGAGTCGATGGTCTAGCCAGTCACACTCCATGTATGATATACGGTCCCCTTTTGATAGAATTGCCTCAATGGTAGCAGTCATGAAGTTATTTTGTATATTATTGAAAGCTACATTGATAGCATATTCGTATATAAAATGTGTGAGAGCAAGTTTAATCATAGCTTGGCCTGTATGATATCGCGGTCACTAATTGCTAAGGGTACATTAAATTCTCCTTTACATGCATACTCAGGGTCTCCCTCTATTTCTTCTATCCATTCCATAGCATGTTCTATAGGTCCTATAAAGTCTTCATTGGCTTCATCAGTAGTAACGATACGAGCTACACCAAGTGGTTTGATGTGTATGAAGCTATGTGTAACTTTTTCATGTTCTTCGGTATATCCGTTAATAACAACTACGTCATCTATGAGTGCTTTATCGGCGTGGACGATATATCCATTATAGTTGAGGACTATATTACGAATTGTTTGTCCTTTTGAGACTGAATTGATAAAGTCTTTGGACGCTTTTTTAAAATTTTTGGATACGCCTTCAAATACTACATTGATTGCGTGTTCCATAATGAAGTGCTTCATTATAGTTTTAATCATATGGACAGTGTCTACAATTATTATGGCAACATGGTCGCTGTTTTAAAAACTCTTCAGTGAATACAGTAAATCCATTTTCAATATAATAATTTTTAGTTGTTTCTTGAGTTGTGCTACATGGTTTGCAATAGTTATCATTGTCATGCACCATCGTAAATAATTCATTACATTTGGGACATTGTGTATATTCAGTTTTATTGTGATGTGGGCATTTCATAATTTAATCTCTTAGTTGTCTTATATAAATTATAACAAACTATTTTACCAGAGATAACAAAAAAGGCCCCTAATGGGACCTTTTTAAAAATTACTGTGCGTTTTTTTGTTCTTGGATTTCAATTCGCATATCTTGCGATATGCCTTTGATTTCTTGAAGTAGTTTACGCGCTCGTGTACCTGCTGATTTATTACCGGCACTAAATTTACCGTATTCATCTTCAAGAGATTCAACGAGAGTTTTAATTTTATCTAGGTTATTAGCCATATTTTTATCCTTATGTAGATGTGGACCAATTCCACTGTGTTTAATATACGATATAAAAAAAGTGTGATATGTACTTTTTTATGCTTTAAAGTGACATTTTTTTTATTTATTTCTACATCTGACTATATTAAACATACCCAACTAGGTATTCGATTGACATAACTACTGGGCTGTTGGTTGCATCCCATACCTCTCCTACAGAATCCGTGATACTATTATCTATAACGACTGCAGTATCGAACTCGAATTCGATTATGGTTGAGCGCATCGAGGTAACTACTACCTGATAGAAGTGATACAATATACCATCTTCAGAGAATGTAAGTGACTGATATGTTGTATCCTTTGTAATTTGTTCGTCTCCGTGTAGTTCGTTAACAAACTTTATATTAGAGAATAGGTTTGATTTAACTCTATCGAAGAAAACATTAATGGCATGTTCATAGATAATATGTTTAAGTAGTTCTTTCACTCAACCACCTGTACCATATCATCGAAGAAAATAAAGTACACATCATATTCGAGATTGGTATATGATTCTTTCTTTAAGGTCCCTGATTTAAAGTGATATATTTCATCCCATTGATTAATGGATATATCGATGCCAACACTAGTAACAGCCATTACTTCAACATTTTTATATTGAGTAGTACATCCTATAATTGAGTCGACTTCAAGTTCAAGTGGAGCATAATTGTAATCAAGGTGAGTTGATACCATTTTGAGTATCTGTCCTCCATAGAACTCTAACTTTTCTATAGGTAGGAATTGAAGATTTTTATTAAAGCCATCGAACATTACGCTGATAGCTTGTTCAAAAATCAAATGTTTTAATAATACTTGTATCATTTTATTTTGTATTCCACGATATCATTATGATTAATAGTTTCAATGCGATAATATTTGGATATACTCTCATCTCTAGATTGAATTATAATCTTATTTGATTCGATGTGACATACTCTGGCATTATATATCGTATAGCTTGTTAGTGGGATATTTCCCAATCGGAACGCTTTCTTATTAATTTGTTGATATCGGACTTCAATGTATTCCAGCATATCCCCTATTTTTAATACTTGAGTATGTATAGTGAAATTTTTATACATCACATCGAACACAGTTTCAATTGCTTTTTCATATATAAGATGTTTAATAATTCCTAACATACAACCTCTAGGTTACGTATATGTTTAAATTGTATATCAATTAGTTCCATATAAAAAGTTCCTTCATATGTAATCATATTTACATTTAATTTACTTACTTCGATGCATATGCTATCCATTCGTATATTTGTGACCTTTGCGCAGCTCACATAGTGAAAACATCCATTGATGATAAATGTACATGCGACAATGTCACCCACCTTAGCATTGAATTTCCGTTGGGTAGAAAAGTTGTATAGTACATTATCAAATAGTACTTCTAATGCTTGTGTAGCTATAAAATGTTTTAGTAATACTGCAAACATATTAAGGCTCGTAAATCGTATTGTCCCAGTATCCAGTAATCCAGTACCCGACTTGTTTACCACAGTAATTACATTTCACTGATTTTTCCATAACGATATTGTCCATCATGTCAGTATTTTTCCAGTATAGGCTTTTATAATCGCAACTAGTACATTTAATGGGTTCATAGTAGTGAGTTATGTATCCATCACGTATCAGTTTATTGATACGTATTTCCCATCTTTTACAATGAATCCAATATTTAATTTTATCTAACATATTTTTAATCAAATGTTGGGTATGGGTATTTTCGTCCATAGAAATTTTTCTCCCCACAGCTATTACATTCATGTTCATATTGAGTGTAATCAGTTTGTAGAACATTACCATTAGGTCTCATTCTACCAGAATTGCATTCATCACATTCATAGTCGACTGCAATACAATCAGCTCTTTGTCTTTTAATTGCCATACTACTCTCTTACTTCTACTATTTCTACATCCCAGTCGTCGAGATAACCAGATTGCCAGTCATAGTACATATTAGTTACGTTCAGTGTATATATCTTACCATGTTTTATTTCATTTAATCCGATGATGTTTTCAGGTGTTTCTTCCATAAATTCATCAAAGTGAGCACACTTGGAGCATCCGGTACAGCTATCTCTTTTCAGGAAGCGTATACCATGTCGAGTTTCCAATTTATGGCCACTCCAGAACGTACTTGTATATCCACGAAA
>Ga0233413_10000636_pt1 | contig 16476 bp, 35 predicted proteins | sample Na_anoxic_6_MG_FD_189019 | JGI IMG/M metagenome (GOLD analysis project Ga0233413, IMG submission 189019) | Seawater microbial communities from Saanich Inlet, British Columbia, Canada - Na_anoxic_6_MG | ecosystem: Environmental > Aquatic > Marine > Inlet | place: Canada: British Columbia... | reverse complement strand
ACGCTCACCTGTCGATGAATCGGACGCACTTGGCTAAGGCTCTGGGCGTAACCGGGCAATCGATCAACAAGAAACTGGCGTTGAACATTGCCAAAATCGGCACGCTTGAGCAGTTCGCTGAGACGTTGCTGGTTGATTCGGTTGAGCTTTACAAGCTGATTCTGGCTGAAGAGAAAGGGAAGTAACCGGAAGTCGCGGTGGCTGGCAAGGACATCAGCGCCACTGATGCCCCACCCAGACCGTGAAGGAGAACGCCGCAAGGCATCCGGCAAGATGATAGATTGAAAACTAAAGTTTCACAACCCCTTTGAAGGAGGGCGAGCAATGGCAACTATGACAAAAGAATGGGCACTGGCTGGCGACACTGGCACCCCGGAAACGGTAGACATCAGAAGGCTCCTAATCGATCATTCGTATCAGCGCGGAGAAGTGTCAAGGCGCGGCAGCGAAGAGATGGCCAGGGCTTTCAATTGGTCATCATTTGGAACGGTCACCGTAATGCAACGCAGCAATGGAAACCTCTATATCGTGGATGGACAACAACGCGTTGCAGCGGCAAAGCTTCGCGAAGACATCACCCGCGTCCCGTGCCTTATTTTTAGGTCGCTAGGGGTAGACCATGAGGCAAGGGCGTTTTTGGCGATGAACAGCAAGCGTCGGCCTGTGTCGTCTGCGGATAAGTACCGGGCAGCCGTGATGTGTGGTGAACCATTGGAATGTGACCTCGACAGGTGGTTGCAAGAAAATGGCTTCACCGTCGAACTGGACCAGTTGAAGACCAGCCCAAAGAACATAAGGTTTATAGCGGTGTTGCTTCGGACGTGGAAGTGGAACAAAGAGTCATCAAAGGCTGCCCTTTTGGCGCAGGTTGCAGTGCTGTCTGGTGAACCGCTGCATGGCCACATTCATGCTGGCATGTACTGGCTTGAAGTTCACGGGGTTTCGGTAATTGACCATGCAGACAAACTGATTCTTACTGGGGGCAAGACGGCCATATTGGGGGTGATTAAGGCGGAACACCTCAAGGCCCTGCATTTCGGACGCGGAGAGAACAAGGCGTCCCTGAACGGGATGGCAATATTGACGCTCATAAACAAGGGCAAGAGGGGCAGAAAAGTCAGGCTGACAGAGAAGCACGGCATAACCAATGGGGGGAAGTAAAATGGCAAAGATAGTAAAACTCGACGTAACCAATTTCAAAAGAATCTCAATTGTGGAAATCAATGCAAAGGGCGAAAGCATCATCATCGGCGGGCGCAATGCACAAGGCAAGTCCTCAGTACTGGACGCAATTGAAGCCCTGCTGCGGGGCGGCAAAGCGTTTCCTGACATGCCCGTCAAGACCGGGGAAAAGAAGGCCGTTATCCGCTGTGAGCTGGACGACGGAATTGTTATCGAGCGCGGCATTACCGAGGCTGGTACAGCGTCCCTGAAAATCACAACCGCTGATGGAATGTCACCGCAGCACCCGCAGGCATGGCTGGACAGGAAACTGAGTGCAGCCACCTGTGATCCGCTGGCATTTATTCGCGCTGCCCCGAAAGCACAAGCCGCAGAGCTGCGACGGTTGACGGGCGTTGACACCGACAGTCTGGATGCTGAGCGGGCCACGGTGTATGCCCAGCGTACCCAGGATGGACGACAGGAGCGGGAAGCCGGGGCATTGCTGTCACGTATCCCGGTTCCGGGTGAAGATGTGCCTGACGAGCCTGTGAGTGCGTCTGCTATTGCTGGGGAATTGGAAGCGGCGCGGTTGCTGAACATTCAGGTTGGTGAACTCAACAAGGAAGCTGAGGAACATGACAATGACGCGGCCAACGCTCCAACGATTGCGCTTGAAACGCTGAACTACCATCAGGACCAGGCCATTGAATACCGGGAACAGGCACAGGAACTGCTGCGCCAAGCACAGGTTCTTGAGGACCGTGCGAAGGGCGCTGAGAAACAAGGAAAGGATGAGCACGACGTAATGATTGAGTCTGGCAAAGCCGACGCAAAGATAGCCGCAGCACTACGCGCCCAGGCCGAAGCAATCACAGTCCCGGACATCGACGAAATCAAGCAGCGCCTCGACGAAGTTGACGCAATCAACAATGCCGTTCAACAGGGGATACGCTACCGGGAAGCACAGGACGAAGCCGCAAAGTGGGCTGACAAGGTCGCCGCCGGAACAAGTCGCATTACCGAGATCGACGCAGAACGCATCGAAATCCTGTCCGGTGCCGACTGGCCCGTTGAAGGATTGGGCATTGCAGACGGTGCGGTAACATTCCAGGAAGTGCCACTGTCGCAGGCGTCACAGGCTGAACAGTTGCGGGTTGGCATGGCACTGGCGTTGGCCGGCAAGCCTGAGATCCCGGTTGCCCTGATCCGTGACGGTTCACACCTGGATGACGAATCGCTTGCGCTGCTGGCAGACTATGCACAGGAAGCTGGCGCGCAGGTATGGATTGAGCGGGTTGGATCGCATGATGCCGGGGCGGTTGTTATTGAGGATGGGACTGTTGTTGAAACCAAGAACCAGAACACAGGTTCATAACCGAAGCAAGGAGATAGACATGGGAACAGACATTATCAGCACAAGAGACGATGCAACGAAAAACCTTCTGAAATCACACCACCGCAACATCGCAGCACTACTGCCGCCACAGATGCCGCCTGCGAAGTTCATGCGGACGGTCGCCAACACTCTGCTCAAGCACCCTGAGTATTTGGACGAGAAGAAATATGATCGGGCAAACCTGCTCATGGGGATCCTCAACGGTGCCGCTGCTGGCCTTGAGATTGATGATCGGGAATCTGCCCTGGTACCGTACAAGGGCAAGCTGCAATTCCAGCCGATGTATCAGGGGCTTGTGAAACTGGCCCGGCAGTCTGGTGAGATCAGCACGATCCAGGTAACGGTTGCCCGCAAGGGTGACGACTTCGATTATGAGTTGGGAATGAAGCCCGGTGTTACCCGCCACAAGCCCAGCGACAACACCAAGTATGGCGAGTACACGCACGTCTATTGCGTGATCAACTTCAAGGATGGCGGCTACCAATTTGACATTATGAGTTACTCTGATGTCATGCGGATCAAGGCGAAAAGCCCATCTGCAAACAGCACGTCGAGCCCATGGAAATCGGACCCGGAAGCGATGGGGTTGAAGACCGTGCTCAAGCGCACCCTGAAGCTCTGCCCGCAGTCAACCGAACTGAGCCGGGCGATGGCACTGGATAACCTCGCTGAGATCGGACAGGCACAGGCAGCCGCCTTTGATCTGGATTTGGTAACGCTGAATGTTGCTGAGCCGGAAGCGAAGCCAGAACCGGAAGCAGCCACGACAAACGGCACAACTGAAGCCGCGCCCAAAGGTAAGATGATATGAACTTCGATGAACTAGCCAAAACTGGGCGGGTTGACGGTATGCCCGCCGCTGAGTATCACAGGGTAAGCGCCTGCTCGAGCAGTGCAATCAGGGGTGTGCTGGATAACCCAGCGAAGTACCGACACAAGTCGAAGACCGGGATAAGTGGCCCGAGCATTGACTTCGGTTCCACCGTTCACGCTCTGGCCTGTGACAAGTTCGACGAAGAGATCGCGGTATTCGATGGTACCCGTAACCCACGGCACGCCAAATACGCAGCGTTCCTTGCTGAGAACGAAGGTAAGACAATCATCACGCCGAAGATTCTGGCCGATGCACAAACCGCGTGGACATACCTGCAGGACCACGTCAACAACGATCCTGAAGCCAGCCATATCCTGACGGGTGACGAAGAGGTATCCCTTTTCTGGTACGAAGTGGTGATCATGGATGACGGGTCAGAAGTCAAGGTGCCGTGCAAGGCAAGAGCCGACGTGCTCAATGTCGAGGGGCGATACCTCACGGATATCAAGACGGCGAAGGATGCCAGCCCCCGGGGCTTCGCAAAGGCCGCTAAGACGTGGCAACATCTGATCGGGTACGATGTGCAGTCCGACTGGTATATCCGCGGCTGTGAGGCTGTCTTTGACGTGCGTGGGTGGGTGTTTTATTTTGCCGCGGTGGAAAACTCTGCACCATTTCTGCCATGTGCGTTTCAGTTGGACGCGGGACACATTATGGATAAGACTTCAATCCTGACGCACCATGGATTGAGGAAGTGGACTGAGTGTTGGAGCACTGGATTTTGGCCTGGCTATGATGCTGGGATAAACTGGATTGTGTAAGGGGGAAACACCATGGGCGATATGGGCAAGACAGAGATAGCGATCAAGGTTCTAAAAGAAGAAAAAAAGAAACTGAAACTGAAAAACAAGGAACAGGCGGCAGAGATAGCAGAACATCTTGCAACCATTGGCAGGCTTCGCAGCAATCTGTCAAAAGCGGAACTGGTTGTAAACGATGCCAGTGCAGCTTGGCCGCGCGTCAAGACGTACATGGACCGATCTTTTGGCATGGGCAAGAATCAGCGGCGCGTGCTTGAAGTCACAAGGGAACTGTTGCGCGGGCTTTGTGGTAAGCAAAGCGCAGACTTGAGTAGCGTTGACGCTGAAGCTTTCCTGTCATCCACGGAAGAACTGTTGGAGCAGGTATGGTGGTCTAAGATTCCGACGCTGTGGAACCGCCCAGACGTTGATTCTATTTCCTGGAATTAGCGTTATGAGTGAATACGTCCAATCACTACGACACCTTGCCAGTCTGGTAGCATTGCGCCGCTGTGTTGAAATCAACTACTGGCGCGGCTGGCACAGGATACCAGCAGCGTTCGTGATCAACTGGCAAGGGCGTGAGTTACACAAGCTTTTTGAGCAACGCAGGTTGAGAGTTTACCGGAAGTAGCACAACCCCGCCCGGCGATGACTTCAAAGGGTAGGGGCCAGAATGGGGGGAAAGATGAACGACAAAATTACATTCACGATTAGAACAAGGACAATGTCAGCAGCATGCACAATCATGGTCAACGTACCACCTGTTGTTGCAGTTGAAAAGGCTTACCTCTGCGGTGTTCCTGGGTTTGAAACGCCGAGGCGCATACACGCCACCTATGTTGACGTGTGCACCGGAAACAGGACTTTTGTTACTGGCACACTGTCAGCCCCTAGCGAGGTTGAGTTCGATTCACTTATTGAAGGGTTTGTAGCGTGCGGCTGGACTGTTGAACAGGAGTCCAAATGAACAACTACTACAAGGTAGGTAGCCCAGAATGCCCCAAGTGCGGCGCTGACGGGCTGACGCTGGCAGCACATGGAACTATCAAGATCCGTGGCGGTGAGCATGTCAAGTGCTTTGGCTGTGACAATCACGGTACGTGGGACACGGACGAATCAGGGGCGTGGGTTGATTGGGAGGTAGAGCGATGACAAAGCCCGACGAAATCAGGCTATTCAACGCGCTCAAGCGAAGGGCCGATGGTGATCTGGACGGGCGCGGCATGGCTGCCAGCCTTGGAATTAGCGAAAAGGTTGCTTACAACCGGCTAATGAAATGGGAAGATCGCGGATGGTGGGAATATGGCGTCAGTGCGTTTTGCGGATGGTTTACCAAGTTAGGGAAGGCTGTTGTTCTCACCGAAAAAGGCTGGATATGCGGCGAGATTGAAAAAGAAGAGGTCAACAAATGACAAAGAAAATAAAAGTCACCCATCCCGGATATCCCAAAACAGCCGACTGCCTGGGGTACTGCAACGGGAAGATGAAGAGCTTGTATCCGGGGCACCGGATATGCGACGGTTGCAAGCACAAGCAAAACTACGCCAGCAAGTCCACCGCGCTGCAGGAAAAAACCTGTGTGCATGCGCTTGAGAGTATTGGATAGGGGGACATGATGAAAGACAATCCATTGACGAATGGATGGCAAGAGACGGACACATTGACTATATTGCAAACCAATTTGAATGGTTGTTTAGTGACATGACAGGGGGCGAAGATGTTTGACAGGACAGACAACAGCGTAAACTTTCCAGACAAGATACAGATAACGAAAACAGTAACAGAACACCGGGCACCGACTGACGACTCAATCAGGATATTCCGTGAGTACGTGGAAAAGGCGCGGGCCGAAGTCGCAGAAATGGCACGGTGCGGTGACAACATTATCAAGTATGGCTGGACGACGTTCAGGGATCCAGCAATGATGCGTGATGTTGTCGTTTTGGACCTTGTTATCAATGGTGAGAAAGTTGACTTTTACAAAAATCTTTCCTGTGAGTATCACATTGATCCTGGCAAACGCATTGACTCAATACGAAAAATGATGGCCGAAGCCCTGGCTGAAAAGATCATTGCTGACCTGTTTCGGGTGGACCCTATGGTTATCATAAAGCTTGCAGAGGGGGCACAGTGAGTAAACACAAAACAATAGATGCAGCGATGCTTGAGCCAGAGCCAACTGACGGCGGGATAACCAGGATAGCCTGCGAGTGGGCGGGCACCGTAGTAGGCATCCCGCTGCTGTGCATGTTCGTGGGCGGGCTGTGGATTTTTGACAAGTGCGGGCGTGGCCGTGAATGGGTGCGGTATTGGATAGGGGTGGAGAAATGAGCGTATGGACCAAGGAACAACTCGAAAACATGCTTGAGGACGTGGTCAACGAACTGGACTTGAGCGGCAGTGCGATCGAAAAGCATGGGCCACTGGGAACGCCACCGGCAGAACTTGTCAGGCTGGTACTGGCAGAAAAGGATCGCCGGATCGCATACCTGGAAAGTGGTCTGATAGGGGTGAAGAAATGAGTAAGGAATGGAAAGACTGGGACGGCGAACAGTGCCATCATTGCGGCAATGATGCCGAAGTGTTGACTACCTGCGACCACGGCGAAGCCTGCGACGGTGACGAAGTGCGTTGTGTCGGATGCGGCTGTCCAGGCGGTATCAGTACTGACGAGGTAGAGGCGTGGGTCAACTGGCATGACGAGCCGGACTGTGATTGCTGGTGGTGCAACTCGCAGGCAGAACGGGAGAAGAAGGACGAGCGGATTGCCATCCTTGAACGGGCATTGGCAATCATGTACTCACACGTCGGGCACAGACCAGTCGAGAAATCATATCTTACACCGGGGCTGGACCTCGAGTGTCCTACGCCTGCGGAATGTGAGCGGGCGGCAATGGATGAGAGGGGTGGGAAATGAGCAACGCAGAATACAACGAGAGCCAGTACGAGACAGGATTGGCAGAGTTACGGGAGCGATACGAGGTCGAAGCTGAGACACAGGCAGCACGGTTACAGAAAGCGTGGGACCGCATTGCGTACCTTGAGGAAGCAGTGAGGGTGCGTGATGGCATCGCCTGTGGCTTTGGTGGCTGCGATTATTGCGACACTGTATCCGGTGATGACCATGGTGAGTGCCACGTCAAAGACTGCCCCACGCAAACACACCCGGTGGAGGGGAAAGATGTTTGACGAGATAGTGAAGAGGGGAAACGCAGACAAGAGGCGGATTGGGCATGCAGAGAAATCTGTTGACCATGCCGCAGCCAACATTGGGCATGGTCCACCCGGACCAGAAGAATGGGCAAACTATCGGGTAATGGTGCAGCAGGCTGCGAACAAGCAACGGCAACTGTTGGGGTATTGGGAAGAGGCACACGACCAGCGTCAACACCTAATCAAGATGTTGCGGGCGATGGCTGGGGCATATGGTGACGGTGACTTTTGTTCCGGATGTCCGCTGTTCACCGATTCCGGGTGCGAGGCAGGGGTCTCGCTGGACGTAGACCACTGCGAAAAAACAATTACGGCATGGGCCGACAAGCATGCGGGGGGTGAGGAAGTTTCAGTTGGGGGTGAATGGGCGAGTGATGATGTATGTGAGCATTGTGGTTTTCCAGAGTCAATTTGCTCTTGCGACTATGAGGCGCTGGCACTACCGGATGGAGGGTGAGGAATGAGTAAACACGTCACTGTAGCAGCGTTTGCCGTGCTTCTGTTTGCCATACTTCTGTTTGCCTACATCCAAAGTGAACGTGCTGAGTGCTCCGTCGAGTGTCAGGACAATGGATACGTCCACAGCCACGCCACTTACGATAAATGCGTATGCCTAGAGGAGGTGAACAAATGCAAGGAATAATGTTCACGGAAGAACTATTCCCGCTGGTAGTCAGCGGATGAGTAAAATCAAATTCAGCCACCACTATAACAAACTGAATGCCGCACTATTCCCGACAATCCGCAGATGGATGCCACGGAAAGATGAGTATTACATACCCGGAAAGATGTTTGACGTGGAAGTGTGCGGGAAGGTTCTCGGCAAGGCAGAACTGCTACACGAGGAACGCGTGAAGACTGCCGACTTGCACCCTGACTTTATCGACTATGACACCGATAACGGGATGTATAAACTCGGCAAGATGGACGCTATGTTACTCTGGTTTGCATGGCGAGAACGGGTAGAAGTGGAGGCCAAATGACTAAACCAACACCAGAAGAAATCAAAAAAGCAAGCGCCGAGTGGGTGGACCTCGAACCCTACAAGATGCATCAGGGACACGTTGCAAACCGCCTGGCTGCGATGCTGGCCGTGATGTGTGAACGGGTCACTGAGCTTGAGGCTGCCGAATGAAGACCGATTGGATAACTATCTGCAAAAAGACAGTGGCATCAATGAACGGACACCCGGATGATGAAGAGTCAGTGAGTGAGGCACTTGTCGGCGTCGCTGAAGGTCTGCGCGATTTCGACGGGCGTGGCAGTCAGATAAGATTCGCAGTCCAACGGGCACGGTGGGCAGTGCTGCTACACTGGCGCAAGAACTTCGCCCGCAAGGAGGTTGCTAACCTGTATTCAGACGAAGTCGCATCTCGCGACCCATCACCGGAAAGCCTTGTTTTTGCAAAAGAGATTTGCGACCGTGCAGGGGATTGGTCAAAGGGCACCAGGAAACGGGTAATCGAGCACTGTATTATTGAGGGCAAGACCGCCCGTAGTCTTGCAGACGAGATCGGCATATCGACACAAGCGATAATCTTTCACAAGCATGGCGGGATTGAGGAATTGCGAGGGCGCTTTGCGTCCAGCATGGGGGGATAAAATGGATGAACGAGCACTGACAAGCACTGACGACATGGCAAAAGAACGGGATGAACTGCAAGCCCGCAACGATTCACTGTCAACCGCGTTTCAGGCAGCCCGCAAGAGCATAGACGTTTACAGGCGCGAGGTCCTGCTGAGCCGGGAAATTGCACGGCGGCTTGCTGTGATGGTTCGCGATGGGAAGCCCATGTGTTCTGAATGTGACGGGGTTGACGATTGCCAGGCCGGGTGCTTTACTGACTGTCTCATTGCCTGCGTTCAGGATGAGATACTGAAAGAAGAAGGGGTGAGCAAATGAACATCAAAGAAATCACAGTTGAAGCGAGGGAAACGAGAAGCCACCCTTTCACGGGCGGTGATTATTCGATCGGTGCGACGGTGACCGTTGATGTTACCGACGATGACAAAGCACACTTGGTTGGTGATACCCTGCTGGACAATGTGCAACAGGTCGTCAAGACTCGCCTCGATGCATGGGAAAATGAGAGGCGGATTGAGGCGGGGCAATTCAGGTGTAACCTGTGTAAAGAATGGGTGACGCATGAAGAGTACGAAGTGAGCCACGACGGTAGTAACGTGAAGGCGTGCTGGACGTGCTATCAGAAATGCAACAACGTGCCCAAATGCAATGACGAAGAAATCCCTTTTTAGCAACCAAGCCCAAACGGGCAAATCATAGGAGTCACAATGAAGAAACTACTACCGCTGTTTATCGCCGTTATCTTGCTGTCATGTGCTCACGATCAACAGCCATGCCCGGACCCTGTGCCAGCGCCAACAGTTGACGGTGTCGCCGTCGTCAACGCATCGCTGAAGGTGCTCACTGATTCATACCTTGTCGGCTCTGCTGACGGTAGTTTCCGGCTCATGGAAGCCGTTGAGGGTGTCATGGGCGTGGCAGATGAAATCCTTTTTGTCACGGGGCGTGCCGAGCATCCCATTGGCAAGGGTGCGTTTTGTGGCGTCAAGATCGGGCCTGCGTTTGCGTTCCTTACCAATGGCGTGCGTATGGCCCTGCTCACTGCCGGGGTTGCTGACCTCGTGCTATATGACCAGGGTAAGCCGGGCGCTGGCTTTGCCGATGCTGTCACGCAGGCAATTGCTCAATCCCTGAAACTCGCCATTGCTGACGGTACTATGACATGGGGGGAAATGTATGTCGTTCTATCTGCCGGGATTACTGCGACCGTCAAGGCGGCTGGTAAGTGGGACAAGGTTGTCGGCAAGACGACTGCCGGGGCGATTGTTACGGCTGCTACTGTGACGATCAAGAGCGGCATGATTCTGTTTGCTGTATATGACGATGTGCTTTGGATGGAAGGTGCGGAATGAGTGACAACAGACGGCAATGGGCATCATCCTTACTGGCAATTATCGGTGGCGTTGCGATGGTTGGCGGTGCCACTGATGTCGCTACAGTTGTAATGCTGATGGCTATCTGGGTTGAACTTGTGGACAGGGACACCAAATGACAATACCACCATGGGTGATCCCACTAGCAAAGCAGGGCGGCAAGTGGCTGATTGACGTGATAGCCAAAGCTGTCAGGCGGGAACGGAAGAGGAAGAAGCGGGCGAAGTCTAACGCTGATGAAGTGTTTGACGCGATTGACTCAACTGACTATGGGCCGGGCAATTGATGAGCACATGCAAGATACTCACAGGCGATTGCCTGGAAGCAATGAAGACCATACCCGATTCTTCCATTGATCTCATCCTGACTGATCCGCCATATTACCGGGTGAAAGGTGAGGCGTGGGATCGTCAATGGGATACGCCAGACTTGTTCATTGAGTGGATCGGTAAGGTTGCCGCCGAATGGTATCGGCTGCTCAAGCCTAATGGTTCGCTGTATTGCTTCGCAAGTCCGAAGATGTCAGCCCGCGTCGAAGTCGAGATTGGGCGTCGGTTCAATGTGCTGAATAGGATACGCTGGCAGAAGCCGGAAGGCTGGCATCACAAAGCAGTCAAGGAAGAGTTGCGATCCTACCTTTCACCCTGGGAAGAGATAATCTTTGCAGAGCACTACGGCTCTGACAATATAGCCAAGGGCGAAGGTGGATATGTTGCCAAGTGCGACGAGTTGCGGGGCTTTGTGTTCGAGCCGTTGCGGGAATATCTGGCGTCAGAACGCGACCGGGCTGGCTGGACAACGCGCCGTGTCGCTGAAGAATATCAAAAGGTTACTGGTAGCAGAACGGTTACTGGCATGGCTGGCCATTGGTTTGAGCGGGTACAGTGGACACTGCCGACAGAGAAAAACTATACCTTTATCCGTAACCTGTTCAACCAGAATGGCGGCGAATACCTGCGGCGAGAGTACGAAGACCTGCGGCGAGAGTACGAAGACCTGCGGCGAGAGTACGAAGACCTGCGGCGAGAGTACGAAGACCTGCGGCGAGAGTACGAAGACCTGCGGCGACCTTTCACAGTAACTGACAGTGTGCCATATACGGACGCGTGGACGTTCAAGACAGTTGGCACATACGGCGGAAAGCATCCGTGTGAAAAACCGCAGGCCATGTTGAGGCACATCATCAGGGCAAGCAGCAGGCCGGGTGCCACCGTGCTTGATTCATTTGTTGGCGGCGGTAGTACCGGGGTTGCGTGTGTGGCCGAAGGGCGTGACTTTATCGGGTGTGAACTGAGTGCAGAGTGGGCGGTGAGTGCGACAAGAAAAATCCGCACGTCTGCGGGACTGTTTAGAAAGGTGGAATTTATATGATAACCATTATGCTGATTTTGTTTGTAGTGGTGCCACCGCAACCAGAGCGGATACAGACTGCCCTGCATTATTCCGCAGTAGTCTGGGGCCATGATCCTGACGAGTTCTGGGGGCTTGCCTATGTCGAGAGTACAATGCAGGTCAATCCGCCGCGTATGGGGCCAAAGGGTAAGCCGTGGGGTGATCCACCGGAAGGGCGACGGTGGAAATATTGCGGATTAATGCAAACCACCCATTACCCGCGCAGGCCTGCAAGATCAAAGGCAGCGTATCCGCCGGGCGAGTGGCTGATTGCATGGCCTGAATTGTCAGCATTTTACGGGGCGATACATCTGCATGGATGGCGTAGGTGGTGCGGTGAAGAGTTGCAGTATGAAGGGTGGCACAGCGGCTGGACCGGGTGCCGGGGTGAAGATGGGTTGTCATTCACTAGAAAAGTTATGAGGTATGCCAAGAGGAAGAGGGCGAAAGATGAATAAGTTTATTGAAGAAGCACGGCAGATTGCGGCGCAATGCTGGTGTGACAAGGAAACTGAGCACCTGGAAATGGACGTGATATTGGCCGAAGTCATTGCAAGAAAGGTTGCCGCGTGGATGGAAACGGGCGCAGACTATTCACGCAATGCCGATTACTATCGCGGGTTGCTGGTAGAGTGCGGTGAAGCAATCGGTGAAGAGTCTCGCATTCAGGATGATGGCAACCGCTCCTATGATGTCCTGTGTGCCAAGATTCCAGAACTGGTTGCCGTGCTTGTGAAGAAAAAGAACAGCAATGAGGCGACGGAATACCACAAGATTCAAACTGTCAGCAGGTCCGGGGAACGCGTTATTACGAAGTTGAAAGCTAAGGATTTCAGAGGATAGGGGAACAAATGACAGACCTAAAACAAGCAAATGAACGCCTACTGGCCATGCGCCAAATGCAGGCTCACGCAATCGCAATGTCCTTCTGGCAGCGCGGGATCATCGACGGCACCGACAAGGGCAACAAAGTCATCGGCCTGGAAATCTGTGATCCGCCCCGTGATGACTATGCAAACGGGGTGGTGCAGTGGTGCGGTGAAGCCGTTGGCAAGTGGCACGAACTGTCAGGAATGCACCGCGAAGTAATGGGCCAAATGCAAAGCTGGTATCGGGCGACGTGCCTGGGCACATACATGATTGATGAGGGCGTCGGAGTGCCTGCCTATGTGATGATTGATGGCAAGTGGATACTGGTCGAGGACTGGCACAAACTGCACGGCGTCAAGCGGCTCTGGGTTGATTGTCGCCATGGGTGCCCGGATTGGTTTGTGCCCCGATCAGGTGACATTGCCATTAGGATGCGTGACAAGGCCGTGAAGGTAGGCGGACATGTAATGCAAGTGGCTGGTCCGGTGACGGACAAAAAAGAGGTTACAGGGGTATCCACGGTCGAAGGGAACACAACCGGGTTACTTCCCAACGGCCAATGGAAAGAGGGCGTGGTTGTGAAATCGCGGCAGTTGATTGAGAATCAGGTGGATTACATCCTTCGTCCAAGTGCTTATGACTATCGGTTGGATGTGCAGTATTCGGTTGGGGGGTGAGTGATGACTGAAAAAGAACTACAAAACAACGTGCTGCGCCTTGCCGGGCTGAGTGGATTCCTCAAGTATCACACCCGAAACAGCAAAGGCTCACACAAGGGCTTCCCGGATTTGGTCCTATGCAAACCGCCCCGCCTAATATTCATTGAACTGAAATCAGAGAATGGGCGGGTGAAGGACGAACAACTAACATGGGGCATGCGCCTATCAGATTGCCCGGTTGAGTACTACCTGTGGCGTCCGGCTGATTGGGACAATGGGACAATTCAGGATGTGATTGTTGGGGGTAAGCGATGAGCGACTATGTAAAGTTGCCAACCAAGTTTGCGGTTATGGTTCATGCGGTGTCTGCAACTGTTGGTAATTTCCTAGAGTCAGGCCACATGCAGGCAGCCCTTGGCGTTGAGAAGGCCATGCTTGCAAAGTGCCCAAGGTGCTACTACGAACACAGGGTACCACTGGTTGTGGACGGACAGACGGTTGAAATAATAAAGCGTGAACTTGAGGTTTTGCAGCATGACGTGAAGAATAAAGACAGAAGGATTGCAGGACTAAAAGAAGCTCTCGCAGGGTATCAAAGGGCAGCAATCAACAGGGACTTAGATCACATATATGGCAACGACTGAGGGTGCAAATGAACGACAAAACAAAGCACAGCGACGAAGCACAAGAGGCGTGGCGAGAAGCCATTGACGAACTGAACCAGCAGAATCAAACCCTGTTCAGGATGGTTGAATTGCTACTTGACAAGCGCGACGAGAAACCGATCCCGGTTGGCCCTGATTCGGTGTTTGAGTTCCATCAAGACGTGGTCGGAATACCTTGTTGGCGATATCGCTGTTCTTTCTGCGGTGGCGCTGTCAGCGGTGAAGGGCACGGCGTGTCTGTGATGTGCAATTGTGGCCATGCAACGACAGTATACCGCGATCGAACTGTTTGCGTAGATCACAACCCTGATCCATTTACGGAAAGGCGGGACACATGAGACGCCAATTCGTCAGGTGCTGGTACAGGAACGTGATCGAGGAAGACTGTGATGCCTATGGTGGGCCAAAGTATGCAGAAGAAATAATGCCAGACGATGCACCGGAAACAGGACCCTCAGTGCTGCCCGGCAATGATCCCGGTGGAATTCCACGCAATGAATCTGTTGACAGTGCCTGGCTGCTGGCGGTTGGTAACGCTACTGGATTTGATGACTGACTCACTCAACCTTACCAATCCCCTTCCCCTCAATAACTTTCGCAAGTGCCTTTGTCGCAGCCTCAACCGCTATCTGCTGCATCTCTTCCGTGTCAGGCCCACTATTCGCAATCGCTGCACTTCCACCACCACCGCAAAGGGCTGACAGGATCGCCAGGATAATCCAGTTGTCTTTGAGCCAGGAAGCCACACCGTTACGCGGGGGCCGGTCCAGTCTCGGGTCAGCATCTATGGCCCAGTCGTTTGGCCTCAGTTCCATTTCACGCCTGATAACTGCCACGTCCTCAGACGTGTTGCGCTGTCGATCGTCGAACCTGTCAAGCTTCTTTTCAAGCCTGTCGAGGGTGTTTGACAGGTGTGCCTGATCTGCATTGTACCGCTCTGTGGTGACTGTTCCCGGCATGACTTCCCCTTATCCTCTACCACCTAGTCTTCGGCCAATAGCGTTTCAAGGAACTTGAGGGCTTTCAGCGCCCCCTTTGCATCCTTGAGAGTCAAACACTGGCCGTATAATTGCCTCGCACCGAGCAGGATCGCCCCCTTCTGAACCCGGTAATCTTCTGCGCCTATTGCGCGCAGCTCGTCAACCGCTGCGTTATATTGTGCCACTGGTTTCTTGACACCTTTGCCCGTCAGCCAGGCAATAATCTCAGGCTTGCGCTGGCCGGCTGTAATCATTGTTGCGATCTCTCTCATCATGTCTGTTGCCACGTCGCCCCCCTATGGCAGGTCCGGGAATTCATTATAGTATGGAATCATAAAGAATCCGTACTCGAACAGGTTGAAATCAAGACTCGTGTCAATCTTCAGCTGCAGGGTAATACTCTGCGGTTCGTCGGACACCGTCACTGGAATTGGTGTCTTGTTCCAGTCCGTACTATTCGGGTTGGCCGTAGGGTCAGTCTCTGCGAAGTGTAGAAACTGAACGTCTGCATAATCCTCACCCGTTTCGCTGCCGTGTGTTCCCTGAGTGAGTGCCAGGAACCTGTCCCACAATTCACCTGATATCCGGTAATATAGTTTCACCGCTGCATCTTGGTCCGTGTTATCAATCTCGCACACGCCGCGTGCCCTGAGTCCGAGCCCAAAAGTGTATGGTGGAACAGCTATCGTAATATCCCAGATCGTGTCATCATAGTCAGCAGCGCGCCCACGTCCGATTGTGAGCGGGTAAGCTATCCGCCTGTTGCCCGTTGCCAGTCTGTCTGCAATGATATTCAGTTTGCCTGGGTCAGTGCCTTTTGTCTGCCGTGAGTTGTATGCTGTCCAGTCTGGGAATAGAGCATCTGGGCTGCTTTGTTTCTGAACCATCCTATTCCTCCCAAATGCACAAGCCGATCACCGCGGTATCACGCCCTGCACCACCATCAGTGGGGGTCACCAGTTCAATATAGACATTGTCAAACGTCAGCAGTCCCTTTTCTGGTGGCCTGATCTCAAGTGCCCGGGTCGCCCAGTCTGCATGGTCTTCCGGGTCAATGGTTGCAGAATTGTTGAGGAAGGCAACCTTGTCAATCCCATCCACGCCATATGTTTTTTCCATCGCTTTGGTATAAATGCGGTACTTACAAGCCGCATGTTCACCATATCCGAGGATTGAGCACCAGAGTGACAATCCGGGCTGCACCGATACCGGAATCGGGCCAATAAGTCGCACCCATGAGGCTGACAGTGCGGGCGAAGAATAGAAATCAGTGCCCGTCTCTGACAGATATTCAGACCAGCAACAGAAGGTGGAGTTTTTGTCAGCGTTCAGTGCCTCGATATTGTCAACCAACTGCCGCGCATGGATGATATCAAGCGGGCTGTTCGCGTCAAATGCCCTGGTGTCATTGGGAACAAAACCACTTGAGCGGATACCGCTGGCAAGCTCAACGCTCGTTGCTGCTACTGATTCAGCCGTGGCCTGTTTGAGCGTTATCGTTGCGCCAACATCGACTTCATACACGCTGAAAACCAGAAGGTGCGCGTCTGTGTATGGAATCA
>Ga0233413_10000630_pt1 | contig 16588 bp, 8 predicted proteins | sample Na_anoxic_6_MG_FD_189019 | JGI IMG/M metagenome (GOLD analysis project Ga0233413, IMG submission 189019) | Seawater microbial communities from Saanich Inlet, British Columbia, Canada - Na_anoxic_6_MG | ecosystem: Environmental > Aquatic > Marine > Inlet | place: Canada: British Columbia... | reverse complement strand
CAGAGGAAGGTACTTATGGTTCTAGAGGTGGTTTATTTTCACAACATGGTGGAGCTAAAACAGCTATAGCTAAAATGATTATCAGTAAAACAAGAAGAGTTTTAATAAAACAAGCCGGTAAAACTGTGGTTACTAGTGCTGGTGGGGCTAAACTAATTTCTTTGGCACCAATTTTAGGTTATTTAGCAATACCTTTAGTTGCGGCAGGTATAACAGTAAAATTATTAAGGGAAAAAGGTCAAAGACAATCTAGAGCTAAAACTTTAAATGATTTATTACAATCATTACAAGATGTTAAACCAACACAAGAAAACCCACCTGTAATAAAAGACCCTAAACCATATGAAGAACCAAAAGTGGACCCAGGTATCGAACCAAAAGTGGACCCAGAAGTAATACCGCCAACGCCTGATATACCCGCAGATTTTTTACAGGGTAATAGAAATATGCAATTAATTTATCTGTCCCAAAATTTCTTACCTGGTGGTAAAAGTTTGTGGAGTAATCTTGGTTTAAAAGAGGGTACAATTTTAGCTTCAAGCTTTTTTGATGCAGCACTATCACAAGGTGGTGATAAAAGAAATTTAGACTCTGAAAGATACTTAAAAGAATTTCATAAACATTTAGAAAAGAAAAGTTCATTCACTAAGAAGGTTAATGTGGGGACTTGGTTAGCTAAAGTACGGAGTGATGAAAATCAGGCTTTAATTAAATGGGTTAGAAACACAAGAAAAGGTATTGGCTCATTTTTTACTAAACTAAAGAAAGGTTTCCCGGAAGATTTCGCTATAGGTGAAAGACAAAAAGCTAAAGTATCTAGACCAGGTGAAAGAGGTAAAGCGATGGGGTTAGCTGGTGAATCTTTAAATGGTAGATATGACTTAATAACTGAATTAAGTTTAGGTAACTCAGCTAGTCAAGCTGGTTTTGATGAAAACCTATTAATGAAAAATTTACCACAGTTTATGGAAATGTTATCCATGATGTACTACGGAGCAAAAGGTAAGAAGTTACCGTATAACAAAGAGGCTGTTTTAGCCTTTTGTGGTAAGTATGGTTGTAAAGGTGGTAGTAGTAAGAAATACAAACAAACCAAGTCAGATGATTATCAGTTTGTTGAGGGTGAGAATGCTTTGGGTGAGGAGGTAACAAGAATTAAACAATTAATGAAATAAAATAAAGTTGTCGCATATTTATAATTAAAGATAACAAAAACAAAAACAAAAACAATATATTATGGCAGATTTGTTAATGAGAATGCCTGTTCCTTACGAGCCAAAGAAGAAGAATAGGTTTATATTTAGATTTCCAACACCTTTGGGTATTCAGGAATGGTTCGTATCAAGTGGAGCAAGACCTACTTACACAATGGAAGAAACTGAAATTCAGTTTTTAAATACCTCAACTTTTGTGGCAGGTAGATTTACGTGGGAAACAATTGATGTTACTTTTAGAGACCCTATTGGTCCTTCAGCAACACAAGCACTTATGGAATGGATTCGTTTACATTCGGAGTCTGTTACAGGTAGACAAGGTTACGCTGCTGGTTATAAAAAAGATGTTGAGCTGGAGATGTTAGACCCAACAGGAGTTGTAATTGAAAAATGGATATTACAAGGAACTATGGTTACTTCAGCGAATTTTGGGGATTTGGATTATTCTTCTTCAGATATCGCTGACATTTCAACCACACTCAGATTTGATAGAGCAATATCTGTATTTTAAAATTACTTATATATTAAATAAAAAGGGACTACATAATCGTAGTCCCTTTTTTGTTACCAATCAAAATCTATATCGTAATCATTATCACCATATTTCTGTATTGAGTACCCTCCGTTAAAATCTTCGTAATCCCAAAAATCTTCAAACTCACCAACACTATAGTCATTACTAACTCCAATAACGTTTTTTTCGTCTTCACCATACAAAATATCGTCATCTTCATCAAAATAAAGGTCATCTTCTTCATCTTCTTCAACAATAAGTTGTTTTGTTGAGGTGTTAAGTCCACCAAAAAGTGAATTAATGTAATCCTTTTTTTGTTCATTTGGTCTTTCGTAAAAGTTTTCACCTAATACTTCATGTAATTTTAACCCCAATTCAAAAGCGTTTTGAACTTCTTCCACCACAACATACTCATTTTCTGTGTGATATCTATGGTAACCAGCCGCTAAGTTAAGACAAGAAAAACCAAATTTTTCCATTAATGGCCAAATATCGGTATAAGGATGTCTAGCCCAATCGGTTATTCCGTGTTCTAAGATTAAAGGACTAACTTTTTCACCAAAACTTGTTTTTTTACCAAACAATTCTTTACCCATTAAACTCATACTCATAGAGTCACCTTTAGGTGAGTCGTACTGAATAGCGTAACCAACATTCTTAAAAAATTCAGGGTCAGCTTGTTTAGAACCAACACAACCAATTTCTTCCGAAACAAATAAAGCAATTTTTACATTATCTAATTTGTCTAACATTTCCAAACAAAGAAAAACACCACACTTATCATCACCACCAATACCTGAAGGTTGGTATGTTATTGTGTCAATACCCGTTAAAATAGTTTGATTGTTTTCCTCTAGTTGAACAACTTTAAGATTAAGGTTTACAGAGTGGACTGTGTCAGTGTGTGCCACAAAACAAGGGAAGTTTTCTGATTTACCTTTAGTGACATATATATTACCAATAGAATCTTTTTGGTAATCGTAACCTTTTCCACTCAAAGTTTTTTCTAAATACTCTATCATTAGGTCTTCTTGTCTTGAGTGTGTTGGTACTGATAATACTTCTTTTAGTCTTTGTAATTTTATGTCTTCCATAATTTTTATATCTTTCTTTAATTATTATACTACAAATATAAGAATTTATTTTTTATTAGCAAAATAAATCACAAAAAAAATAAATTAAAGTATTTATTTAGCATAATACTTAATGTTTACTTTGTAACTAAAGCTGTTATGGTTAAATTAAAATAATATAACAAATTAAAAAAAAAAGTTTTAAATGTCAAACGAAAATAATAATAATAACACAGAAAGTGTTCTTTTTGAAACACCTTTCGATGTCTTAGAATTACCTTCAAAAGGTTATTTATATCCGGGTAAACCATCAACAGTTAAAGTTGAGTATCTAACTGCTTCTGATGAAAACATCCTAACTTCACCTAATTTAATTAGAAGTGGTAAGGTTTTGGATGTATTAATAGAAAGAAAAATTAAAACTAAAGATTTACCGTTATCTAGTCTTTTGGTGGGTGATAGAAACGCTATTATGATTTGGTTAAGGGCTACTGGTTATGGTGAAATGTATCCAGCTAAAATGGTGGACCCAGTTACCTACGAAGAGTTTGAGACCGAAATAGATTTGACAAAATTAAAAACAAAAGAATTAACGGTACAACCTAACGAAAATAACGAATTTGATTTTGACCTACCTAGGAGTAAGAAAAAAATTAAATTTAGGCTTTTAACAGTTGCTGATGAAACTTCAATAACAAAGAAAAGTGAACAAAGAAGTAAAGCAACTAAGTCACAAATTAGTAACGCTTTAACTTATAGATTACAATCACAAATAACCGAGATTGAGGGTAATAGAGACCCTGTTTACATTTCTAAATTTATTAACGTTATGCCGGCTTATGATTCCCTTAAGTTTAGAGAGTACTCTGATGAAATAGAACCTGGTATAGATTTAGAAGTGGAAGTGGAGGGTCCATCGGGTCCCTTTCTTAGTGTCTTTTCCATTGGACCAAACTTTTTTTGGCCTAACGCTAGAGTATAGACATAATTTAATTCAACAAATTTACTATTTAGTTAAACATTTACGTTTTAATTATTCAGATGTTTTAAACATGCCTGTTTATGAAAGAAAAATTTATATTGATATGTGGCAAAAAGAAATGGAGAAAGAACAAAAACAATATAATAAGTCTAAATCTGGTAAGAGATAATTATAAACTAAGGCATATTTATGAATAAAATGGTCAATGAAAAAAATACTTGGTGAGGGGCCTTTATCCCCCAAATATAGGAAAGATTATACTAAGTCTAAAAAAAATCTAAAGGGCGTTGACGATGAGTCGTTACAAGCTATTGCTAGAGCTGGTGATGATGATTTAGATTCAGCTTTCTCTAAGGTTGGTATGGGTGTTAATGTTGATTATTATCCTTTAACTTCTATGAGTAGACCTTTTAAAGTTTCATTTGATTACACTTCTTTTGGTTCTAGTGTTCCAATTTCTTGGATGGGTGAAAAATCTTCCATTGATGGCAAAGCTATAATGGAGGAGTCTTATGATGCGGTTATATGGTTGGCTCCCGATAGTTTTAAAAAAATAGAGTCTGGTACTTTAGAAAAAGATTATTACAAGTTTAAGGTTGTTAGTGTAAACAATAAAAAACCTGAAAGTGACTTTTTATTTTTTAAAGCCGACCAAATAAATATAGATGATAAAATAACTAAAGAAATTTCACCTAGATTAATTTTAGATAAAAAATATGAAATAGGGTTAAAACTAAGTGAAGTAGTAGACCAAGATGGTGAGGGAAATGAAGAAAAAACTACTGATGATGAGGTTAAGGAAGTAGGGATACCAAAAGAAATATCTTCAGGTAAAAATAGGAATGAAATTTTTAGGTTACTGTTAAATACTTTTGGTGGTTACAATGGTTCTATTGTTTATGGTGATGGATTTAAGTCGGTAGAAGATTCTAGAGAGTATGGTAGGTTACAAAGAGATGTAAAATCTGGTAAAGAAGATAAATCAAAACTAAAAGAATTTAGGGAAAAATCGGGTAGAGATAAATACTCTATGATGATATCTAATTTAAGAAAATCTTATCCTAAAAGTTTTATGTCTAAATTAGAAAAAGCTTTTCCTGAATTTAAAATCTCTTACTCAAAAGAGTCTATTGAAGAGTCTTTTATTAAAACAACTTTATTAGAGGAAGATAATAATGATAAATACAAAAGATGGTCTCTTGTTTTTCCAGGTAAAGTTATTAGTAATACTGTTATAGATAAATTAGATAAAAATATAAAAGAATTTATGTTGGCGGTTAAAAAATGGTTTGCTATACCTGTTAAAATAGGTAATAAAAAACATTCTTACACCATAAATTACGATACAAAAAAAGTTAACACTTATTGGGATAAATTTTATGGAACTAAGAAAGAATCAAAACTTTCTTTATTTAATGTTTTAAATGAGTCTGTTGGTGGTATATTAAGTGAGGAGGTTAAAAAGGAGAGAGCTGAGTTAGTTTTTAATAAAATTTTCATTAAAGGAATGAAAAAAGGACAAAAAAATCAAGATACAGATGTTGATATTATTTCTGGTGCTGGTGGTAATCCTATAAAAGTTATTAACTTTGAAATTAGTGATACTTTTATTAATAAAATTAAAGAGGAAGCTAAAAAATCCTCTATATCAGATGCTGAGATTGGTAGTATTGTTACGATATTAAAAGAATTGGAAGGTAAATCACTAAAGGTTGAAAATAAATCTGATAAATCTATTTTTTTATTAGGTAAAACTGACTTAGGTAAAAATTTATTTTTAAATATTCCAATTAAAGACAATGGTGTTAACTTAAAAGGTTTAAATAAACTACTTACTTTAGGTGGTGAATTTAAAAATTGTGGTTTTGCTTATGCTAAACCTAATAAACCATTTATTATAAATGGTATTAATCTAAAACTAAAGTTAGGTAAATAATTAATATGGCACTAGACCCAAAAAATCTTGATAAGTATTTAGAAAACTTAAAAGCAGCGGAAACTTATTCTAAAGAAGTTAATGCCAGTTTTAGTAATTGGGAGACTGCCGCTAAAAATATAAAAAATATCTCAAATGAGATAAAGAATAAACAAAAACTTATAGCGGAGTTAACTGAAAGGCAAGTAAATGCGACTGGTGAGGAAGCGAAGTTATTACAGGACCAAGTTAACTTTGAAAAGGAAAAGTTAAAACAAGGTCAAGAACAATTAAAGTTACTTAGAAAACAAGCTTCAGTTACAAAAACTTTATTTAATGAGGCGAAAAAAGCCGCTAAAGGTTTGTCATCACAACTATGGAGTGTTGTAGAAGCCTTTTCAAAAGCGGATGGTGCCGCTAGGAGAGTATCCGTTCAAATGGGTCTTGGTACGGCAAGGATGAGTCAGTTTGAGTCTGTGGCCGCTAATTCAGCTAGTCAATTAGCTTTAATGGGTATGGAAGCCGGCACCGCTTCAGAAATGATGAGTTCTTTCGCTGATGAAACAGGTAGGCAGGTAATATTAGGTAAAAAGGTTGTCGTTGAAATGGGTGCTTTAGCTCAAAGAACAGGTTTGGCTCACGGTGAAATGGCTGGTTTAGTGGGCCAAATGGAGGGTTTCGGTTTGGGTGCTTCTTCTTCTGTTAAAATGGTTAGTGATATAGCTGATGAGGCTGACAAAATGGGGCTTAACACATCAAAGGTAATTAAAAAAGTTCAAAAAAACTTAAAATTAATTAATAAGTTAAGTTTTAAGGGTGGTGTTAAAGGTATGATGAAAATGGCTGCCTATTCTGAGAAATATAAACTATCTATGGAGGAAGTTGCTGGTTTTGCTGACAAAGTATTTAGACCTGAAGGTGCTATAGATGCTGCCGCTAACTTACAGGTGTTAGGTGGTAGTTTAGCTAAACTGGGTGACCCATTCCAATTACTATATAAAGCTAGAAATGCCCCTGAAGAGTTAGCCGAATCTATTACTAAGGCAGCGGTTGCGAGTGCTGTATTCAATGAAAAGACTAAGGAATTTGATGTTAGTGCTTACGAGTTAGATAGATTAAAAGAAGCTTCTGAAGCTACAGGTATGAGTCTGGATATGCTTGTCGCTACAGCAAAACAAACAGCTAAAATGAATATGTTTGAGGATGCTTTAAAGGTTGGTGGGGATGAGAAAGAATTTCTTTCGGGTATTGCTGAAATGAAAGATGGTAAAGCTCAAATAGCTATTGGTGTAGACGCTAAAGGTGAGAAAAAATTTCAAGACCTAAAAAACATGAGTAAAAGTGACCAAATGTTTTACGCTGATAAATTAAAGAAAGAGAAAGAAAGTAATGAAGAGGCTGCGATGAGAGCTCAAGGTACACTGGAACTATTGAAGAATATGATGAATTCATTATTAGCTAAACTTTACCCTCTTTTATTGGACATGGATAAAGTACTTAGACCAATAATTAAGAGTGCTTTTGCTTTTATTAGAGATAGTGTGGTACCTGTTGTAATGAAGGTATTAAGATTTCTAGGCCCAAAAGGTATTATAGCTACTATTTTCCTTTTTAAAGCCGCACAATGGGTAGCTAGAGGTGTACAATTAGGTATTGGTTTTAACATGACGGCAGGTAAAGGTGGCTTATTAAAAAGGTTAGGTGGTTTATTTAAGGGTAAACAGTCCGCTGTCACATCCGCAACAGGACCTTTAACTAAGTCCGGAAAACCTGATATGAGATTTAAAGCTAATAAAGGTTTGGGTGGTGCTGGAAAAGGTGCTGCGGGAACACAAGCGATGGGACAATCAGCTGGCGGTCAATCTGCTAACTTCCTAAAGGGAGCGGTCGGCCTTTTAGCTATTGCTGCCGCTTTATTCGTGTTTGCTAAGGCTTTACAAGAATTCGAAAAACTACAAAATGGTTGGGGTACTTTAGTATTAGCTGCTGGTAGTTTAATTGTTTTAGCTGGGGCTTTAAAAATTATGCAACCTATATTAAATAGTTTCGGGACATCAGCTTGGCCTGGTATCGCTGCTATGGCTGCGTTAAGTGTTTCAGTTTTAGCTTTAGGTTTTGCAACACAATTATTTGCTCAAGGTGGATTAGTTGGTACGTTATTAATGGTTGGTGCCTTATTTGCTTTAGCTGGAGCGGTGACTCTGTTTGGAGGTTTAAGTTTAAGTGGTATAGGTTGGGCAGGTGTTGCTTTAATATTAGCGATGGGTGCTGCTATGATTATGATTGGTTATTCCGTAAAACTTGCCGCTGAAGGCATATCAGTGTTGGTTGATTCTTTTACTAATCTGTTTACATCAATATCAATGGAAAATATTGCTCCAATGTTATTATTAGGTCCAGCTTTTATTGGTATTGCGGCCGGGTTAATTGTTTTAAGTGTAGCTTTAGCGGCTTTTGGTCTTGCGTGGTTAGTTGGGGGATGGGCTTTTGAGGAAATGTCTGATTCGATAGCGGCTTTAGGTGATGTAGACTTATCTGGTTTAGGTAATGCGGTACAATCTATTAATAATGTTAATATGGAAAAGATTGAAGCTTTAAGAGATTTAGCTTCATCACTTTCACTATCTGGTTTGTTTAGTGGTGGTGGTATAAAAATAGAATTCGGAGGTATTGACGTTAGTGGTGATATTGAACTTAAGGGTGGTGGAGAAACAGCTAAAATAGTGATGGAAGAACCTTATTTAACACAACTTAAAGATTTAATATGGGAAACTACAGCGGCGGGGCAAAATGGAGGTACTAGATAACATTTAATTATTTAGCTTAAAGCTTATTATTAAAGTAATTATTTAGCTTTAAGCTTATTATTAAAGTGAGTAATTATTTATTTATAAAAGCTTATTATTAAAGTGAGTAATTATTTATTTATAAAAGCTTAGTATTTGCGCTAAATATTATAAGTAAATTCGAATATGTAAATATTTATTAAAAAAAAAGTTTAAAATATGCCAAACGCAATAAATCCAAACGATTATAATATAGATTACTTTTCTAGTGGGTTTTTAGGTATCACCACAGCATCAGACTTTAGAGAATATATATTAAATAATAATTTACAAGATTTACCATTAGAATTAGTTGAAGGTGCGGCAGGTAACTTTACATCACAATACGAAGAGAAAGGTTTAGAAAAAGAAATTAATTATACACCTATCACAAATCCAGGTTCTATAGATGAGTGGACACAAGGAGCTAATTTCGGTGTGTCATTATTTGATATCGCTTACCAAAACCCATCACAAAACGTAGGAACAAATCAATATGGTCCAAGTACATTACAAGCTTTCAACTATAATAACCCTGAACTAATAGTTGAGGATACAGGGTACATCCAATACCCAACATCTACAGGTGGGGATGACTTTGCACAAACATTAAAAGACACATTATTAAACGACCAATTTAATCTAGGTCCGGGTTCAACAATTAATTTCCCTTCAGATTTAAATTCTATAGCTAAAGAAAGAAGAAAAGAAGAAGCTATTAATAGAGTTAAAGAAAATGTAAAAGACAATGTATTAGGTAAATTAAATTTAGACCCAATTGGTTTATTATCAGGTCAAGATTTAATATTAAAAGATTATAAAATAACTACAAGAGGTGGTGTTGTCGGTAAAATATTTGATACAATAGCCGGTACCGCTGGATTTAGTATACCAACAAGCCCGATTAAACCTGGTGCTTTCGGTAAATACGGTGATTTAGATAATGCTGAAACTTATAAAGAATTATTAAAAACAACTGGTTCAGGAACAAAAAGTTTAATTTTCAATTCTGTATCTAAGAATAAATATGGACCACAATTAAAAGAACCAACAGGGTTACTAACAAATATGTTTGGAGCTGGCCAAGCCCCACAACTAAAAACTTATTTATCGGACCCAACAGAAGAACAGTTAACTGAAAAACAGGCTGAGAAAAAAATACCTTTAATTGATAAAATAAATAGAACAGTAGGTAAAGTTATTGATGGTATAGCGGGTTCTAAAGGTATTGGTAAGGGGGAAGACTTACCACCAAGTGAATTTGAAAACCCAACCCCAACATTAGACAATTTAGTTAAAAATAGTGAGTATGGTTTTGATAGTTTAGATTCAGAAAATAGTAGCCTACTAGGTGGTCCACTAAACCAAAAAAATCTAGAGTTTTTGGGAGCTATTTTTAATTTTGAAGTATTACCTGAAGGTAAGTTTGGGTTAGATACGTGGGGTACACCATCAGCTTTGATATCACCTAGTGATTCAACAATAGGTACTAAAATACCAAACCCATCAGAAAGTGACCATTTAATAAATCCACAACCACTAATCAGTGAAGGTTCTGGTGGACAAAAACCTTATAACGATACTAAACCATTTGAAAATGGGATGTATTGGGCAGGAGACCAAGAGGGTAGAAACCCATTTAATCGGGGTATATTAAAATACACCCAAGGATTGGTAAACGCTTCAAGAGGTAACTCAGGTAGTAAAGCTAGATATATTGGTGTTGTTAATTCATCAGAAAATTTTGACAAAAACACAGGTAGACACAGTAAGTATTCTATGGGTAACACAGTTTTTAAAGGTACTTTCGATGAAGATGGTAAACCACAAACATCTTATTGTCGTTCTTGGTCTGTTAGAAATCCATATACAAAAGTTAAAGATTTAATAAGACATGGAGCAACTAATGAAGATGGTTCTGAATTTAGTTCACTAACAACACCAGACAAAGACTTAAGTGTTTTAGGTAATAACGGTTTTGTTAAAATAACACCTTACATAAGTGATGGTTGGAAAGGTAGTGATGGAAAATTAGTTAAACCTAGTTTAAAATTAGGTAACCCTTCTGTACAAAAATATATGTTATCTATAGAGAATTTAGCTTGGCAAGAAACAGACCATATTTTAAAAGTACCACCTTGTGAAGTGGGACCAAACGGTGGTAGGATTATGTGGTTTCCACCTTACGATATTAGTTTTACTGACAACTCAAGTGTTAATTGGGATAGTACACAAATAATAGGTAGGGGAGAACCAATGTATACATACAATAGTACTGAAAGAACTGGAACACTAGGGTTTAAGATAGTAGTAGACCACTCTACAGCTATGTCAGAGATTAAAAAAGAAGGTACAGCTGAATTATTAAGATATTTTGCTGGATGTAAAGACCCAATAGAAAGTGCTATACCAATCTTACCTGTAACAGAAATAGAAGAAATTAAAATAGCTGAACAAACAGAAACAAAAATAATACCTAAAAAGGAAGTGTCAAACCCTGGGGATTACCCAGCACCACTCGAATTTTACTTTAGGAACGCTTATAGATTTGATAAAGACACTATAGGTACAAATTTAGAAACAGAACTAACGCCACCTTCACCAGAAAAAAGTCCTAACTACCCAAGTGATTGGTATAGAGCAAACCCCAATGGGTATTTAAGGGGTACAATACCAACCAATAGTTCAGATACTGGATTCACACAACAATTAAATTTAACTAAAAACGAACAAAGTTTAGTTAAACTAGAGGAAATGGTTAAATTTTTATTAACCCCCGATGGTAAAAGATTTAAAATTAAAATAATAGGTCAAACTAGTGACGCAGGTGTAAACCCTAATAATTTAAAATTAGGTCAAAAAAGAGCTGATACAACTAAAGACTATATGTTTAAGTTGTTGAAAGAATTAGAAGTAAGTGTTGGTAGAATACAGGCTCTAGAGCTAGGTTCACAAAGAGATTTTCCCACCGAAACTACTTGGAAAAATGACTCTTTAAGGTGGTCTGTTTCTACCACGGGAGAAGAAAATCAAAACCTCTCACAATCAATAAACCCAGATACAGGAGAAGTAACAATTTTTCAGGATGAAGGTCAAACAGATTTTGATGAAGATGGGAATGTTATAACATCTCAAAACGGATTAACACCAAATGTTACAATACCTTCAGCTGTAGATGATAGGGTTACTTGGATATCATTAGAATATAACCCTGAAATAGACGATTTATTTACTATTGACAATAAAGAACAGACGGAAACAAATGTTACACAAGAAGCTTCCTCTTCTTTCAATGAAAAAGAAAGGGAAGCAACAGAAAATGAGGCTTTGGTACAAATATTAGCCGCAAGAGCTAGTCGATATATGGCTTGGGAATGTTCTTATTTTGAAAGAATGAAACAAAATGATGAATTTGTTTATAAAAACTTAAAAGAAAAATTAAAATATTTTCACCCAGCATTTCACTCAATGACACCCGAAGGTTTTAACTCTAGGTTAACTTTTTTAAAACAATGTACAAGACAAGGGCCTAATATAGCTTCAAATGAACCCAGTAACTTAGCTTTTGGTAAACCACCTATTTGTGTTTTAAGGGTTGGTGATTTTTATCACACAAAAATAGTTATAGACTCAGTTAACCTAACATTTGACCCTTTAGTTTGGGATTTAAACCCAGAAGGTATTGGTGTCCAACCAATGATATGTACTGTAGACCTTAACTTTAAGTTTATTGGTGGTTCTTCTTTAGGTGGGCCAATATCACAATTACAAAATGCGGTTGGGTTTAACTTTTTCGCTAACACAGGTTTATACAACCCAAGGACAATATACACATCAACTCAGGATTATAATAAAACTAAACCAGATTCGTCAACAGGTCTAGAATCTGAAATACCTAGTGGTAGTGTTAATAATACTGAAAAAACTAAGTTATTTGGGTATGGAGCATACATTAGACCTGGGGAAGTAATTAGTGAGGGAACAACTGGTTCTGAAAATGATATTATGACACCACCAAAATCAGAAATCGAAGAAAATATTAAGAAAAAACAAATTGAAGACGAAGGTATAGTATCTGAAAAAACAGATGAACTAAGTCAGGAAGAGTTAGACACAATTAACCAACAATTCGATAAAAAGGTTGAAGATAGGTCTGGAGCTTTTAAACTTAAAGCACAAAAAACAACCCAAGATTTAAAATCATATGATATCATAAAAGAAGTAGATTTATGTAAAACAAACATTTACACTGACAGTAACATTTTTATCCTATCCAGCCAAGAAACTATAGACCGATTAAAAGTTACGTATCCTTCTGGGTTTATAAAAATATTTGAAAGAAGTGAACTTGGGTCTGTCTATAGTACTGGTTCAGACCCTAAACGTTACTGGGGTACCATTTTTGACTCCGATAACAAGTCAACATACGCTTTGGGCCAAGCATATAATTCAGAAGGAACTTTAGCTAATGGTATTGCCTCTGGTCCTTACACTTTTGTTGGATACACAAATGTTGTAGGGACAATAGCTCAAGATGGTATAGCAAAAGAAACCGAAATAGAATCACCACCATTAACCATTAATGTTATATGTTGTGCAAGTGATTTTGATACAAATCAAGTAGTATATTTCACTGATATACCATTTTCGGGAGCATGTTAAAATTAAAATTAAAATAATAAATTATGGCAAGATATTATGATAGATATAAAGATTTTAGGGCTGACGGACAAATGTCTACATTACCCTTTATTAAATTACCGGTTAAAAGCTCAGATAAAAGAATAGTCACCGATAATAGGACGAGATTTGACAAACTTAGCCAACAATATTATGGTAATCCTTACCACGGTTGGTTAATTCTACAAATGAACCCAGAATTTGGCGGATTAGAGTTTGACATTCCGGAAAATACGATTATAATAATACCGTTTCCACTTGACTCATCTTTAGAAAGGTACCAAAATAAAGTAGAACAATATAAAAGATTATATTTAAATAAATAGTTATAATGACTTTAAATCAAGGACCACAACCAGAAATTCTTTTCGAGCAAAACGGTGTTAGATATATTGACCCCAACCCAACAAACGAGATAGTAAATCATGAAGATTTAGTGGTCTATGTTAAATTAATAGCTAAAAGTAAGGGGCGTAGTATATTAACAAACACTGAAGATGAAACAATTATAATAGAAAAAGAATTAAAAAATGTAAAAGAAAATACTAATTTTACTTACACAGAAGGTAAAAACTATATAGACACAGAATGGACTAATATTGGTGGTGGGCCGTCACCATTAGGGACAGACCTAGGTGGTTTCGGTATCACAAATATAAATATTGATTTTAAATCTAGTTTCATGCCACAAATAATAATAGACTTTGTGGATGTCCGTGGAGCAGCTTTATTTGAACAAGGACCGTGTTCCCCATACTCAATGTTTTTTCACCTACCTTATCCGGTTTTTGAATTAACAGTTAAAGGTTACTACGGTAAACCCGTAACTTATTCTTTAGCTTTAACTAAGTTTAATACTAAATTTAATGCAGAAACAGGTAACTTTGAATCAAAAGGTGAATTTGTTGGTTATACATACGCTTTTTTAGCTGATATACCCATAGGGTATATTTTAGCTGCTAATTACATGGAAGATGGTCCACAAGTTTTAGCGGAAAAATGGACAAAAATAACTAGTAAACCTGAATTCACTAATTCACCGTATGGGTTAAATCCTGATAGACCTATAACAATTTTTGACATGATAGTCAAGGCTAAAAAATTAGAAACACAATTACCACAACTAAAAAACACTACAGAAGTACAAGATGTTGCTAAATTATCTAAAGTTAGAAAATCTTTAGTAAAGCTAAAAGAAGAAGTTTTAGACTACGCAAGGGAAATAGGTCAAATTGTAAAACAAAAAAGACCTGACGGAGGTATCAGAAAAAACCCAGAAGTAGAAAATAACGGCATATCAACAGTATATTATATAAGGATAGATAAAACAGCTACCCAAAGTAGTACAGTAAATAAAATAAATAAAGTAAATAAAATATTTGTATCAACAGACTTAGAACAAAGTGGGTTTAACGCTGGTAACATATCCGTATCTCTATCAAACACAAAAGCAACATATGAAGTCGCGGGAATAAGTGACCCACCTGTCGTAACATTTGATATGTTCCAAGAGGGTGCATCTGGATTTTTTGGGACCCCTATTATAGCAAACAGGGATTACCCAGATTATGATGAATATTACATTGACATAGGACCAATACTCAAACCTATAGACGAAGCCTTAAAAAAAGTTAATACACAATATAAAGGTAAGAGAAAAGAAGTACAAAAAAAATTAAACGAGAAGGTATTGGAAATTTTAGAGTTTTGGCCTAGTATTAGAAATGTTTTCGCTATATTATTAAGTAACACTGAAGTTTTTTTAGAATTAATGGCTAGAACATCTAAAGAAGCTGAAGAATACCACACTAATGTAGATATAAACGAGGGGTTACAAGGTTCTAACAGGAACGTAATTGATATAAACCCAGATACAGGAGCAGACGGGGGTGACAAAAAAAATTTCACATATCCGTGGCCAACATATTATGAAACAATACAAAAAACCGTGGATACCGAAGGTGATTCGGGTGAAAAAGAAACATACCCTGGAGAAAATGAAAACTTTGTTGCTTGGCCAGAAGTTAATTTTTGTGAAGACTTTATACAAGCTTTAACTAAATTAAGAAAAGACTTACAAGTTTTAGAAATAGAAGATACCGACAACAAACCTGGTTTTGATAACTACGCTCCAATAACAGCTTTTGAAACACACATGTTTGATAACCAGAAAGCCCCAAATAGATGGTTTACTTCAGATGAAGGTATAGAAGGTCTTACGGAGGTGATGGAATGTATCTATAATGTAATGGGTGAAAACGCCTTTATTTTGGGTGATTACAGTATGATAAACACTTTAAGTTTATGGAAATCACAATTAGGTTTTACTAATGGGTATGGTTGGGAACCATTATCTAACAACCAAGGTAATTCCAACGGGTACTCAAATACCAGCATAAACGGGGTAGATTCATTTAACCAAGGACCACAAAGATTTACTGACAACCCAATAGTTAATGAAAATATAGATACTCAAAATTTAGGTCGTTATGGTGGAGCTGGTTTTACTGGTCTTAAAGACCATACTGTCACAGAATTCAAGGGGACTGTTAATGAAGCTGGCAAATATAACTTCCCAACCAAAGTTAACCCAACAACAAAAGCTAAAATACGACATTGGGGTAGGATTGACGCAATAAATCTTTTACAAACTTTAAGTTCTGATGGAGCAAATGAAACTTTAAGATTTATAAAACAAAATTTAAACCCAGACGGACAAATAACGTCAGAAACTTTAAAAAACCTTATTAAAAAAGCTTTAATAAAAAAATATAAAGATAATTTTAAAGAAGAAACTTTCAGTGATTGGGCAAATTCAGCTTCAGCAGCAATAAATAACGGTGTCGCTAAACCTAATTTAATAACAAAACAAAATTTATGGGATGAACACTTCGACTACGTAAAATCAAAGCCTGTATTAACATTAAAAGGCCCAATAGAGTTAAATCACAGTGAAATTATTGATGGTAAAATAGAGGCAAACCCATGGAATAACCCATTTCAAGGAGTTAGGTTAGCTACCGATGTCGAAATTAGTTCCAGAGACATTTCAATAAGTTCAACTGAAGTGGTGCCAAGAATTGATGAATTATTTAGTGCTGAATATAATAATACTACCGCGGAGGGTGATAAGGTGGAGACATCGGCGGGGGGTGGTGATAAAAGTATTACTTGGGGGTCTATTTTTAATAAACCAGTATGGGATGATAAAAATATAGGTTATTCGGTGTATTTTAAGCACGCTGAATTTACAAAAGGAGCCATAAAGGACCAAGGACAAGGAAAAGAACTTGAAATCGATAAAAGTGTTGGTATGTTAAAAATGGGTATAAAAGATTTTAGGTATAATTTTTATCATACATACGAAGAGGCAGATAATTTAAAA
>Ga0233413_10000629_pt1 | contig 16594 bp, 17 predicted proteins | sample Na_anoxic_6_MG_FD_189019 | JGI IMG/M metagenome (GOLD analysis project Ga0233413, IMG submission 189019) | Seawater microbial communities from Saanich Inlet, British Columbia, Canada - Na_anoxic_6_MG | ecosystem: Environmental > Aquatic > Marine > Inlet | place: Canada: British Columbia... | reverse complement strand
TAATATAAAGGAGATACTATCGCAAAACTCGGCAGATTTTTTAATAAATTGTATCGCTAATGAGGATTGTCTTCCGAATGGAGGATTACCAATCAAATGTATCTTTTGTGTAGTAGTAGTAGTAGTGACAGGATTAGCGAGTGTTAAATAATTTTGTTTTATGATTTCATTGTGTTCAGGTTCTAAATCATAAAACGTATATAAACAACCCAATGATTTTATGTCTGGTATAAACGCTCCGTTACCAGCACTAGGTTCAATGCATAAATCGTGTGCATGTATCTTAACGTGTTGTTTCATTTGTTGGATGCAAGTATGAACAGTAGGTGGTGCGGTGTAATATTTATCGGCAGTATGTCGTTTCAATCCGGTAGTTTGTTTGTTCATGTAGGATATATATAGTAAATAATGAACTATTTAATTCAATTTGTTTCACATATGAAGATAGTAACTAATCATACATTGATTAAACTATAATAGTTTAAATATTGTCTGCAATACTTCTATATAATGAAAACGATTTTATGTTTATTAATCGTTTTAGGTAGAAGTTTTGCAGATAATATTATAAATTCTCTTCATGTATCTCAAGCAAGTTATTGTGATAATCAATTGATTCAAAGTTGGACTTGTAAAACATGTGATACCAATGCAGATTTATATAATATATATGATATACACGGTGAAAAAGCATTAGTAGGAAGATTCGTAGATACAAACACTCTTTTTATATCTTTTCGTGGTTCAGAAACAATTGAAAATTGGATAGATGACGCACAATTTAGTTTAACATGCCCGTATGATAATAAAGACATATGTGTAGAAACCGGATTTTATAAGGTATTTGAATATATGAAAAACGATATTCAATCTGCGATAGAAACTAATGTAAATCAATATAATATAAAAAATATATTATTTACAGGGCATTCATTAGGAGCAGCAGTCGCGACATTAATGGCATATCATTTTGCAAATGAAAATCTAACTATAGAATTGGTTACATTTGGTTCTCCTCGTGTTGGAAATATAGATTTTGTAAATGATTTTCCAAATATAGTATCATATCGTATTACTCATTATTATGATATTGTGCCACATGTACCACAACAAATTTTACATTACCATCACATACCACACGAGTTGTGGTATAATGAAGATAACACCGAGTTAAAAGAGTGTAATGATAAAAAATTAGAAGAAGATCCGCTTTGTTCAAATTCGTGTGGTCCAATACACTGTACAAGTACATCGGATCACTTAAATTATTTAAATATTTCAATGGGTAGTGAAGGAGATTGTTAATGTATTATATAGTATAAATACCCTAAAAGTTTTACCCCTTTGGGTGTTTAAAACGGGGTTATTTATTTACATTTATTAATTTTTATTAATTTCCTATCAGGACAATATAATTCTGTATTCATATCGTTATTTTTCCATTCCAAATAAAATGTGGACCGTATTTTTTGATTTTGTATAGTTGTCTCAATATTTACATGGTATTCCTCTAAATATGGATTTGTCCAGAATTTCTTACTGATATCGCCTTTCATTTGATCATTATCAAAATATATGGTTTTTCGTTCCATGGTTGTATTCAATTCTTCCGAAATGAGTTGTCTTGATGTATTAAGTAAGTGTTCGTGTGATTCTCTTTTAAATTCCGTGCTCAATCTTGGTGTCATAATAGTATATAAATAGTAGTGTTTATATTATTATATATTTCAATTTGTTTAGTGAGCATATTCAATGTCCAAAGTTTTTAAACTCATAAATTGATTAAACTATTATAATACTTATTATAGTTTAAAAAATGTCTGCTGTGGTAACTACTGTTGCGAAAGTACCAATCACTTATGAACCTACTCTATACAATGATAATTATGTAGATTATTTGGGTAAATATTCGTGGAAACAATTTGAAGAATTTGGTGTGAAATGTGCTTGCAGTAAGGGTTCTAAGATATACAGAAATAAAAATTCTTTTAAACATCAACATTGTGCTACGAAAAGGCATAAGGAATATTTGGAAAAACTAAATCAAGAACCAGAAGAAACCCCGTTTCGGGGCGACGATGATGGAGTTGCATCACAAATCAAGGCATTGAAGATCCAAATGGTAAAAGAACATGAATCATTTCAATTGGAAAAGCAACTAAATCAAAATCTACAAAGTCAAATCAAACACATTATTGGCGAGAAAGAAGAAGCGGAGGCGGAAGCAAACCAAGCAGGAGAATATGTGCAAGAAATGACGAACAAGGTAGCGGATCTAGAAACCAAATTAAAAAAATATGAATCGGTTACGCAAGAGATGATGAAACTGGGTGGGTATGAATTGGCTTAAACATAAAATAACTCTACTAATTCTATTTGTTTTTCACTATGAATACGGGTTCCCCATTATTTTGTTGTTCTTTTGGGATACATACGAGACCTTATGGTTGCTACAATACACCCCTTTTTATTCACCTTTAGGGTTATAAACTGGTTGTTTTTCAAACTCTTCTTCTGAACCCTTATTGGATCACAAACTTTATCACAAGACCTCTTACTGATCAAGCTTACCATTCCTTCTTTTTTATGTTTTCTACAATACAACCCATTTGAATAACCTTTATGGTTATAATGTGGTATTTTTTTACACTCTTCTTCGCAACACTTCTTACTTCTCACATCTACCATTTCTTCTTTTTTGTGAGCAGCACAATACAACCCTTTTGTTTCACTTTCACGGTTATATAATGGTTGTGTTTTACAACCATTTTCACAACACCTTTTACTGGTCACATTTACCATCCCTTCTTTTTTATGGACAGCGCAATACACTCCATTTGATTCACCTTCATGGTTACAAGTTGCTCTTGTTTTACACTTTTTTTTGCAACAAGTTTTATGTTTCACATTTACCATTCCTTCTTTTTTATGAGCAGTACAATACAACCCTTTTGAATCACCTTCACGGTTATAAACGGGTGTTGTTTCACACGAGGATTCATTACAACAATCTCTAGTGTTTTTTCCATTCCAACCCACTTTTCTGCCCTTTTTCATATAAATTTGTCCTTTCACTCGGTCAGTTGTTTTTTTGGGCAAATCTGGTATCGTATCTTGTTTGCGTTCACATTTGCTATCAGCGCAATCGCGCGTAGAACAGGCAAACGCCCCGGGTATAGACGACATGGTTTTGTGGTTATTGCTTTAGAGAGTAAAGACGAAAAATAGTTTCAATTTATGCTACATAGCAAGGATTCGTTCCAGTGCTTTTGGTTGTATGTCTGGTAGAACCGGGTGGCTTTCCCAGAAATACTTACAGTAACTCCATTTAAAGTCGCAGTCATCAACATACCAATCGGTTTCTAGGAGGCGTTTTTTTATGTTAGCCGGCAGTAGATATAGACTGTTTTTAGGTAGCACATAACTAAGTTGAAAAAAGTTGGATACGGGTGTTTCAGGTTTTCTCGCCAGGAGTTGTTTAAAGTTGTAAGGAACGTGTTTAATGAGATCACTAAACAAAGGTGGATAATCGTATTTGTAGTACCAATTCCAATCAATACATCCCTTAGTGTAGTATTCCATGTTCCATTCTAGACCTTCCACATAGTTGATACAAATCTCTTGTCGTCGTGTATCGTTGACATGTGTATCAAAAAGCATTTTGTAGTATCTTTCTTCCCAATAGGATTCGTAGGGGTTGATGTATTTTTCCACTTGCCTGTGTTTTGTAGGTATATTTAGGAATTTAAATTCTTTTTCTTCGTCGTTGTTTGTAGGATAATGTTTTTTCTCGATTTTCACCCGTTTTTTGTGTTCTAGAATAAGGAGTTGTCTTTCTTCTAGAGCAATTTCTTGTATGAGTTTTCTCACGTTTTTCCAGTGAATTTTCTCGCCATCGTATAGGCAATCACTGTTTTTAAACATTCCCCTGTATTTTTCGATAAGATAGTAGATACCATCGGTCCGTATGTTGACGCTGGGGAAATGGGGCATAAAATCGTTACCGAGCATGAAGCACATAAAGATGTAGTCATACATTTTGTGAATGTAGTTAACCTCTCCCTCTTCACCGGCGAGTTCTAGGGCGGTTTGTTCACCGAGGAGTCGCATATCGAGTAGATATGTTTTGTTGGGTTCGAGTGATTTTCGTATGTTTTTAATAAATTCCGGTGTTTCGCGGTATAGAAATATGTTTTTGCGAAAGGATAGGTGGTTGAGTCCAAGCATAATAAGGTCGGCATCAAGACCATAAATAGCCGCAATTTTCTCATTATTTTTAGTGTTGCGTATATGTTGCATAATTTTGTGTTCACCTTCTCCGCATTTTCGGGAACCGGTAAAAATAACAGGAATAGGATAATCTTTAAAATGATTGTTTACGTAGATATCGAGATCTTTCATGAAAGTAGTTCCAGGAGTAATAGCGCAGGTATCCCAGTTGTCGGTTGTTTTTTTTTGTAAAATAGATTGAAATATATGTTTCGTGTATTGACTTTTAAATCGTCTATCTCTTTGTTGTTTTAATTTAGCAAAAGGTGCAATTCCATCAAAACTAATATAAACGAGATCTGTAGGATTGATTTGTTTAATATAGTTTTCAAGTTGTAGGCAAATAGTATGATATAAATTTTTGTGTTGAAGTTGAACTTGAAGTTTATGTTGAAGTTCAACTTGGACTTTATCTTTCTTTAGGATATTTCGTATAGAATCGTAAATGATAGAATTACTATCAAAATACAATTCGTGAATAGGAACATTAAAATGTTCTTTTAAAATTTTGTGGTGATTTTTTATAATATAAGAAAAATAACTAGGGATTCCCATACTACAGTATAGGTGTTTCTCTTTATATGTTAACAATAAAATAATCAAGTTACTATGTTTATTTTGAAAAATAAAAAACTATTATTATACTATTAATGTCTGAGATAACAAACAAAGATGTGATAAAAAAGCAATTGGCATTATCACGTATGGAGTATTATAAAGATGTTATATCAAAAACAATAGTAGCTATACAAAGATATAAGTTATTGGATGTATTATCGCATAATGATTATAATTTAGGTATTTCTAATTTAGAGAATAATAATAAAATGTTGCAAAATTTAGAAAATATGTTGGAAGTAGAGGATACATTAACGGATGCCCATATTAATATTTTGCAAGAAATAAATGATAATTTATCAGTAGTCTGTAAAAATTATGGAACAGATTCATTGGATGATATATTATGTATTTGTTTTGGTTCGACCTTTTTAGCAGATTGGACAAAGACGATTGATATGGATAAATTTTCTATTTTAAAACGTTATTATCATCCAATAGGATATAAATTAATAAATTGTGCTAAGCCAAGGCAAGTAAAACCAATAGAAAAAAATAAGATAGTAGATGAATCAAAAATAGAGGAATTTGCCGATGATTTAGAATGTTTTGATTTATCAAGAACAAATAAGAAATTTTGTGTTCGGTTGCTAGGTATGAAAGTAGTTATTTTTAATAAAGAAAAAAACACCATGTTAGTATTGAATGGTATAGTAGATGATGTATTAATATCATGTATAACAAATGAATATATAAAGGAGAAAAAAACAAAATTGCATACTTTAATACAAAATGATACGGATGGAGGTCATTATGATGACTATGTAAAAACAATTATATTAAAGGAATGGTTAATATATTCAGATACCGAATTATTTCATAAATTTAAGGGGTATGATAGTCAATTAAAATTGTTAAAGCATAAGTCGATAACACAATTAATAAATGAGTTTGTAAATAATGATTTATATTCACAACGTTCGACTTTAATATTAATGTTATCGCAAATGGATGTAGATAATTTCAAATATTTAGCATATTTGTTATATGATTTGCTTTCGAATGATAATAATGGAACAATAGATTCAATGGAACAAAAGATGTTGTATGATAGTTTACCGTGGGTTATAAAAAAGAATTTCAGAATAGCAATGACTGAAACTATAGATTATACAAATAACTTAGTAAAGTTTGAGCAAAATAAAATACCTTTGGAGCAACAAATTTGTTTATTAAAAACAACGGATGCCATAAAGGAAAAGGCAATGAGTAAATTGCGAGAAATTAAGGCAAAATCCGAAGATTCCGGGTCAAAATCTAGACAATATTTGGATGGATTATTGCGCATTCCATTTGGTATATATCGCAAAGAGGATGTATTATGTATAACACAAGCTACGCGTGATGTCTTTAAAACAGTGGCAATTGATGTAAATAAATTAAATTTGATGTCGTTGGATGTAGACTATAACTATAATATACTAGAAATAAAGCATAAAGTAAACAGGATAAAACAAGAGATAGACATAGAAGTTGTATTAAAATTATTAAACCAATCTATAAAAAAAATGTCAAAGTCACAATTACAAAAATTAGTAGTGTATATAAATAATATTATAAAATCGGAAGGATTGAAAGTAATGAAATTATTACAAAGTGGAAAAAAAGTAGTAGAGTTAAAGGATAGTATAATTAAGTATATAGATACAAATAAATTGAAAATAGATATAGTATATTGGAGAAGAATTTATTATATGAATAATCATTTGTCTATAGATTCAATTCAAAATAATATAGATATAATAGATAAAAATCAAGATAAAATAAAAGATTATTTTGGTTCTATAAATACTATATTAGAAAACTCTGTATACGGTCATAAAGATGCTAAACGACAAATAGAACGTATTATAGGTCAGTGGATAAATGGTGATCAATCTGGATATTGTTTTGGATTTGAAGGACCTCCGGGGGTAGGTAAAACAAGTTTAGCGTTAAATGGTATATCAAAATGTTTGGTAGACACGGATGGAACACCGAGACCATTTTCTATTATAGCGATGGGTGGTTCTTCCAATGGTAGTACTTTGGAAGGTCATAATTATACGTATGTAGGATCAACCTGGGGTAAAATAGTAGATATCATAATAGAAAAGAAGTGTATGAATCCAATTATATTCATAGATGAGTTAGATAAGGTAAGTAAAACGGAGCATGGTCGTGAGATTATAGGTATATTAACGCATTTAATAGATAAAACGCAGAATACGCATTTTCAGGATCGTTATTTTACGGGAATAGATTTAGATTTATCGAATGCCTTATTTATCTTTTCTTACAATGATGTATCGTTAATTGATCGTATATTATTAGATCGTATTCATCGTATAAAATTTGATTATTTAAATTTACAAGAAAAGATAGTAATCGTAAAAAAATACATATTACCGGAAACGTATAAACAAATGGGATTAGACAATATTATTTATATGAATGATGAAGTAATAGAATATATTATAGAAGAGTATACCAATGAACCTGGTGTTCGTAAATTAAAGCAGTTGATGTTTGATATAGTTGGTGAAATTAATTTGGAAATATTGAATAATGATATTGTTCATGATATACCTATACATATAACAAAAGAGATGTTAGTAGAAAAATACTTGTCACATTATAATGCCTATGAACCACAAAAGATATCTTTAGAAAGTGAGGTAGGTGTAATTAATGGATTATGGGCAAATTCATTTGGTAACGGAGGTATTATACCAATACAAGTAAGATTTTATATTACAAATACTTTTCATGAATTAAAATTAACAGGTATGCAAGGGGATGTAATGAAGGAAAGTATGAATGTAGCAAAAACGCTTGCTTGTAGTTTAGCGAAAACCTCAGGAATTACAAAAGAAATGATAGAAGATAAATTGCAGGGTATTCATATTCATTGTCCGGACGGTGCAGTTCCAAAAGACGGTCCTTCGGCTGGTGCTGCAATTACAACTGTCATTTATAGTTTATTAACAAATAAGAAAATAAATCATTTATTTGGAATAACTGGTGAGATTAATTTACAAGGAAATGTAACAAAGATTGGAGGATTGGATTTAAAGATAGTGGGTGGTATACGAGGTGGAGTGAAACATTTTTTGTTTCCCCACGAAAATATAGAAGATTATAATAAATTTATGGATAAAAATAAAGATAGTAATATGATAAAAGGCATAGAATTTACATCAGTAAAGACGATTCATGATGTATTAAGTAAAATATTAGTATAGATAATACATAACAAATAAAATATTTGATATGTATATATGGCGATACAATTATCAATTACAAATGTTTTTAGATTTATATCTTATATTACACCCGTATTGTTGATTTTTTTTATGATAATGATATCGGTTTTTAATCAAGATGTAAAAGGATTAATTTATTTGGGTGGTGTGTTAATAGCAATATTTATAACTGTTGCGTGTAAGAATATGATAAAACATCCATCAGATAATCCGGCTTATACATGTGAATTGTTTGATTTTCCCGGAAATTCATCAGATTATACGGTTCCATCGTTAAATAGTGTATTAATAGCATTTACTTTTTCTTATTTATTTAAACCAATGCAGGATTATAAGCAATATAATTTCTCCATCATTATAGCCGTATTAATATTGTTTGTAATAGATGCGGTAACAAAATTAACAAATAATTGTACTCCACCTCTGGGTGTTGTATCAGGTGGTTTAATAGGTTATGTGTTAGGTGTAATATATTATACCTTGTTAAAAGGTACAGGTAATCAGAAATTGCTTTATTTAAATGAGTTACAAAGTAACAATGTAGTTTGTTCTAAGCCAAGTGAGCAACAATTTAAATGTGCCGTATATAAGAATGGTGAATTAATTTCTACAAACTCAAGTTCCTAGTATTTAAAAATAATTAGTAATAATTTGTTTAAGAGTTTGTAATATTTTTTTTCTTCTTATAGTAGTTTCCATCATTCTAGGGTTGCCATAATTTTTATTTAATAAAATATTTACTTGATTATACATAACATAAAGATTACCTGTTTCATATTTACTTATTTGGTCATATGGATACTGTGTTTTTTTAGCTCTTATATTTACGTGATTATGAAAATGAAAAAAAAATTGTTTCATATGTTCTTTTGTAGGGAGATGTTTAAACGTTATTGGTCTAAGATACTCTACTGCGTGTTGTTTACATTCCGGACATGGTAATATAGTGCAAATATTTTTTATAATATTAAATACAATAGGACCAATGCGTTTATAATTTTCATTTTTAATTTTCTCGATAAGAGTATGGAAAAGGACCCAAGTAGCATTACCCCAATTTTTATTATGTTTATTCATAATGTATATAAAGATAAAAAAAAAATATTATAAATGATAAATAATGAAATGTTTTTTAAACTGTTAAATGATTCTTCAGATAATGTGGAAAATATGGATGAAAAAATCTGTTACATTACCAATGATGAGTTAAACCATACGAGTGTAGCATTACCATGTAATCATAGTTTTAATTATTATCCCTTATATCAAGAAATACTAAAACAAAAACGTAGTATACGTAATAGATTAAATCATCTATCATTAGGAATGATAGAATGCCCGTATTGTAGGCAAGTTCATAATGGTATATTACCGTATAAGAAAATGCAGGGTGTGCGTAGGATAAAAGGTGTAAATTCTCCTAAAGAATGGTATTTAAATACTAAAAAATGTAAAAAATGTAATAAACCATGTATAGACGAATATTGTAGTAATAAATGTAAAAAAATAATAGATCAATGTAACTGTTTAATAAAGAGAAAATCAGGAGTCGGCAGATGTTATAATAAGGGTATACTTCTTATTGAGAATGAAGATAGCATAGTAAAATTGTGTGGAATACATTATAATCAGTATAATAAAAAAGGTATAACAGGTTTAAATTTACTTAAATAATTATACTAAAGTATATAAATGACGACTAAAGAAGAATTAATTGGTTATATTCGTACTTGGGTATCAGCTGAATCAGAAATAAAAAGATTACGAACTGAAATGAAGCGTTTAAATCAAGAAAAAAAACAGATGTCAAATAAACTAATAGACGTAATGAAAGAAAACGAAATAGATACTATAGATATGAATGAAGGTAAATTACAGTATAAAAAAACGGTAGTAAAATCACCTATAAGTAAAAAATATTTATTAACTTGTTTACAAAATTATTATAAAGATGATAGTCAGATGATAGAAGAGTTAAGTAATCATATATTAGATAATCGTCAAACAAAAACATATGAGTCTATAAAACATAAAAATTAATCTAACTAAATATTATGTATAAATATGATATTTCTAGTGTATGTAAACCATTTAAGAAAGAGCAATTAAAAAAAGGAAAACTAGTGTTGTGTATATTTTATGCAAATAGTTCCTTAGATATACCATTTATAGAGTATTTGTTGTATAAGTATAATGATGGTCCTTTAAAAGATACGCTGCTATTACCTTTTATAGAATATAATACACAACATAGTTTAGATAATCAAATACGTATGTTTTTTTCAAAAGTATTTAATGAATCTATAGAGGGTAAACAAATTGAAATAAAGGGGTTACTAGGGGATAATTGTTTATTCATTGATATAAGTTTTTTTTTACAAACATATAAAGAAGCATTAGGGATATTAAAAAAACGGGTAGATTGTTGGTGGTTTACTACTTTGTATGAAATACTAAATACAAGATATATCTATGATATACCTATACATACTACAGTAACTGGGTTATTTTTAGACAATCCAGTATTAGCAAAAATTACATATAAATATAAATTGGTTGAGAATCCTATAGTATTGTATAATGGGTATACGTATAATAGATGTTTGTATGTAACTATATTTGGTAAAAATAAAAGTTTTTCTAATGCTTATTATGGATCTTATTATTATTTTAGTGATTTTAAAAGTGCAAAACAATATGCCTTAAAAAGAAAAGATGATCGATTGGATGATATAAGAAGTGTATTATTTACAAAAAAAACAAAAGTCATTTTAAATAGTCCTACAGATACAAAATCGGATTTATCCATGGTAGAAACATTAAGTAAAAAACAACAGGAATTATATGCTAGAATATATAGTCCATATGGTGAGTGGGGTAAAACATATGATACTATATTTATACATAGACCTGTATTAGAGGATGGCACTACCATTCAAAGGGATTTAAATGTTGTATGTGCGAATAATAATGATACGATAGTATTAAATTGGGTAGAATTGGATACATCGAATAAAAGAATAAACAGTCAAAACATAAATATTATATAAAAACAATATATATGTTGAAAAAAATTGTATTAGCAATAGTATGTGCATTTGCATTAACAATTGCTTTAGTTAGTATATTTACTTTTTTAGCTGTTCCATTAGAAAATTATGCTAATTGGATATTTTGGATGGATGCATTAGTGGTATTTTATGTAGTATTGCCTGCTAAACAAATTTCGGTGTTTAATAATTAGGAAAAAAAATATGGAGGGATATCCGACAAAGGATTTTTATTTTTATTTTGCATGTACTCACGAATAGATTCATTATATGTGTCTTTTATACTTAGTTCGGCATCTTTTATGTAAGGTATATGAATTTGTATTTTCTCCCATATAGTTTTTACCTCTTGATGTTGATTAAATTGTAATATACATTGATGTTGTATTTTATTATTGTTTATACGCAATGCTTCTTGGCATAATATTGTAGGTATATTAGGGTAATGTGATAAACATTGCAATAATACATCACAAGAAGTTCTTTCTAATTTTGTATGACTAAGTGTTATTTGAGAATTCATATATACTAATAAATATAAAAAAGATAATTTTATATATTTATTTATATTATAATGTTATCTAGATGTTTTAAAAGGGTTTCTTTGGTAAAATCAAACGGTAGACCTATTTCCGTTTTATCTAAGAACGTAGATAGAGAGTATTTATTTAGTCCAGGTGCATTACAATTTCTAGATACATTTATAGAAAATCACAAGAATAATCATAAAAAATTACTCCAAGATAGACAAAACCCTAGTGTATATGATTTTCGTAATGATACTCAATGGATTCGGGATGATAGTACATGGTCAGGACCTAGCATTCCAGATGATTTAAAATGTCGTCATGTAGAAATTACCGGACCCAGTAGTAATTCTAGTATGGTAATTAATGCATTAAATTCTAAAGCAGACTGTTATATGACGGATATAGAGGATTCATTATCACCGACGTGGGATAATATTCAAAATGCACATCATAATATTTATCAAGCTGTTCGCGGTGAATTAACAAGTGGAGATAAAAAAATTAAATCAACCACACCAACGTTGTTGGTTAGAACAAGAGGACTACATATGAATGAACAAAACGTATTAGATGATCACGGAGAACCAGTTCCTGCCATGTTATTGGATATGGGATTACATATGTATCATAATGCTACATTATTGACGGAAGGGAAAAGTGTTACGAAAGGTGGGGTTTATTTTTATATACCAAAAATAGAAACCTACGAGGAAGCGCAATATGTTAATACCTTATTCAATGATTTGCAAGAAATGTCGGATTTACCGATAGGTACGATTCGTGCCACCTTGTTACTAGAAACTTTTCCAGCGATTTTTCAAACCGAAGAAATAATCTATGCATTAAAAAACCATATATCGGGGTTAAATTGTGGTCGTTGGGATTATATATTTAGTTTTATTAAAAGTAATTTAGAAAATAGTAATGCTGTATTACCAAATAGAAATATGTTAACAATGGATGTGCCTTTTTTAAAAAATTATTTAAGACAAATAGTAAAAAGTTGTCATAATCGTAATATTCATGCTATGGGCGGAATGTCTGCATTATTGCCGGCTAAATCACAAAAAAAGAACGAAGACATATTAAATAGAATACACCACGATAAACAAATAGAAATAGATGAAGGATGTGATGGTGCTTGGGTAGCACATCCCTTTTTAATAGATCAAGTAAAACATCAATTCGTACTTAACTTACATGGCAGTGATAATCAAATACAATTCCCAAAGAATAAAGATGTTGTAATCACAAAAGATACATTAACAGCATTATCATCTGATTTAGTAAGTTATTCTAATTATACAAATTCAAATATTCATAATAATATTAGTGTATCTTTACAATATTTATATAGTTGGTTACAAGGTAATGGTGCAGTAGCAATCAATGGTGTAATGGAGGATATGGCAACGTGTGAAATATCATTATTTCAGTTAAAACAATGGTTAGAACATCAGGTTTATTATAGAGTAGATGATTCTTATAATAGGTTTACGGTACCCCTTTTTCTACAAAATTTGGAAGAGCAGTTTAAAGTCCAATCATTAAAAGAAGGGGTAGATATTAATAAAATGCGATTAGTAAAAGAAATAATAAAGGATTATGTGTTGGATAAAGAATCTACATTTTTGGTAGATAAAGCAGATAGTTATTTACATCATCGTTATAATTTCAAAGGAATTCGAGTACCATCAAATGGTATAGTAAGGTTATCAGGGTCACAATCGTTGAGTGGATTAGAATTAACCAAGCATCGTGGTGAATATTTAACTGATTTTATGTATCATTCATCGGATGAATATCCTTATTATCAATTTTTAGGTACTACGACAGGTATTTCTGCTGTAAATGTAGTTGCAGGTGGTCAAGGAAAAATAGGACCTTATGTAGGTGGTTGGCAGATTAATGCGATGAGTAATCGTTTATATGAAACATTACCGGATACTTTGCATGTCTCGCCAGAAGAACCTGGGAATGCGGCGGTGGAGTTGAATAATCATTTGCGTGCGGCGGATGAGATACAATATTTAAATCAGAAAAACGGTATTCATAATAAAGATGTAAATTATTATGATTTAGCGATGTTAGCAGATTTAGAGCAAGGATGGAGTAATCCAGAAAAGGTAAGACAATCGGTAAAGAATTCCATTAAAAATGGAATCAATATCATTCATATAGAAGATCAGGGCGTTTATAAGAGGTGTGGTCATTTGGGAGATAAGGAATTGGCTCCGTTACATGAATACAAGATGATATTGAAGGCAGCAAATTACGCTGCTCAAGAGTTGTTGGGAGTAGAGCAATCAGAACAACAGTGGGTAAGATTTGTTGCTCGAACAGATGCTTTATCTGCAAAAAGGATAATGTATTCCTCATTGTTGGAAGATAAAACGCATCCAGATTATCCTTTTATAGATTGGGAGCGAGGATATACGGAAGATGGTAAATATTTGTATTTAAAAGAAGGTGTAAATCCAGAGACAGGAAACGAATGGGGTTTAGATTTGTCCATAACTAGATGTACCGAGGTGGTAAAAGATGGATTAGCGTCACACGTTTGGATGGAAACGCCAAATGCGGATTTACAAGTAGCAAAAACCTTTTTAGAGACGGTTAATAAAAACTTGGAAAAATACGGGAAAAAGGCGTATGGATTGTATAATCATTCACCGTCATTTGATTGGGATGTTAAATTTTACGAGGAAGCATTACCATTAGCAAGTAATATAATAGAATTTGTAAATAGTAACATATATGATAATGAAGAATATATACGAACAAAATTACAAAGATTAAAGAAATATATTTCTTCTGCAGGTAATCATGTTCAAGGCGATCATATATTTGACGAACAAACTCTCGTTAAGATATTTTATGCTTGTAACGACCATATAAATGGTTATGATTCACAAGTAATATTGAATGAATTAAAGTTACAAACGACATCTATTGAACAGTCTCATTATTTAGATAATTGTGTGGATGTATTAAAAGCAAATACAAAAAAACCAGTAGAACTTATTTGTGACGAGATTGTATCTCATCGGTTAAAACAATTTGAACCGATGTTAGCATCATTTGGTTTTAATGCTCATTTAGTAACCTTACCGGAATATCATGTAATAGCGTATAACATGTATGAATTAGCGAATGATTTCAAGACAAATGGAATATATTCTTATGTAAATCAAGTTCAGCGTCCAGAGCGCATTCGTTATGAGAATAGCATGGATTATACAAATTATAAGCATCAAACGGCGACAGGAACAGGATTAGAAGCAGAATTCAATGCCTTGGTCGGTTCGTCGAATAGCAAAATTTTAAGTGGTTCAACTGAAACGGATGATGATACAAAACGCAACACCTTTCTAAAATAATTGCATTATATATGATGTAAAATGGATTTTTTTTCATCCCCACCCCAAGCAGGCGCGCTATCGCGCGCCCAAAGCATCCACCATGAAACAATCCAAAAAATGCCCTTTTTTCACAAATTGAAAACTTTTCCCTCATCCATCCATTAAGTATCACCACCAACTATAGCAATATGGAAGAATTCAATGCATCCAAAAATTCTCGCATTAACCGCCTTCGTCGTAACAAATCCGGTCTTGATGACGGAAAATGGTTGCGCCGCCGGTTTCAGCGGGACGCTGCTACGATGAAACGGATGACGGTTTCGCTTCAAGTAGAAGACATGACTGACGCACCATTCTACTATACATTCTTTCCGACCAACATGATGAATACCGTCACCGCATTGGGAGCGGATCCAGCGAAGATGAATAAGATGACACTAGAAGCGCGTCGTCTCACAAAAACGAAGATTTCCAAAGCGCGCGCACGTAGTCGCCGAACAAAGGTAACTGAACAGACATCCTATTTCGTTCAGGACGAGCAGAACATTGCATCTGGGCCACAAAACACCGCACAAGCACCAGAGGTCACCAAGGCATGGGACCATCACATCGCTTTGTTGGAGCGTGAAGCAAATGAGCGAAAAATTATGGTTGTCGCAGCGAAAGCGTTGCGTGCGCAGCGGAATTCCCTTGCACTGCAGCGTGGGACCAAGCGCAAATGGAGCAGTGTGGTTTAGAGAGAGAGAATAGCGCGCGCCCTTTTGTTTAGTATCATATAGCAACTTTTTTATTTATCATAACTTGCTTTCAATAAGCATTTTTTAATTCCTTGTAATTGTAATTGAAAACGCCGACTTTTTTCTTTCTCGCGCATAAGCTCCGCTATCAATATCTCTTGCTTTTGTTGTTCTGTTAAATATAATCCTCTGTATGTATCTATTTCTTTTTTTAAGGCGTGCATTTCTCGCTGTTCTATAGTTTTACTTTTACGTATCAAAGGTTCAGGACGATAGTGTGGTACTTTGTTTCTACGTTCATCATCAAAATATCGTTTCCAATATCCAATACGACCATTTGGTTCATTATAATTCATCATTGTAGTATAATGAAAAAATATATTTAAATATAAATAAGACAAAATCATTCCTCATTTTCTTGTTGCATAAATGTAGTATATGCCGAAGGACTATGCTAAAAAGAAGTGTTATACAATAGAAGAGTATGATGGTGCAGAAACATTGGTCTTGCTAAAAGAGAAGTATAATGTGACGAGAGTGAGGGAAATACTATATATCGAAGAGTTAACGGAAAAGGCGATAATAAGGCGACTAAAACAAATGGTTAAGTCCTCTGAAGAGGATTAATATATATCATAAATTGAAATAAAAAAGGAATAACATACTGTAAGAAAAGATGAGCGCAGAACAAAATAAACACTTAACTGATATGGTTGGTAAAGGTAAACCCGACCCTAGTCTAACCATTGGTGAAAATATTGCAAAATTGGCAAAAGTAACCGG